>OLOZ01001999.1_pt1 | contig 12545 bp, 15 predicted proteins | sample 1673021 | NCBI WGS metagenome assembly OLOZ01 (sample SAMEA3136747, study PRJEB25190) | human gut metagenome | biome: human gut; feature: human-associated habitat; material: faeces | place: Austria | collected 2013
CCAGTTTTGTAACTGCACCATCCACATCTCCAAATTCACGATATATATACTTATATAATGGTTTTTCAAATGGAAATGCTTTTAATGCTTCCAAAACCATTTTTTTTGAATCCTCTCCGCTTTGCTTTCTTAATGTGTTTATATTCCTCAAACAAATCTGATAGTTCTCCCACATCGCATATTCCATGTTAAGATTAAGTTCTAATGCATCCGATGTACATCTAATCACTTCTAATATCGTTTGAGCACACAGTAAACGTATTTTATAAATCAAGCTATTGAAACTCGGATTTTTCAGGTATTCCTGACGCCATTCAATTTCCTTTAACACATCTTGAATAAGCATATCCGCATTAGTTCCTTGAAACTCATCCATATTTCCAAACCGGTCATTTTCTTTTTCAAATACATCCCAAAATCGCTTGTTTGCATATTTGATGAGCATATATTCATTCAAATCATTATAATCATCCCATTTATAGTGAGATAAATATTCTTCATATGAATCAGATCCGATGTATTCATTTTCATACTCATCTACTAAATACTTATTTTCAAACTTTTTAATTCTACGTTCCAGATTATCCCCATTAAGCTTACATTCTTCATCCGCAAATACCTTTTCCAGTATTTGCAATCCTATTGTTTCAAAGGTCTTCTGTAACTCATAAAGTACCATATCCGGGGTATCATATTCATATTTTTCACGATATTCACGTATTAACACTCGAATAGCTCCCGCATATGGTGCTAATTCGCTACTCGGATGATTTGTTTGTAAAACTTTTTTTGCCGAAGCTAATTTTATATTACTAACAGCCTTACTATCTCTTTGAAGTGCTTCTTCATATTTGTGAAGGTGTTTTTCAATCTCATTCCAGTAGGATCTATATAATATAGAAAAGATTCTGTCTTCTTCTTTTAATTCAATTTTTTTATTACCTAATGCTACAATCTCTATTTGCTTATTCATGTGATATTCCCCCGATTAGCCAATAATGGATTTATCTTCCGCCAAAAGTTTTAATTAAAGCAACCGGTATTAAAATCCATCCAAATAAAGTCCCCATAATCAATCGCTGCATAAAAATTCCCGTTCCTGTTCCAATAAGAATTTTATTTGCATAGATGGTTCTACCTGTTGCCCAGTATCCAGCAGCCATGTAAATAAAAAACAGTAATGTCATTTCATTTCCTCCTTCTTATCCCCGCAAAATCTGTCATGAACCTATTTTATCACTTTCCCTCTCATAGGTAAACCTATAAGGTTTTATTTTGTATGTATTCTATACCTTTCAATGCGTTAATAAGCAATCATAATCGGGATAAGCTATACTCAGGAGGTCTAGTCATATGAACAATGATTTTTTAATTCCGATAGGAAAACGTATTGCTGAAATTCGCCGATCTCATCATGTCACTCAAGAAGCTCTGGCCAATGATCTGGGTGTCAGCCCTAAACATATTTCTCACGTAGAATGTGGAACTTCTTCTCTTTCATTGAAGAATCTTTCCATATTCTGCGATTTGTTTCATTGCAGTCTTGATTACCTCATCTTTGGTAATAGCAAAAGTGATGTTCTTTCCAAGCTTCCGGCAGAAATCACACAGATTCTTTCCACCGGAACCGATGAAGATATTGACCGTTTAAACCGCTATTTACATGTATATATCGAGCTTTTGAATACAAACGATTAAAATTCTATTCTAATTCAGTTTTCAGCAGCTCCCGATTTAAAGACATCTTTTTATCCAGAGCTGCTGTTTGCTTTGACTTTCTATATCCCTATTACAACAAATCCACCTCTTTCCTATACTCTTCTATATACATCCACGGAAACAGTTCCTTTACCGCTCTTCGTGCTGTCTCTTTGTCTGTTCCAATGACTGCTTCGATGTCATCGTGATGAATCCCTTCAAAGTCCTCACATGATATGATTGTATTTTCTCCGCAAAATACATCATATAATCGGGAAATGCAGATATCTGGTGTTCCATTCTCTGTTTCCGCTACGCTGGTAATAATCCCCTCGGAATATCCGTAGATTGGATACTTGAATTTAACAATATCTCCAAATTTATATCGCTCATGTATATACTCATAATCTGAAAGCTCATACCGATATTCCCAGCTGTTTTCCCATGTCATATCTCCATAAATTTCAAATCTTCTACTACCACTCGGATATTCCATACAATAGGAAACCGCCGATGCACAACTTTCAAAATATTCTTTATGCGACCGAAATACCTTTTGAACTGAAGTACGTGAGTACCATGGAATACACTTGTTGATATCTATATACTGGGCTTCTCCATATAACCTTAATTTTCCATTCTTGATATCGTCTTCCAATGCTTCTTTGCTGGAATAAACCTTTGCATTTATCAGATTTTCAATCACATCATCAAAACCATTTCGAAAATCTTCCTTAATGCTGTCAAGATCGGTATCCATACTGCTAACAGAATCCCTTTGTCTAGGTACATCGCATATGGAAATCGTAAGTTCCAGTTCCTTATCTCTATTTTCGACTACAATAAAATTTTTGTACCATATAATCATAATCTTTAATTCCTCCATCGTTTTTTCAAGCCTTGCATATCTCTATAAACCTTTAACTCCGCTCCATCTGCAATTCATTTTTGTATTTGTAGAAAGTCTTTTTAGATATTCCGGCCTGTTTCATTGTTTCTATGTCGTTAAGAGAACCACCGAAGTCCTGATTATGCTTCATGATGATCCGCTTGGCTGCTTTTGATTTTTTTGTTTCATAAGTACGTCCCGGAAGCTGTCCAATCTGCTTTCCGTTCAACCTGGCAGTCTCAATCCCCTCTTTGGTACGCTGGCGAAGATCTGATACTTCTTTCTCAGCCTACTCGAAAGCAAGTCTGATTTGTGATTTTGCCAGTTCCAGAAGATACCTGTTGATTCCTTCCAGAATCAGATCAACCGCATCTCCGGTCATGTCCAGCTGGTTTCCCATTGCCTTTTTATAGGTATCTGTATTGATATGCGGCTCTTTTAAGAAAATGAGATGGATTCCCTTACGGAACAGTCCTTCATATAATTGGAATCCCTCGTCTGCATTACGGGACATCCTGCTGACAGAATCGAAAATAATCGTATCCCCGTTTTGGACAATCTTCAGTAGTTTTTCTAGTTCCTTTCTGCCTTGAAATTTCGTTCCGGTATAGATTTCTCGGATAATGATTGCGTCCGGGAACACTGCCAGTATATTTCTTACCTGCCGTTCCATGTTCTGTTTCCGGGTGGAAATACGGCAATATCCATATAGTTTCAAATTTTAACTTACCTCCAACAGTAGTAAATCTGACGGTCGTTAAGATTACCCCATGTTTTTTCATGTCATGGCAAGAAAAAACGCCACAATTTTACTACAATGAGGTTACACGTCAGATTTACACCACAAAAAATAAAATCAGCAGGACAGCCAGAGGTTTTCTCTGACCATCCTGCCATATGGTAATCATTATGCCGCAATTCGTAATTCCAGCTTTTCACTGTCATATACATACACATGATCGGACAAATAATCTTCCGGCGGGACATCATTTTCATTGACGTATTTTACCATTTCCAAAAACATCTTTAATACCTTTTCATGTTGATCCTGCGGTAATACAATCAAATCATGTAAAGAACTTGGAAGGATAATTAAATCACCAAGGCTCTGGCTGATTTCTTTTAACACATTTTCTATCAGCAAAACGGAAGCCCCATACATGCGGCTGCTATTTGACAAAACATACATTGGAATCCTTGGTTCCTCTGGTTTTTGCATCCACAACGGAAGAATGTCACACATGTTTTTAAATAAAACGTTAGTCGTAGCTTCCAGATTTTTTAATCCAACTCTGCAAAGATCATTTTCTGATACTCCCCACAGCTTCAGATATTTATTTCGTACATCAATAGACTGTAAAATATTTTCATCCTCACTAATCCTTATGTAATAGACAATAGCAAAATCCAAAAAGAAGCGATGTGGTGCATCCCACAACAACTCTTTATTCTTTTCTGCGTTAATAAGCTTCGCACAGATTTTCAATTTCATCTGTTCCCAGTCCATCAGATCAGTAAGTTTTATATCTGGGACATAATTCATTTGCTCCATAATAATCTCATAAACGATATCTGCAACTTCTTCTGCATTAACCTGATTATGAACAAATCTGTTATAATATCCATCCAGATATATAGTAGGCTGTTTTCCATCTCCGAAAGTAGTAATGCCAGTAAAAACAGTTCCGTTATTCTTTGAAATGCTAGTAATCCATACGTTAAAATCTCCATCAGCCTTATCTCTAACGATAGCTAATATCTGTTCTGCAAATTCTTTTAACTGCATCATAATTTATCCCAACCTTTCTTTATGCTGCTTTACTCTTGGTTTTCTTTAAGCTGTTGATTGCCTTCTGGCAGGTCTCTTCTGACATTTCCTGAATGCTGTGTACTTTGTACCGCTTCAGTACGGTATCCAATGCGACACCTGTCCGTTCCAGCTCTCTGTTAATGGACTGCTCGTAATCCATCGTCTTTTTTGCTCCTGAAAAATCTGTTATAGAACGATTTGTTTCTGCCTTAGACGGAACAAGACTGTACACAACCTGTCCATTTTGATTCATGATTACAAGTCCCGAAATTTCTCTGTTCTTGTTATAGCTGATCTCTTTTACCTTGAACTTGTCATAGGTAATGTATCTGTCATTTTTCCTCTGAATAGTTACCTTTGTTGCAGAAATCCAGATAAACGGGGCAGAATATAATTCTCTTCCAATCCCAACACTTACACAGGCTCTTTTAAAGGAATCGCTTGCCTGTCCTTTTTCTTTTTCCGTATAGCTTTCTGTACCTACATCCATTTTGGATATCCATTGTTTTTTCGTTTCATCCCAGATACGCACGGTGCAGTACAGATTATCTCCAATCAGTTCATGCTGACGTTCCCAGTTCATTGCACCAAACGTCTCATCCAGAATCTTCATATCTGCTCTGGCATCTTTGTAGAGCAACAGAGATAATCCTTTTTCACTGATCGTACCTACCCGGCACTCAATCTCATCACTGTTTAATAAACGGATCTGATTCATTCGATCACCTCATTTCTCATGCTGCGTTTCTTTTTGTCAATATTTCTGTATTGGAAATCAGTTTTTTCATTTCTTCCATTACATGACACTCTATTTCACCATAAAGGCTGTCTGACTTCTTCAGCCACAATTCATACAAATGTCTCAGGATATTCGGCTGCTTCAACATAGCAGTCAGCTCCTCATCTGACATTTTTATCGAAACTTCTTTCAGAACTTCATAAAGAGTTATCATACAATCAATCTCATAACAGCGTGCATAAATGGAACCATTGTTTTCTTCCAGTACAGAAGCCTTATACGACTGATATTCGCCATAAATCCGATCAAGAAAATGTTCCTTCATCCTGTATCCCTCCTAAGCTACCAGCAAACGTCGATACTGGCTCTGGGTAAGATAATTACTGTAAATATCCGGTTTCTCTGATTTCAAACGTTTTGTGTCCACTGTACTCTTACTGATTTGCTTCCATGAAATTTTTCGATTCCCTACAATACCTGTCTCTGCTTCCTTCAAATAATTTTTCAACTGATTACCTGCCGCATTCTTGGCTTTTTCTATTTCTTTCAGTTGTTGTGACAATCGTTCATACTCCTCACAAACGGAAATGGCTTCATCCGGCAACGTAATAGTTTCCCCATTGGAATGATTGAATTTACTGTTAAAATAATTGGTGGTTGCTTCAGAACCGTCTGGAATCGGCTCAACGCCGCCAATTACGTTTTCTTCCCAGAAATGTTTCTCCATAAGGATAATTTTCTCTATCATGGCTTCATCCCGTTCCATCATGTGATAATAGAAGTGATTTCCTCCAACAATAGCGGCAATATATGTTTTCTTTGCACCTGTAACAGCCATATAGTGTTGAATCTGCAAAATATAAGGTGCCGGGATTCCTTCTTCCCAGATCTCCTGTTTAAAAGCTGATGCTGTTTTTGCTTCAAAGATTGCCTGTTCTCCATTGTCGTTGATCGTACCGTCAAGATTTGCAGTCATAAACGGATACTCCTCACTTTGCAGGATCATATGTTTCTGCCGAACTTTAATTCCTGTTCTTGCTGTAAATTCTTTTCTCACGATTGGTTCCAGAAGCGTTCCGAAATGTGTATATTCCGTATCGCCTTCTTCTGGTTCTATCTGGTCTGTTTTCTCAAGCCATAACTGATGAATGGACTTAAACGGATTGATTCCTGCAAGGATAGAAACATCCGATCCACCAATTCCTTGTGTACGGTACTTTAACCATTCTTCATGTCTGAGATCTTTTGTTTTCGCTAATATTTTCATATGTCTTCTCCATTTCTAACGCAAAATACTCCCGCATGACCAGTCGGTATGCAGGAGTGTCCTATTTTTATCGTATTAATTTTTAAGCGGCTGCCAGTACCATCTGGTATGCCTTGTCGATCATCGGGTGTCCTTCCACAGTACGTGAAAACAAGCTTTCTTTATAATTTGCACGTTCCCTCAAAGGTTTTGCATGCGTGGAAAAATCTGAGATTGCGTTAATAAAGCGATAGCCATTCTTGCCGACATTCTGTAAATCAGGAGCATCAAAGTATCTGCTTTTCGCATTCTCACGAAGTTTGATGATATTGCGATGCTGTTGCGGACTTGCATTGTCCGGCTCTGGGATCAGCTCATTGATAAACTCCATAACCTTACTGTCCTGAAGTTTGATCTGTCCTAACTCATCAAAGCTCTTTCCCAATTCTGCCATATACTTTCCTGCAAACAGAAGCGTATTTCTTGCTTCATCCATTTTCCCATTGATATCTCCGGTGTGATAACAGCTCCAGCTTCTTTTGGCTGTAGACAATGCCAGGTTAAGTGTATTACTGCAAACCACACGCACTGGTGTCATTGCTACTTTAATTGCAGAACTTCCGTCATGAGCATTCATAAAGACAAGGAATGGGGAAATCTCTTCACCATTGATGATATACTGATGTGGAAGTCTGGCAAGAAGCCAGGTTCTTCTGCCACCCTGCAGACTGCCTGCTGTTTCGTAGCGAACCCCTTCTCCAAGCAGTTCATCTGTAAAGGCGAATGCTTCGCTGTTCTGAACCACCTTATAACGATCCGTCACGATGCCAAGCACACTGTTATCTCTGTCTCTTACATTTGCTTTAAATCCTGGAATAACACTGCTTCCATCTACTGTGATGATATCTTTCTGAATTACATTCCAGTCTAATCCTGCAAGTTCCAGTGCTTTCTGTGAATCTGGTGCCTCACTTACGATTGTTCCAAGACCATGCCATGGTTTTTCCCTTACGGAAAACATTGTTTCTACTAATGCTGCCATAATAAATCCTCCTATTCTTAAAGTTGATTTTTGATATTCTTTTGCTTCTTCACAACTATAATATCTGCCTGTATTTTGGGAGTTTTTCAAAACGGCAAAAAAATTACCACAGGCGGTAAAGCCTGTGGCATTTTGCTATGTTCCACTACGTTCCTTATGTTCCTGCAAGCAGGCGGATCATGTCCGGCTAATTGCATAAGTATAATATACGATTTCAACCAAGAATTTTCACTTATACGTTCCCTTTAATCAGCACATTTTCTCTCAATATAATCATTTACACTTTTTACTGGTATTTTCCATGTTCCAACTTTAAAAGCTTTTATTTCTCCTGTCTGCAATAACTTATACGCTGTTGTTGCTGATATAAATAAACGGTCACAAAGCTGCTCGATTGACAGCAATTCATTTTCATCTACAAGTGTATTCATATGCTCGTCTCCTTTATCTGTATTTTTTATACCTTTATGTTTCATCAGAAATATTTTTATCAGTAAAAAATAAAAGAAACAGATAAAAGACAACAAAAATCAATCTTTGCCAGTCATAAATAACGTTTGTAAAAAATAACCAACGAACACTATGGTAAAGGTCTGGAGAGATTCCTACCTTGCAGGGTTTTTCATTATATATACTATATATCCTATTACATTATTTATTATATGCTATATATAGATATTATTACTATATATACCTAATATTATGATAAACATAAGGAGAACTACCATTATGAAAAAAGGAACTTTACTTGTAGTCCGTAAACCATATCAGGGAGACACTGTTATTCAGAACACTTTAAATTATGCCATTGGATCACTGTTTGCAGACGAAGAAGATATATTGACATCACATATTGATAATGAAGATGACTCTGATCAGATTATTCAAGAATATTACCGCCTACAGGCACCTTATAATATGACAGACCATAGAAGAATGTTTCATTTCATTCTCACAACCCGAACCTCCAAATCCATGTGTACGATACTGGAAGAAGCCGCATATGCTTTGCAGGACTATTTTACTGCCATTGGATATCAGGCTGTCATGGTTCTTCATTCCGGCAGTTATAATGATGTATTAAACTATCACTATCATATATTGCTTAACCCCATTTCTGTCTCAGGACTTCGCATACCGGATAAATACCAGACATATCAAGACATTGTGAATTATCTGAATCAATATACTCATACATTATGGAATTGGAAATATCGTTCAGCTCACTAATATTTATATTCAAAAACACGAAAACTCATTATTCCCGCTGATAACAGAACCAGAATAGAACCAGAACATAAGTAAAGAGACCGGAAATGCCCTGTTTTCAAGGCTTTCCAGTCTCTTAATGTACCGAATTTTTTATTCAAACTCCCTATAGCCATAACATAATTGTTAAATATTTGATTGCTTTTTAAGGGTTTTTATCGCCATAATATCTATATTTTACGCCTTATTTACAGTTTCAGAGCAAACAGGTATCATACGGGTATCACAGATTTTCTCCTTGATTACCATATCTACATGGTGCTAGCACCATGTATTACTACACGCAAAATTTACAACTCATGCTTTATAATTTCATTACTATTCTTTCTAACAATACGAACTATCAATACAGGAAACATTTCGGTACTACCTACTCCCCCTGTTACTTTACGATTCTCTTTCCCTACAAAAACCCAAAAGCCTGCATCGTCTAATTCTTTTAAATTCTCAGATAAATTATAAGCCGTCATTACTCGATCATAAGGTTCAATCAAGAAATCCATATCAATCGTATCAAATAAATACTGAACAAATTCACCGAGCAATTTTGCTTCTTCTAATGTCTCTGCTTGTTCATCGTGAACTATTCCCAAAGCACCCTCTAAATAAAATAATATATCATTTCCAGTATTTGCTTTATGAAGCATTATATGTTGATAATTTTGTTCATGATGCATTTTCACTGGTTCTTTACTTACTTTATCATTGTCTTGCTGATTTTCTTGTTTTATTTTTTTATACCAGTTATCTCTATGCAAAATGAGTTCTTTTTCCGAAAATTTAATTCCTTTAGGATGTCTAGGATCATATTGTCTTACCTCTGCATGGCAATCAAAGCATAATGGTATAGCATTTCCAAAAGAATCATCTCCCCCATCTGCTTTTGCTTTTATATGATGTATTTCCATATTATTTCCACAGAATTTGTGACAAATACAACATTTTCTCCCACACGATACCAATGCTTTAATTTTTATATCTTCACTAAATGGCATTATCTCCCTCTATGCTTCTCCTTCCTTTTCTGCTGTTTCAGTTCAAACTGTCGCTGTTTCTCTGCTTCCCGCTGTTCCCGGCTCACAATCTTTCGTTCAGTTTTCAACTGCTCCTGCTGTAATTTTAAAGCTTGTTGCGATTTTGTTCCTATTCCAGTATTCTGTATTTGTTTCCGTACTTCACGTTGTACCCGTTTAGGATTGCGACCAGCTTCTTTTACATCAGTTTCCACAGCCGGACTAAATCGCAATCGATAGTAATTTTTCAAAACGAAATCATATATCTCATAGTCTTTTGGTTCTGCACCAAACGTAACCTTACATACAGATAACTTTCCGTCTGATACACATTCAAACACTCCCACCCAAAAAGGTTCCTCAAAAAATACTGTCAACTTTCCCGAAACTTTGTCCATGACAATTCCTCCTTAAAATGATTGTAATGAACAAAGAACGGACGACCCTAAGGAGGGAGGGCTACTTACACCAAAATGGTGCGACTGGACTACCTACCAGTTCTGCAAGACTGCCTTGCGTTGTGTTTTTATCTTTGCCTCTATATATTACCACATAACCGCTAATTTTTCCATAAAAATGTGGCAATCCGCTTGATACTGCGAACTGCCACATTACTATTTCTCTTATCTGCATTAACTTACATGGTGCTAGCACCATGTGCAAATTATTATTAAGGAAAATATTATCCTATCTTCCTCACAATGCAGGAATTTATCTGACTTTCAAATCCTTTGCCATACACAATGATTCTGGCATATTCTCATATGGAGCATAATTGGAAATTACTTCAAATCCCATTTTTCTATATACAGCACAAGACTCAGCTAATAACTCTCCCGTTTCAAGAATCATTCTTCTATATCCCAATTCTATAGCCCATTCTATTAGCAAAGAAACAAGTTTGCTTCCTATACCTTGTCCTTGATATTCAGTATGAACAAACACTCTCTTTAATTCTATATTTTCATCATCATACTTTCTAATTGCGCCGCCCCCAACCGCTTTATTATCCTCATATACTACTATTGCTTCTGATATTTCATCTAATTGGTTGTATTTCTTGTATTTATCTCTCTTTATCTTTTTCCCCACACGTCTATCCAAATCAATGTCAAGAAGTCTGCAATTTTCTATAAAATCTTTATTCTTGCCATCAGTCCTAATAAAATCCATTAAAATTACCTCCACATTCCAAATTGGCAGTTTTAATTATACCACGTTCATTCTCCATTTACCACAAAAATATAGAGCATAGCAACCGCCACGCCCCACATTTCTTATCCCTCCAACGACTTCTCAATCTTCTGTTTCTGCCCTTTCAAATCATTCTGCTTCTCATACAGATTATTCCGCTCTTTGCACAGTTCTTTCATGCGCTCCAACTGCACCCGCACACCCTCCCTGCAATCCGGCTCTATCTTCTTATATTCCCCGGTCAGATTACGGATTGTATTATTGTTTTCCTTTATCTGCTCTGACACACATATCCAATCAATCAGATTCCGCACTTCCATATCCATTTCATATAATTCTGTTTCTGTCAAAATCTTTGCACACAGCCGCACCATGACTTTCTTCTCCATATCCGTCATATCCTATCAATCCCCCTTTCCTATCGACTCATTTCAAAGGCACGTTTCGGGCGTTTAATTGCCCTTTCTGCCTGTTCTAACACCTTTGACCGTTCCACTATCGACTGCACCTGCTCTCTGCCTAAATGACGCTCCAAACGCCCCAAATCAGACACTTTTTCCTGCAATCGGTCTATTGTGTCGCTCTGCTCCATGACCTTATCCGTCAAGCGGCTAATCTGTTTCTGTTGCCCGTCCACTTTGGCAGTCAACTTCCTGCTTTGCTCCGTAAGCTGTACACATTTGATAGTCAGATTTTTAACGACCTCTTTCAATTTCTCCACAAGCGGGAGTGCCTTTTTATCCCGATAATTCTTTGCGCTCATCAATGCCCCCGGCTCTGCCAACTGCCATTTCACATCTTCATCATAGGCGTGTATATTGCGCTCCATGACTTCCTTTGACTGTACCATTTTGTTAAGTTCCTGCTGTAACTTTTTCTGCTGCTTCTCCAATTTCTCATTTTCGGATAACAGCTTTTCTTTATCCTCTGTCAGCGTTTCCTTCTGCTCTTTCAGCAGATGATTTGTTGCGGTAAGTTCCGATACTTCCTGCCGGATCGCTTCGCCCTCTTTCCGTATCTGTTCCGTTTCCTGTCCTGCCGCTATCTGCTGATGAAGAATATCGGATAATTCCTCTCTACTGCCGGAGATTGTCTGTTCCAGCTCCGCAACCTCTTTTTGCCGCTCCTGCTTTTCAAAATCCAAAACAGATAAATGCTTCTCATGTGTACCCTTTTTCTCCCATTCAATGCCATGCTGTAACATAATCTCCGCAAGCTGTTCTTTCTCTGCCGCTACCCACTGGTTACGTTCTGTTTCGCTCCTTGTGCCGCCCTTAAAGCCGAGTTCTGCCAGTGCCTTTTTTAACGACACCCTTGTTTCAAGCCCCCGCTTGCTTCCAGTCGTATAAGGTATAAAATCTATATGTGGCGTGGCTTCGTCCATGTGGAGGTGGGCCGAAAACACCCTTAACGTAGGATTGCGCCGCTGAAAATCCTGCATATATTCATCAAGTATTTTTGCCGCAAGCTGTCCGTCCTCTGTCTTTGCCCCCATATCGTCCTTGTTGCCTATCTGCAAAATAATCTCATGGAATGGCTTCTCCTGTTTGCCGGAACAAATTTTCTCATAATAATCATCAATCCGGCGGTCACTTCTGGTCTGTTTCTCATTGTACCGGGCAAGTGCTTCATCAAATAATTCGTG
>OLOZ01002001.1_pt1 | contig 12540 bp, 10 predicted proteins | sample 1673021 | NCBI WGS metagenome assembly OLOZ01 (sample SAMEA3136747, study PRJEB25190) | human gut metagenome | biome: human gut; feature: human-associated habitat; material: faeces | place: Austria | collected 2013
CTTTACAGATGGCAAGACCATCCAGATCATGTCCTCCGCCCAGGATCACAAGCGCGCAAAGGACGGCGATCAGGGCTTGAACACCGGCGGCATGGGCAATTTTTCTCCGTCTCCGTTCTATACAAAAGAGGTTGATGCGTTCTGTAAAAAATATATCTATCAGGCTACCGTCGATGCAATGTCTGCGGAAGGACGCACCTTTCAGGGTGTAATTTTCTTCGGCCTGATGCTGACACCTGACGGCCCGAAAGTGCTGGAATATAATGTCCGCTTCGGTGATCCGGAAGCGCAGGTTGTGCTGCCGCGTATGAAAAACGACATTCTGGACGTTTGCGAGGCATGTATCGACGGTACGCTCGATCAGCTCAAGTTGGAGTTTGAAGACAATGCGACAGTTTGTGTTGTGCTGGCATCGGACGGTTATCCGTTAAAATACGACAAGGGACTCCCGATTTCCGGCCTGGAAGCCTTTGACGGAAAAGACGATGTGTTCTGTTTCCATGCAGGAACCAGGTTTGCAGAAGACGGAAAGACGATCCTGACCAACGGTGGACGTGTGCTGGGTATCACAGCGAAGGCGCCTACCTTAAAGGAAGCGCGCGCAAAAGCGTATGCAGCGACCGAATGGGTCAATTTTGCCAACAAATATATGAGACACGATATCGGTAAAGCGATCGACGAAGCATAATATACCGATAGAGCACTGGCGACAGGCGAAATCGGAAGCCTGGCTGAGGAGTTTGGAAAAGAGAAAAGGTCCGCAGAGACCTTTGCGGATCGGAATCAGAAAGGTACGTAAATTAGAATGATGAAATGGACGACCAAGTTCAGCACTGTGCTGGGATGTGCACTTGCTGCGGTATTTTTATTTACATCCACAATGGAAGTCGGCGCTGTGCCGCTGACCTCTTCCCCGAGCGGAACGACAACGACCACAACAACCGACACCAATGCTGCAGAGGACGGAAATGCTGATGCAGCCGTAGAGGATAACGCCGCAGAGGATAACGCAGCAGAGGATAACGCAGCAGGGACAGCTGCTGCAGGAACCGTTACCAGCGCAACTGTAACCTCTTCCAGCGTTAATATCAGAAGCGAAGCTTCCACCAGCGCAAACGTTGCAGGTAAGGCAACCAGCGGACAGGAGCTGACCGTTACCGGCGAGACACAGGGCAGCGACGGCAAGACCTGGTATGCAGTAACATTTGATAATGTAAGCGGATATATCCGTTCCGATCTGGTAGAGGCACATGTGTCGGAGGCGACAGCAGAGCCGGCTGTTGACGAAACTCAGGAGACGGAGGAACCGGCGGAGGAGCCGATCGTAGACAATTCCGCAGATTATTCCGTCGCCTTTGAGGATGACGGAAGCGGCAGCAGTGCATGGTATCTGCATGATAATACTATGGGAACCAGATATCAGGTCAGTGACCTGCTGAATGCAGAGGAGACCAACAAGAATAACCAGGCGACCATCGATCAGACCGCAAAGAGCATGCGCTTTGTCGTTATTCTGATGGCGTTTGTAATCGTAGTTCTGATTATCGTTGTAACAATCCTGATCATCAAAGTCAGAAGCACGTATGAAGACTATGACGATTATGATGATGACGACGAAGATGATGAAGACGACGATGAGGATGAGGACGAGGAAGAGGAAGAAGAACGTCCGCGCCGCTTCGGCCGCAAAAAGCCTGCCCGTTATGTAGAAGAGGATGACGATGACGACGAGGACGAAGACGATGACGAGGATGAGGACGAGGAAGAGGAAGAAGAGCGTCCGCGCCGCCGTCCGGCAAAGAAGGCTCCGGTAAAGAAGCCTGTCCGTCGCTCCAGAGTCGACGAATATGAAGACGAGGATGACGAGGATGAGGACGAGGAAGAGGAAGAAGAACGTCCGCGCCGCAAAAAGGGCAAATCCAAAGACTGGCAGTCCAGAAATTTCCTGGATGATGACGATCTTGAATTTGAATTCCTTGACCTGAAATAAGTCTTCCAAAAAGCAAGCATTCAGAAAACAATAGAAGCACGTTCTGCGAACATTCTATTGCCGTGAATCCATAAAAAACATCCGGCTTTTGCTGCAAACTGCCCGCTGTCTGGCGGGAGCACAGGAAACAGCAGTGCCGGGTGTTTTGTTTTATTCATGACAATAGCATGCTCGCAGCGCGTGCATGCTATTGTTGACTATTTTCAGGATTCTTGTTATAGTGTTTCTAGAACACTTTAAAGAGAAAATGGATGGGAGATCAGCATGATTCTGGAAGTCGATTTTAACAGCGAAGAAGCGTTATATATACAGCTGCGCAATCAGATCATTGTCGGGATTGCGACAAACAGGCTCAAGGAGGGAGAGTCCCTCCCGAGCGTGCGGCAGCTTGCAGAATCCATTGGGATTAACATGCATACAGTGAATAAGGCATATACCGTGCTCAAGCAAGAGGGCTTCGTCAAGGTGGACAGACGCCGCGGCGCAGTGATTGCGATTGATGCGGATCGAATCAGTGATCTGGAGCAGATGCGGGAGTCGCTGCGGGTCATTCTGGCACGGGCAAGTTGTCGGAATATTTCCCGCGAGGAAGTACATGCTTTGATAGATGAGATTTATGAAGAGTATGGAGGACTATAACAGATGCAGTCACAGTTTACGGATAAGGCAAAAACTGCCCTGCTTTTGGCGGGGCGGGCGGCAAAAAGCCTGCATCAGAATTATGTTGGGACAGAGCATATCCTACTGGGCCTGATCAAAGAAGGAACCGGTGTGGCATCAAGGGTTCTGACGGAAAACGGGGCAAAAGAAGAGGCGATCCGGGAAATGATTCAGGATCTGCTGGCTCCGGAGACGCCCAATCCGGTCATAGAGCGGGACGGTTATTCCCCCCGGGCAGAGGAAGTTCTGGAGGAAAGCCACAGACAGGCGGAAAAGGCAGGCAGCGCGCTGACCGGAACGGAACACATTTTGTTAGCGCTTTTAGGAGATGGGGATAATGTTGCAGTGCGGGTGCTGCAGACGCTGTCGCTGCCGCTGCAGAAAATCATGCGGGATACGCTCCTGGCAGCAGGACTGGACCCTACGGCGTACCGCGAAGAGCTGGGACGCAGGCAAAAAAAGAGCCAGACCGGGACGCTGGAGCTTTACAGCCGGGATCTGACGAAGCTGGCTGCACAGGGAAAGCTCGATCCAGTTGTCGGGCGCGATCAGGAGATTGGGCGCGTGATTCAGATTTTAAGCCGCAGGACGAAGAACAATCCGTGCCTGGTAGGAGAACCCGGTGTCGGCAAAACGGCGATCGTCGAGGGACTTGCACTTCGGATTACGGAGGGCAGCGTGCCGGATACGGTAAAGGATAAACGGGTTCTGATGCTGGATCTGTCCGGGATGATCGCGGGAAGCAAATACCGCGGCGAATTTGAGGAGCGAATTCGTAAGGTCATCCGTGAGGTGACAGACGACGGAAATATTTTACTGTTTTTGGATGAGCTGCACACACTGATCGGTGCAGGCGGCGCAGAGGGGGCGATTGACGCTTCCAACATTTTAAAGCCGTCCCTTGCGCGCGGCGAGATTCAGCTGATCGGCGCGACAACGCTGGAAGAATACCGCAAATATATCGAAAAAGATGCTGCTCTGGAACGCCGTTTTCAGCCGGTTACGGTCGAAGAGCCAACGGAAAAAGAGGCGATCGGCATTTTACAGGGAATCGTTTCCAGATATGAAGAGCATCATAAAGTAAAGATTCTGCCGGAAGCCCTCGAGGCCGCAGTACATCTTTCCAATCGCTATATTAACGACCGGAAGCTCCCGGACAAGGCGATCGACGTGATGGACGAGGCGGCTGCTGCGGTGCGCCTGCAGCGGATGCAGACGACTGACGAGGCAACAGACCAGGCAAAGGAAATCAAAACGCTGGACGAAAAGCTGGAGCAGGCGATCCGCGATCAGGATTTGGAGGAGGCCTCAAGACTAAAGCAGAAGCTAAAAGAGGCACTCGCCCGTTACGAAAAGCACCAGAAACGGCAGGAAAAGAGCCGCAAAAAGGGGCAACCGGAGGTGACAGCAGAGGATATCGCAAAGGTCATTTCCACCTGGACAAAGGTTCCGGTGAGCCGCCTGACCGAAAAAGAGAGCGAACGGCTGTTAAAGCTGGAATCTATTCTGCACAAGCGCGTGATCGGACAGGAAGAAGCCGTATCGAGCGTTGCGCGGGCGATGCGCCGCGGCAGAGTCGGACTGCAGGATCCGAGACGACCGATCGGTTCGTTTTTGTTCCTCGGTCCCACAGGTGTCGGAAAGACGGAGCTTTCCAAGGCATTGGCAGAAGCGATGTTTGGTTCAGAAAACGCGCTGATCCGCGTGGACATGTCGGAATATATGGAAGGGCACTCTGTTTCGAAAATGATCGGCTCGCCTCCGGGCTATGTCGGCTTTGACGAGGGCGGACAGCTTTCTGAAAAGGTTCGCAGAAATCCGTATTCGGTGGTTTTATTCGACGAAATCGAGAAAGCGCACCCGGATGTTTTCAATATTTTGCTACAGGTGCTGGACGATGGGCATATCACGGATTCCAGAGGCAGGAAGGTCAGCTTCAAAAATACCGTCATCATCATGACGTCCAACGCCGGTGCACAGCGGATTGTGGAGCCAAAAAATCTCGGCTTTGCGGCAAAAGAAGATGCGCAAAAGACTTACGAAAAGATGAAATCCGGCGTGATGGAAGAGGTAAAACGCCTGTTCAAACCGGAATTTTTAAACCGGATAGATGAAACGATCGTATTCCATCAGCTGACAAAAGACGATATGAAGCGAATTATCAATCTGCTGGCGCAGAGCCTGATTACGCGCTGCCGGACGCAGTTGGATATCAGCCTGACACTGACACCATCTCTGAAAGAGCATATCGTAGAAAAATACAGCAACCTGAAAATGGGTGCAAGACCGTTAAAGAGAGCAATTCAGACGCTGATCGAGGACGCACTTGCGGAAGAAATTCTGTCGGGACGGGTAAAATCCGGCGATCATGTGAGTGCAGGCTTCCGCGAGGATAAAGTTGTTTTCAGCGTCAAAAACAAATAAACAGCAAACCGCCGCAAAGGCGGACAGGAGGACAAAAGAATGGCAGCAGTAGCAGAACTCATCAGAACAGAAGCAGACGGAAAGATCAGCTTCGGCAATCATCTTCTGCAGGAAAAGAGCAAGAAGGAGGGCTTTGAGGCCGGCGGCGATGAGTACAAGGTAAAGACTTTTAAAGAGATTACCAAGCTGGAAAGAAACGGCATGTTTGTCTATGAATCTGTGCCCGGCACGAGCGTAGAGCATTTTGCGGAGAGCGAAAATGGCGTCAGCTTCACGGTAGAGGGCACAGAGGACGCGCAGATCACACTCGGTCTGGAGGAAGATACGGAATATGATGTGAAAATCAACGGTGAGGATGCGGGCAGAATGCGCACGAACCTTGGCGGAAAGCTGAATGTGAGCGTGGAGCTTGCTGGAATCGGAGAAGTAAAGGTAGAAATTTCAAAATAAATGGCAACCAAAATAAAAACCAGATTTTTCTGTCAGGAATGCGGCTATGAAACGGCAAAATGGCTGGGGCAGTGTCCGGGCTGTAAGGCGTGGAACTCCCTCGTAGAGGAACCGGTTTCTGTGACCGCAGGCGGAAAAGAGAAAAAGCAGGTGCTGTCCGGGGTGCAGAGCGCTCCGGCGGTGCTGAATGAAATTTCGATGGAAGAGGAAAGACGCACGGAAACCGGGATGGGAGAGCTCGACCGGGTACTGGGCGGCGGAATCGTTACCGGCTCGCTGACGCTGGTCGGCGGCGACCCGGGTATCGGCAAATCGACGCTTCTTTTGCAGATGTGCAGGAACCTTTCGTTAAAAAAGCAGCACATTTTGTATGTATCAGGCGAGGAATCCTTACGCCAGATCAAAATGCGCGCGATGCGGATCGGCGATTTTTCGGACACGCTGGAGCTGTTCTGTGAGACGAACCTGAATCGGATTGAGGAGGTAATCCAGCAGAAAAAGCCTCAGATCGTCATCATTGACTCCATCCAGACGATGTACAATGAAGCGGTCAGCGCGGCGCCCGGCAGCGTGTCGCAGGTGCGCGAATCGACTGGTGTTTTGCTGCGACTGGCAAAAGGCCTCGGTATTTCGATTTTTATCGTCGGCCATGTGACCAAAGAGGGAACGGTAGCAGGTCCCAGAGTGCTCGAGCATATGGTGGATACGGTGTTGTATTTTGAGGGCGACCGACATGCATCTTACCGAATCCTCCGGGGCGTTAAGAACCGTTTTGGCTCAACCGATGAGATCGGCGTGTTTGAGATGCGCCAAGAGGGGCTGAAAGAGGTGTTAAACCCGTCGGAATTCATGTTAAATGGCAGACCTGCCGGCGCGAGCGGCTCGGTCGTCTCCTGCTCAATGGAGGGGACTCGTCCGATGCTCACGGAGATTCAGGCGCTCGTCTGCCACAGCAATTTTGGCATTCCACGCCGTCAGACGACCGGAACGGATTTTAACCGCGTCAATTTGCTGATGGCGGTATTGGAAAAACGGCTTGGCATGCAGATCGGGGGGTGTGATGCTTACGTCAATCTGGCGGGCGGCATTCGGATTACAGAGCCTGCCATCGATCTTGGAATCGTGATGGCAATCATGTCGAGCTTCAAAAACAGCCCCGTCCCGGAGGGCGTTGTCGCCTTCGGGGAAGTGGGCCTGAGCGGGGAAGTACGCGCCGTTTCGATGGCGGAGCAGAGAGTGAGGGAGGCGCAGAAGCTCGGTTTCACAACCTGTATCCTCCCCCAGGTCTGTCTCGAAAAAATGCCGAAAATTTCCGGCATCCGATTAGTCGGTGTCCGCAGTGTTGCCGACGCCGCGCGGGAGCTGTAAGAACGCCCTACAGCGGCTGGTTGGGATAACCCGGAAAATAAAACGGAAGGGTCGCACCCGGAACAGGATATACTGCGATCTTGTCATCGAACAGATCTTTTTCGGACGGTACTTCGTCGTTTTTGGAAACCGGATTGACACCGTCGGGAGAGAGGATACAGTCATCCGCAAGGTCAGAAGGACGGTCTGATTCTGGAATTACAGGATACATGACAAAAACCTCCTTTTCATTGTTGGATTCAAAAAGCAATAGGAAAGCTTTTGGGATCAGTATGTATCTTTTTTGGGGAAAATATTCTATTGTTACAGTTCACCCGTACCGTTTGGGGGCAGATTTCATGCTCGCATGAAAATCTGCTTACAAAAAGGTACGAATGGCGCGTGTGAACTGCAACATTTTGAAAAAGTAGTTGACAAAAGATACAGTGGTGCGATACAATATGATCAAGTTGAGAAGTTATCAACCCACAAAATCAGGCAGGATGTTTTCCACAAGGAGGATGTCCTGCCATCCCCCCACAAAGATTCGATACCTGCTGATTTCGTGTCAGCAGGTTTTTTATTTGTTCATGACAATAGAATGCTCGCAGAGCGTGCATTCTATTGTTGCATAAGAAAGTTCGTTTCTATACAATGTTATACAATAAAAAACGCTCCGCGAGGATGCACACTCGACGCAAGGGTAGATGGTTGCCGAAGCAGCCGCGCCTCGGCGCAAAAATATACTAAGGCACATTCTTTTTATATTTTATATGGAGAATACGAATGAAAAAAACGGTTTTAAAGGAAAATAATTCCTGCAGAATGCAGTGTATCGCAGAAGAAAATCTGGAACAGGAAATGGACAGCCAGGTAGAGCCGTTTCTGAAGCAGGTTCAGATTTGCGGGTGGATGGAGGTCGCGCCCGAAGGCGGTGAATCGCAGGAGCGTGATGTGGCATCGGCAGACAGCACATCGCAAAAGTCTGAGAACGCACCAGAAGACGGCGTGGCTCAGAGAAAAACAGTTAAGACGGGCGGTCTGTATTATGAACTGTATCCGCAGGAGACACAAAAAGGGACGATCGTGATCAGCTATGGCTTTACAGAGTCCTGCCTGAAATATCATGAATTGATTTACTATTTTTATCTGCAGGGATATCAGGTGGCGATTATGGATCACAGAGGGCATGGAAAATCCATGCGTGAAGTGGAAGATCACACAATTGTACACATTGGATTGTTTTCCCGATATGTAAAAGATCTGCACCGGTTCGTCAAAACAGTGGTGAAGCCGATGGCAAAAGATCTGCCGCTGTATCTGTACGCACATTCCATGGGCGGCTGTATCGGCGCATTTTATCTGGAGCAGTACCCTGAGGATTTTGCCAAAGCGGTTCTGAATGCACCGATGTTGGGAGTAAATCTGGGCGGCGTGCCGTCCTGGGCGGCGCGGGTGCTGTGTGATTTTAAAGTGTTCGGAGGCAATGGGAAGGATCGTCTGCTCACACAGGGCACTTTTGATCCGGAAGAGTCTTTTTCGGACGCGTCCTGCAGCTCCGAAGCGCGCCATGATTATTATATGAAAAAACGGCGGGAGGATGAAAGCTGCCAGACCTCTTCAGGAAGCTATGAATGGGGCAGGGAAGCGATCAATGCCGGAAAATTTGTCATCAGCAAAAAGCAGGCGAAAAAGGTGAAGACGCCGGTGCTTTTATTTCAGGCGGGAAAAGATACGCTCGTAACGCCCGGAGCACAAAAAGAGTTTATTAAGAGGATCCCAGATGGACAGCTGGTGGTTGTGCCCGATATCCGGCATGAAATTTACCGCGCGCCAAACAGCGTCCTGCAGCCGTATCTGGAAATGATTTTTGAATTTTATGACAGTGGGGAAAAAGTCCTGTAAAAAAGGAGGACCGGCAGAAGTTTTGCTTTCCTGTCGACGATATGAAAGCAAGACTTGTTGCGTATTGACCGCCGGGGTGGTATGATAGAAGAAATGCAGACGGGCATAGTTTGCACAGTTTTGAGCGAAATGGAGATTAGAATGGAACAGTTAGCAATTTTTGGCGGGGAGCCGGTTCGGAAGACACCGATTTCCTATGGGCACCAGTATATTGATGATGCGGACATAGAAGCGGTTGCAAATGTGCTGCGCAGCGATGCGCTCACCTGTGGACCGAAGGTGACAGAGCTGGAGAAGCGTTTGTGCGAAGTAACCGGGGCAAACTATGTCGTTATGGTCAGCAACGGAACGGCGGCGCTGCATCTGGCTGCGATGGCGGCGGGCATTACGAAAGGGGATGAGGTAATCGTAACCCCCCTGACGTTTGCTGCTTCCGCCAACTGCATTTTGTATTGCGGCGGCACGCCGGTATTTGCTGATGTAAAGCGTGACACCTACAACATCGATCCGGAGAGTATCCGCAGCCATATCACAGAGAAGACCAAAGCTGTCGTTGCGGTGGATTTTACCGGTCAGGCAGTGGAGCTGGATGAGATCCGTCAGATCTGCAAGGAGCATAATCTGATGCTGATCGAGGATGCGGCGCATGCGATCGGCACACAGTATAAAAATAAAAAAGTAGGCAGCATCGCAGATTTTACAACCTTCAGTTTTCATCCGGTCAAAACCGTAACAGCCGGAGAAGGCGGCGCGATTGCGACCAACGATGAGAAGCTGTATCACAGACTGCTTCGCCTGCGCTCTCACGGAATTACGAGAAATCCGGATGAGATGGTACATCCGACCGATGCGAAGTGGTACAATGAACAGGTTGAGCTCGGCTATAACTATCGGATGACAGATTTTCAGGCAGCGCTTTTGCTCAGCCAGTTAGACAAGCTGGACCGTTTTATCGAAAGAAGAACGCAGATCGTAAAACGCTATAATGAGGCGTTTGCAGAGTGCCCGGAGCTTGTGCTGCAGCAGGAGATCCCGGAGTCGAAGACGGCGCGCCATTTGTACATGATCCAGTTAAATCCGGAGCTTCTGACCTGTACCAGAAGAGAATTTTTTGATGCGCTGTATGCGGAAAATGTGCATGCACAGGTACATTATCTGCCGGTTTACTGGCATTCCTATTACGAAAAGCTGGGCTATCCGAAGGGACTATGCCCGAATGCAGAGTATCTGTATGAGCATGTGATGAGCATTCCGCTCTTTTACAGCATGACAGACGAGGATGTGGAAAGCGTCATCACTGCGATTAAAAAAGTGCTCGCTTATTACAGGAGATAGATTGGAGAACGAACATGAAGAAATTTTTGGAGCTCATTTCCGAAGAGATGGGAAAAGGCTTTGAAGCTGCAGGTTATGAGGCACAGTTGGGACGCGTAACCGTGTCCAACCGTCCCGATCTGTGCGAATATCAGTGTAACGGCGCGATGGCGGGCGCAAAAAAGTATCATAAAGCCCCGATCATGATCGCCAACGACGTAGCGGAAAAGCTGGCGGACAGCGCAGTATTTTCTGAAGTATCTGCGGTTGCGCCCGGATTTTTGAACCTGAAAGTAAAGGACAGTTTTGTCTGCGAATATTTAAAAGAGATGGCTGCAGCGGAGAAGTTTGGCGTAGAGCCTCCCGAAAAGAAAAAAACCATCGTTGTCGATTACGGCGGCCCCAACGTTGCAAAGCCGCTTCACGTCGGTCATCTGCGCTCCGCAGTCATCGGCGAAAGCATCAAGCGGATCAACCGTTACAAAGGACATAGGGTTATCGGCGATGTCCATCTGGGCGACTGGGGACTGCAGATGGGTCTGATCATTACCGAGTTAAAAGCGCGCAAGCCCGAGCTGCCTTATTTTGATGAAAGCTTTACCGGGGAATATCCGCAGGAGGCTCCCTTTACCGTATCTGAGCTGGAAGAAATCTATCCGACAGCGAGCGGCAAGTCCAAAGAAGATCCTGCGTATAAGGAGGCAGCGCTGGAAGCAACGCTGCGCCTGCAGAGCGGTGACCGTGGCTACCGCGCACTGTGGAAGCATATTATTGCGGTATCTGTAGCCGATCTGAAAAAAAACTATAGCAACCTGGATGTGGAATTTGATCTCTGGAAGGGCGAATCCGATGCAGACCCGCTCATTCCGGGACTGGTAAGTCGTTTAAAAGAATCCGGCCTTGCGTATGAAAGCCAGGGTGCGCTGGTTGTAGATGTTAAAGAGGATACTGATACGAAGGAAATGCCGCCCTGCATCATCTTAAAATCCGATGGCGCGGCGCTGTATGCAACGACAGACCTTGCAACAATCGTAGATCGTATGGAGAATCTGCATGCGGATTCCCTGATCTATCTTGCGGACAAGCGTCAGGAGATGCACTTTGTACAGGTGTTCCGTGTAGCGAAAAAGGCGGGGCTGGTAACACCTGAAACAGAGTTGAAATATGTTGGCTTCGGCACGATGAACGGCAAGGACGGAAAGCCCTTCAAGACGAGAGAGGGCGGCGTTATGCGTCTGGAATACCTGATCCGCGATATCGACGAGGAAATGTACCGTAAGGTATCCGAAAGCCGTCATGATCTGTCTGAGGAAGAGGCAAGAAAGATCGCCAAAATCATCGGTCTTTCCGCAATCAAATACGGAGATCTGTCCAATCAGGCTTCTAAGGACTATATCTTCGATATTGATCGCTTCACTTCCTTCGAGGGAGACACGGGTCCGTATATTCTGTATACAATCGTGCGTATTAAATCGATCCTTGCCAAGTATCAGGAGCAGGGAAAGAGCCTGGAAAACCTGTGCCTGGAGGAGGCGCAGGGCGCTTCCGAAAAAGATCTGATGCGTCAGCTGTGCAGCTTCAATGCAATGATGGACAGTGCCTGTGAGGAAACTGCGCCCCATAAGATCTGCGCGTACATTTATGATCTGGCGAACGCGTTCAACAAGTTTTATCATGAGACAAAGATTCTGGCAGAAGAGGATCAGAAGAAGCAGGCAGGCTGGATTGCACTGCTGAAGCTGACCAAAGAAGTGCTGGAAACCTGCATCGATGTACTGGGCTTCTCCGCACCCGACAGAATGTAAAAATGAAATCCCGCGCCGCAGGCTTCTTAAGTCTGCGGCGGATTGCATAAGCAACATAATTTCACTCAGCCGCTTATGCGTCCTTGCAGAGTGGAATTATCGTATAGAAACGAAGTCTTTTATACGATAAAAAAAGCCGCAGCTGGTTTTTACCAGCTGCGGCTTTTATGTTGTTCGTTTAACCACGCGACAGCTTCCAGACAGCCCTCCTGGGTCAGGGGAAACTGTTTTGTTGTCTTTTGCTCGGCGGGCGTTTTGACAAAGCAGAAGGGCTCCGGCCAGATCGTGACGTCCATACAGTCCCCCTCTTCATTTTTCCCTTTGGAAAGCCGATAGCGCATGCCGCAGTAGCTTCCGGTCTGCGCTTCTTTTTTGATATAGTTCACATGAATGATTTCCGGTGAGATCATAGTTTCCTCCAATGGCAGTGCTGCAGTTTTCTGCAGAGCTTAGAAAAACAGCGGGATACCGACCAGTCCAAAGTAGCCGACGGATAAAATTCCGGCGATATTAAGCAGCGTGCGGTAGATTTTTTTCTGGAACAGCTCCGGGACGGTGCTTGCAAGGTATCCGGCGATCAGAATACATGGCAGCAGATAGCGTCCCTGAGCCATGGATTCGATCAGCCAGGAGTTTACAATGGAT
>OLOZ01002011.1_pt1 | contig 12483 bp, 10 predicted proteins | sample 1673021 | NCBI WGS metagenome assembly OLOZ01 (sample SAMEA3136747, study PRJEB25190) | human gut metagenome | biome: human gut; feature: human-associated habitat; material: faeces | place: Austria | collected 2013
TCTAGTATAGTATCCATCTAGTAATAATAGTTTACAGTTACTTGCTTTTTTGCTATACTCCATTCAAAAAACAGTTCTGGAGGATACGCAATGCCACGTTATCATGTTACACTTACTGATACAGAAATACAGGAACTCAAATCTCTCATCCAAAAGGGTGGAAAGGGCTATCGTATAAAGCATGCTCAAATCTTACTAAAGCTGGATCAAAAGCCTGAAAATAGTTCCTGGACATATGACCGTATCAAAGAAGCATATGGTGCTTCCCATAGTACAATAGCTGGAATTGCCCAGCGTTTTGTAACAGAAGGTATGGAATCTGCCCTTGGAAGAAAAGAGCAAAAAAACCGACACCGAAAAGTTACAGGTGATGTAGAAGCAAGGATTTGTGCAATTGCCTGTTCGACACCTCCGGAAGGGGCTTCCCGTTGGACCATGCAGGCTATCGCGGAGGAACTGATACGGCTGGAAGTTGTTGATTACATCACCGATAGTACGGTCTGTAACGTTATGAAAAAAACGAAATTAAACCGTGGCTTGTAAAAGAGTGGTGCATCCCCCAGGCTGATGCAGAATTCGTAGCAAAAATGGAGGATGTTCTGGATGTATATCAAAGATCATATGATCCGTCCAGACCGGTAGTTTGTATTGATGAAACGAATAAACAGCTAATCATAGAAAAACGGGTTCCCTGTAAGCCAGGGGAACCAGAAAAATTGGATTCTGTTTATGTCCGGAATGGAGTTGCAGATATCTTTATGATATCTGAGCCGTTGGCAGGAAAACGGGAAACTGTTGTAAAACAAACCCGGACAGCAATTGATTTTGCTGAAATTCTTCGCTATACGGCAGATGAATTATATCCAAAAGCGGAAAAAATCATATTGGTCACCGATAACTTAAATATCCATGCGCCATCTTCTTTGTACAAGGCATTTTCAGCACAAGAAGCCAACCGTTTAACCAAACGTTTTGAATGGCATTACACGCCAAAACATGGAAGCTGGTTGGATATGGCAGAAATAGAAATAGGGGTTATGAGCCGCCAGGCACTTGCAAAACCATTTCCAGATCTCGAAAGTTTTGAAAAACAGGTTCGTAGCTGGACAGTGAATCGAAATGCAAAATGCGTAAAAATAAACTGGCAGTTCACGACAGCTGATGCCAGAATTAAACTGGCAAAGCTATATCCAACAACACTTTAAAAACTAGATGGATGCAGTACTAGGAAGAGTACTAATATTAACAGTGGAATTCTCTCCAACAGTGGAACCCTCTCCAGTAGTGAGAGCCTCTCCCGCCTTTATTATCACAAACGGAGAAAATCCATTCGTCTGAATTGTAACACCTGTTACTTCTCCATTTCCGTTCTGCGCAATACCACCATTTACATCCTGTACTCCATTTTCAGTAATATGAAGCACATATGTTTTTACATTTTCTACATTGTCATATTCCAGCTCATTTAAGATTGGATTGTTAAACTGAAGATTAACAGTAGCATTGTCTCCATATGGGTAAGGAGTTCCGTCTTCGTTTTCAAAATGCAAATCATAAACAACAGCCTCGGTGAGTGCCAGATTATTCTGTCCTGCCCAGTTCATTACTGCACCGATTGCATTATCAAAATACTCTGAATCTTCATCATACTGTTTCGCAACAAAAACTGCCTTTTTACTGATTGGTGTAGAAAGACTTACATTAGCAATTGCATTGTCTACTGACACATCAGAAAATTCTGTAGTCTCAGCAGGTGTCTCCGTAACCTCTGGAGTCGGAGTCGGTGTCTCACTTGGGGGGGCGCTGACTTCTGGTGTCGGAGTTGCAGTTGCCTCGGCAGCTGGTGTTGCTGTAGCTTCCGGTGCTGCAGGAGCTTCCGTCACTTCTGCTGCTGGTGCCGCTGTAGGCTCTGTTGCAGGTGTTTCTGTCGGAGCTGCTGCAGGCGCCTCTGTTGGCTGCTCTGCTGGTGCTTCTGTCGGCTGCTCTGCTGGTGCTTCCGTCGGCTGCTCTGTTGGCGCTTCTGTTGGCTGCTCGGCAGGTGCTTCCGTTGGCTCCTGAGCTTGTTCCGCAGCAGGAGTTTCCTGCATTTGCTGAGGTTCTTCCTGTTTCTCAGCAACCGGTTCCGTTCCCTCTGTTGCGTATGCTTCTGCTTCGCTTTCAGACGGAGTCGGTGTTGCCGTCGCGTCCTCAACGTAGGTATCGTCTGTTGCCAGAACAGTCAGACTGGACTGCTGGAATATCATAGATACCGCCAAAAGTATGGCAAAAAACGATTTCAGCCTTGAATTCTTTTTCATGTTACAACCTCCTTTTTAAGATCGGGTTTTCCTTTTTTCAGTGTGGTTTTGCAGGCAGAACCAGCCCCAAACCCATTTTTATCATCATATCACACTGATTTTAAAGGAGCAATAATTTATGATCACCTGAAAAATCCCTGTTTTCTGCTGTTTCACTAAGAAACCTGGCACGAATCGGTCTTCTTTTTCGTATTTTTATAATGTGTATTTTAGTGTACTGTCGTTATTTTCGACTTTTCATTGAAAAAAACACATAAATTCTTATTTTTTCTGCTTTCACAGGGCAAAAAAGCTACATGTTTACTCCATTTTCCCCTGTCTGAATTTCAGCATTTTGCACAATTTCACTCCCTGTTTTCTAAACTATATTCGCTCCAATTTTCGTATTTACTCATGGTGTATCTTGATGTACATTCTTTCGTGTGGTATAATAACTGCCAGAAAACCAATGCACTTATACAATTGGCAAATAGGAATACGCACCATCTTCATTTTCAAATGATAAAGCATACAGGAGGACCCCCTATGTTTCTCAAAAAGACCCCCAAGGCAAAGGGAACTTACCTTGCCATCACCGAATCCTACTATGATAAAGAGAAGAAAGCCACTCGTCAGAAAACCATTATGGGGTTGGGATATCTGGAAGATTTAAAGAAGGATTACCCGGATCCCATCAGCCATTTCGAGAAGGTTGTGGCTGATATGAACCAGGAACGAGAAGCCAAAAAGAACTCTGTGGTATATGTTGACCTTACTACTGCTCTCTCACCGGGAGAACACTCTCTGAAAAATGTAGGCTACGGCATTCTGAAATACCTTTATAAGGAGCTTCAGCTGGACATTTTCTGGCGTACCAGGACCTGGAATCTATCTCTCTCCTATAATATAGAAGAACTTTTCCGATATATGGTCATTTCCCGTGCGCTTTACCCAAATTGCACCTGGAATGAAGCTATTGAAAAAGGAATCTACTTCGAAGAATCCGGAAGCATCTCAGACGAAGACCTGGATTCTGCCTTTCATGTTATCGTGAAACTGCAAAAAGATCTGCAGAAGTGGATTTATGAGCATTCCGGCAGCATCCTTTCCAGAGATACCACTTCTGCTTTTTTGGATCACACCAGCTATAATTTTTCCATTCCGGGAAGCATGCCCTCTGACACGCAGCCCAATGCCAAACGTACAGATTCCACCCTTCACCTGGATCTTCTCACGGACAGAAATGGAATTCCCATTGCATATGACCTGTCTACCAGTGGTACTGTGTTGAACCAGTCTGTTTTTAATGCCGTAAAGCAATTAAAGAGAGAGAATCCCAGAACCCGTTTTTATAATACTGCCCCTGCGCGTCCGGAGGAGGAGCCTTTTATTTGCAATGGAGTTCCGGCAGACGGATATATTTATGGTCTGCCTGTACATACTGCGAATGCAGAATTTAAGGATTGGGTACTGAATGATGGTTATCAGGAAATGAAAATTCTGAATGAAAAGCATCAGACTATCCCTCTTCTTTATAAAGAGCGGATTTTTGAGGATAGGGAAAAACAATTTGTATACTACCATGAGCTTCAGGCCAGACAGCAGCGCCTTGCCAGGGAGTCTTCCGGAAGGCGTACCGGATTGAAGCTGGACGGATATACTGCCATTGCTACTGATAATCTGGAGGTGGATAATCTTGCCCCTTATCGTCTTTTCAGCGGACTTCGTCATATGGAGAAAATTTTCCTTGATTCCAAAAGCCAGTATGACTCCTCTGCTACCTTCATCTGGACACCGGATAAGATCAATGCCCATTTTGTGATTGGGTTTGTGTCCTTTACCTTAATGCGTATGCTGCAGGCGAAGCTTGATTTCCAGTTTTCCATGGAACAGATTGGGATTTCTTTGCAGCGGTATAATTGTGTACAGATTGCAGGTAATATTTATCAGTTTACCTATTATGATGTGATTCTGGATGCATGTGAGAAGGCGCTGGAACTGGAGCTGCATAATAAATACCGCAGCCAGCTCCAGATTCGGAGACTGCTGCGGTATTAAGGACTTTATAATTTTATATCTTTTTATACATGTCAGGCTTTTTCGCCTGACATGTTATCTGTCTGCTCCCAGGCTTCCCTCTCCTGGAAAATGCAGTTCGTACATTTCCCGGGCGGCGCGGGTGACGATTCCAAGCTCTTCTTCCATCTTCAATGTCTGCGGAAGCACCACAGCAGTATCATAAATATCCGCTTTCAGCTTGTCCTTGGCACGCTCACTGCTCATTTTCATAATTCCAAACAGCGTGCTGTTATAAGCCTTATCAGACTCACTAAGCTCCATATACGTCTTCACCATATGGCAGCACTCCCTGTAAAGAAGCTCTTCATAATCCTTACCCTTGGCGCAGATTTCCTGGAATTTCATTTTATTCAGCTGTTTCATGATCTCCTTACGTCCGCCGCGGACTCCCATAAAGCGCTTGCCGCTGTCCTTATTAAACTCCATCAGCATCCACAGTGCGATCAAACCGTCAGCCCGGGTATCACCGCCAAGCTCAGACGGATCCTGATAACGGATGTCCCAAAGCTCCCTGCGGATCTGATTCAGCTCCGGCTCCTCTCCTGCCTCAATTGACATATTCAAAAGTGCCAGACGTCTGGCCGGGTCCGATTCTCTGTAGTATTGTGTAATAGTCGGGGTATCCATAGTATTCTCCTTTATACTTCTTCGTAGGTCAGCTCGGTCTCAGCCATATTAAGAGCTTCCTCGATTACTTTATCCATATCCATATAGCGGTACATGCCCAGTCGTCCGCCGAAGAGTACATTCTTCTCTTCTAATGCACGGCGCTCATACTTGTCAAAGAGCTCGTCATTCTTCGGATCATTAATGGGATAATACGGCTCTTTTCCCTTCTCCCATGCTGCCGGATATTCTCTTGTGATAACAGTCTTCGGCTGTGTCCCAAACTCGAAGTGCTTATGCTCAATAATACGGGTATATGGCACTTCATAATCGGTATAGTTCACAACCGCATTTCCCTGATAGTTCCCCATATCAAGCACTTCTGTCTCAAAACGCAGGGAACGGTACTCCAGCTCACCATAGCAGTAATCATAAAATTCATCGATCATACCGGTAAAAAGGATCTTATCTGCCTGTGCAGTGAGCTCTTCTCTATTTGCAAAGAAATCCGTCTTCAGGCAAACCTGGACACCCTCCAGAAGCTTCTTGATAATGCGGGTATAGCCGCCCTTCGGAATACCCTGATAGGGATCCTTAAAATAGTTATTATCATAGGTATAACGAAGAGGAAGTCTCTTGATAATAAAGGACGGAAGTTCCTTACACTCTCTTCCCCACTGCTTGCGGGTATAGCCCTCTACCAGCTTCTCATACACATCCTGTCCCACCAGCGCCAGTGCCTGCTCTTCCAGATTCTTCGGGTGTGTGATGTGCATGCGGCTGATCTGCTCCTGAATCTTCGCCTTCGCCTCTGCCGGAGTCCGAACTCCCCAGAGCTGGTGGAATGTATTCATATTAAACGGAAGATTATACAGTTCATCCTTATACACAGCAATAGGTGAATTTACAAAGTGGTTAAATTCTGTAAACTGGTTCACATAGTCCCAGATTTCCTTCTTAGAGGTATGGAAAATATGTGCGCCATACTTGTGGACCTGGATGCCTTCTACTTCCTCTGTGTAAATATTACCGCCGATATGATCACGCTTGTCGATCACCAGGCAGGTCTTGCCCTTCTTAGTAGCTTCGTGAGCGAATACAGCTCCAAAAAGTCCGGCTCCTACAATTAAATAATCATATTTCTTCATCTTGTGTTGCCCCTTTCTGTTATGGGAATGCAGATTTATTACGTCCGTTTTCTGCCAGACACTGATATACAATGTCTTTCATTCCCGGATAAAGATGTTATTATTATAACAAATTTTCAGAAAAAAAGGTAGCCCTTTCCATATAAGGACTACCTTTTTTATAAAACTTTCTTAATGGTCGCATCGCAACCTATAACACGCATCACAATGCACAACGATCATACAACCGCATTATTTCGCAGCAACTCTGTCAAACTCATCTGTGATTTCTTTAGACGGAGCCTTCGTAACAAGGCTGACGATCACAATCATCACCAGACTGAACAGGAAACCAACTGCCAGGGAATAAAGTCCTGTATAGGTTCCCAGTGTCTGTCCTCCAACTAACGGAATATAGTCCCAGATAATAACGGTAAGTCCGCCAGTCACCATACCTGCAATGGCACCTGGAAGATTGGTTCTTCTCCAGAACAGGGACATTACCACGATCGGTCCAAATGCAGAACCAAGTCCTGCCCATGCATTGGAAACCAGTCCCATAATACTGCTGTCCGGATTCCATGCGATCACAAATGCGATTACGGAAACTGCAATAACTGTAATTCTGGCAACTGTAAGGATCTCTTTGGAATCTGCATCCTTCTTTACAAACTGATGATACAGATCCTCAGATGCTGCTGATGCAGTTACCAGAAGCTGGGAATCCGCTGTGGACATGATCGCTGCAAGGATTCCGCAGAGGAACAGTCCACCGATAAAGGGAAGCGCAAGCTCTGAGGTAAACACCTTGCGGATCATCTCAATAAATACGCTCTCAGAAGAAGCAGCTCCGTTCTCCCCAAGAATAACAGGAAGCAGATAAGCTCTTCCGATCACAGCGATTGCAAATGCAGCTGTCAGGGAAAGAAGATCCCATACAATGGCAATCGCCCAGGATTTTTTCAGTTCCTTCTCGTTCTTAACTGCCATAAATCTTACCAGTACGTGAGGCATTCCACAGTATCCAAAGCCCCATGCCAGCTGGGAAAAGATCTCTATAAAGGTATATGGTCTGTCTCCATTCATAAATGGGTTCAGATAAGCACCTGCACCGCCGGTCACGCCGCTCTGGGAGATCAGGTCTGTAAGATTGCCTGGAAGCAGGAAATATGCCACCAGCGGAACTACAAGCAGTCCGATAAGCATCAGGGTTCCCTGTACAAAGTCTGTTACACAGACCGCCATAAAGCCGCCCATGAAAGTATAGCAAAGAATAACCGCTGCTCCAATGGCAAGTGCTATGTGATAATCAAGTCCAAATACGGTATTGAACAGCTTACCGCCTGCTGCCAGCGCAGAAGCTGTATACACCAGGAAAAAGATTACGATTACCACTGATGAGATCAGAAGTAGGATCTTTTTCTTATCACGGTAACGGTTCTCGAAAAATGCCGGGATGGTCATGGAATTGTTTGCTGCGATGGTGTATTTACGAAGTCTTCCGGAAATACAAACCCAGTTGAGAACAGTTCCGATAAAAAGTCCTACCGCGATCCAGATCTGTCCGGATCCAAAGGAATAAATAGCTCCGGGAAGACCCATCAGAAGCCATCCGCTCATATCAGAAGCCTGTGCTGAAAGGGCTGCCACCCATCCGTTCAGTCCTCGTCCTCCAAGGAAATAATCCTCTGAGCTGGAGGTCTTTTTCATGTAAACCGCGCCGATGACGATCATCATGGCAAGGTAAAACACAAAAGCAATCAGAATTATCACTGTTGTACCACTCAATTTTTTCTCCTCCTCTGTTATAAAATCTGCCGTCCCCAAATCATCCGGACAGCAAAATAACATATTTCATACTTTACCACAGAAGAGTATGAAAGTGCAAGTGATATTATATATTTTTTTGAAAGTATGCGTTTTATAAACACAGAATATGAAACTACTTCTCTTTCCCTTTCAGATAAACATGCTTAATATACCACAAAGCCTTTTCTTCCCCTTTGTCATTGAGGATCCGAAGCAGCCCCTCTAACTCTTTTTTGGTCTGGGGATGTACAAACCACAGCTTCGGCTTGCTTTTCAGAAAATATTCCAGCGGCTTGTGATTGTCATATGCGTCCCCAAGATACGTCCTGGAGGCACTGATCCGGTCCATCACCATCTCTGCCACATATCTGCGAGGCATTTTCGCCCCCATGATCACATGCTCCGGATCATTTATGGAATAATCCACCCAATGCTCATAATGATGCTTATTGCGCCCTTTATGATGAAGCCAGGCGGTAGACACGCCAGTAGCCTCACGTTCTGCGTTATTTGGACTTCTGTTTCCCTGATAATATTTGCAGCCCACCAGAAATTCCGATGGAGTATATTTGGAAAGGTCATGGAGAAGCCCTTGCTTGTAAAGTCCGATTCGGAAGCAATAGTGCATGACCATCAGCTTATGCTTTGTGATTGTTTTAAAGTGAAGCCATGGATGCATTGTCACCGGACCTCCTTTCCTTATTCTCAGCTTCTGTCACAGTATTGTCTGAAGCTGCAGTTTTCTTCGCTTTTGCGACTGGCAGTTTTTCATTCTTTTTTCCTTTGCCAGTATGCTTTCTTTCAGGCTCCGGTTTCTTCACACCCTGAAGTACAACCACTGTACGCGGTCCCACCTCCACGGCTCTTTCATAGACCTGGCCATTTTCCCCATAAAATCCATCACAGGTCAGATCTCCGGTATCCATCACTTTCTTCCACTCCATCCCCTCTGGCAGATTAGGAAGCGCGATATTCCTGGTTTCCCAGTGAAAATTATAGCCTGTATAAAGGAAATCATCCTCACTTCCGTCCGGCAGCTTTGCATATGCCCCGCACAGCATCATGCCGATCATGCGGCTGGTATTTTCCATGTTGCAGAACCATGCACGTTCCCCATGAAAAGACATATCCGGGAATCCCTTGCCAAGGTAATCTGCTTCTTTCATGCTCTCACTCATATGAAGGACAGGATGAGCCTTCCGAAGTGCAACTGCCTTTTTTACAAAGGCGAGCATACTGGCATTTCGCCGCAGTCCCCGCCAGTCAATCCAGCCAATGGGATTATCCTGACAGTAAGCATTGTTATTTCCCTCCTGGGAATTGCCGATCTCATCACCGCCATAGATCATGGGCACTCCCTGGGAAAACAGCAGCATGGCAAAAGCAGCACGCATCTGGCGCTCCCTCATCTGACGGATCCACTGCTTCCTGCTTGGTCCTTCAATACCGCAATTCCAGGAATAATTATAGCTGCAGCCGTCGTTATTGCCTTCCCCATTTGCCTCATTGTGCTTATAATTGTAGGAAACAAGGTCATTTAAAGTAAAACCGTCCTGGCAGGTGATATAATTGATCACTCCATGGTCATCCGGGTTATGACGGATGCGGTACTGCACAGCCGGAACCATATCCTCATCGCTTTTCAGGAATCTGCGCATATCCTGCAAAAAGCCCAGATTATATTCCGCAAAGCAACGCTTTCCTGATCTGCGGTTCTTATAAAGAGCAGCCGTATCCATTCCTTCTGCCATGATCTTCGTCCCTGCAAGCAGGCCGTCCTTCATGATCAGGTCAAGAGGTGCCCCTTCTCCCAGAATATGAAAGCCGTCCACATGATAATTCTGTTTCCAGAACTGCACTGCACGAAGTGCCATTAAAGGATTAACTTCTGCCGGAAAATACATTTCCATGATACAGCCAATCCCTGCTTTGTGAAAAGCCCTGATCATGTCACAAAATTCCCTGTGGGGATCCCGGGTAGCGCAATAAGCACTCTTTGGCGCGAAATAAAGACCATTTCCATATCCCCAGTAATTTACCTCGTCCTTTTTCCCCTTCTGGGAAACCAGACCGTCTGGCTCCTTTGGCGGAACCACCTCCATAAATTCATAGGCCGGCATAAGCTCTACTGTATTAATGCCAAGCTCCTGCCAGTATGGGATCATCTGTACCAGACCGGAAAAAGTGCCCCGAAGTCCTGCCGGCAGCTTAGCCTGCCTGGTATATCCACGGACATGTACTTTATAGAGGATCATATCTCCAAAGTCTGTTTCCGGTGCTTTCTCATCCCCCCAGTCATAACCATTGCCTGACCAGAAGCCGCATCGCACCTTGTGGGGATCCTCCTCCCACGCTGCCCCAAAGTGCTCTCTTCCGCTGATTCTGCTGGCACAGGGATCCAGATAGATTTCCCCGTTTATCTTAAAATTGTATTCCAGATTGGTTACATTTAATTTTTTCATAAAGACAGAAAAAATCCGTCCTGTACGATATTTTTCATCCAGAAGAAGTTCATAAAAGGGCTCTCTTCCCCTCTTCCTGTAAAGAAGCAGGTAAACCTCAGAATCCTCTTCCGCTTCCACTGCAAAATTATATCCATCTGCCATCTGGGTTACCCCAAGTAAAAGAGGATAACCGTATGTCACAACCACGCTCTTATTTCCCGGTATTGGCACTTTATAAGCCCTCCTGTCTTTGTCTGCTGTCTCGTCTGTAGCCATTTTTGTACACAGAGCACGTTTCCCAAAAGGAATCTGCATAATGCAATCTTTCTTATGAAATAAAATCATCCGATGCTATCTGTTTATCCCCAGATCCTGCCATACAGGACTCCCTATGGTCTAAAATTTCAGATCCAGCTCTACAGGACAATGGTCGGATCCCATTATCTCGCTGTGAATCTTCGCATCCTCCAGATTCTCTTTCAAGGACGGAGAGGTGATGAAATAGTCAATTCTCCATCCGGCGTTCTTCTCTCTTGCCTTAAATCGGTAAGACCACCAGGAGTAGGCACCCTCAAGCTCCGGATAAAAGTAACGGAATGTGTCAATAAATCCAGCTTCCAGAGTTCTGGTAAAGCAGGCTCTCTCTTCATCTGTGAAGCCTGCGTTCATCCGGTTAGTCTTAGGATTCTTCAGGTCAATTTCCTGATGTGCCACATTCATGTCTCCACAGCAGATCACAGGCTTTTTCTCCTGAAGCTTCAGAAGATAAGCCAGGAAATCTCTTTCCCATTCCATGCGGTATTCCAGTCTTCGAAGCTCGGACTGGGAATTGGGCGTATATACGGTAACCAGATAAAAATCGTCCATCTCTGCAGTGATCACACGGCCTTCTTTATCGTGTTCCTCTATTCCAAGTCCGTAAGTCACGGACAACGGCTCTTTTTTCGTAAAAACAGCTGTTCCGGAATATCCCTTGCGGTTCGCGTAATTCCAATATTGATAATAACCTGGAAGCTCCAGCTTCACCTGGTTCTCCTGACATTTGGTCTCCTGAAGGCAGAAAATGTCTGCGTCCAGCTTCGCAAAGCTTTCTTCAAAGCCCTTGGTAATACAGGCACGGATTCCATTTACGTTCCATGATACAAGCTTCATGTTGTTCTCCAATCTGTAAAAATTTATATAATGCACAAAAATCCTTCTGTACATGATTTTGCCCATTTTTTCAAAGTTTCCAGTGAACTTCATTCACAAAAAACCTCTCATAGGATATTGCCTGTGAATATTCAATATATTCTAACACTTTCTTCATTATAACACAGATTTCCCTATTCACAAAACCCTATTTTTCTGGTACAATCTAAATATTGTCCGGGCATACCGTTACCAGTGAAAATGAAGCTAAAGAAGTCCCGGTGTTACCTTGTTTTACAGCATGAACATGCTTTTTCACAGGTAACATATAAATACAAATTTTTTATAAAGTGAGGTATTTTTAATGAGTGATTCAGATATGACAAACTCCTGCAGCAGCTGTGGAAGCAGCTCATCCTGCGGCGGTTCCGACTGCTCCACATGCGGTGGATGCAGCACTGACGCAAACCAGCACAGCACCATTACTCTTACCATGGAGGATGATACTGAGGTAGAATGCGCCATCCTTACCATTTTCCCGGTAGATGCAAAGGAATATATTGCGCTTCTTCCTCTTGACGAAGAGGGCCAGAATCATGACGGTGAAGTTTATCTGTATTCCTTCACCCGCACTGCAGAGGGTGCTCCCATGCTTTCCAACATTGAGAGCGACGAAGAGTACAATAAGGCTGCTATCGCATTTGACACTGTTTTACAGAATGCACGAGAAGCAGAAGCTGCCGGAACACCTTTAGAGTAATCTCTCCGGTGGTCTTTAAAGAAATTTCCTGCGGGAGCATCAGAGTAATCTTCCCGGTGGTCTTTAAAGAGATTTCCTGCGGGAGCCTGTTTGAAAAAGGCTTTCTGCAAAATTTGAAAAAAACTTAAGCACAATAAAAGCAGGTATCTGTGATTGATAAATTCATCACATTTACCTGCTTTTGTATTTCCCATAAAACTGCGAGGGCGCCGCAGCGGGTTACTTCGTCGTACTTCCAAACCCGCCATTTC
>OLOZ01002015.1_pt1 | contig 12476 bp, 2 predicted proteins | sample 1673021 | NCBI WGS metagenome assembly OLOZ01 (sample SAMEA3136747, study PRJEB25190) | human gut metagenome | biome: human gut; feature: human-associated habitat; material: faeces | place: Austria | collected 2013
TAATGCGGACGTGTACAGGTATATGAAGGAATATACGCCGTATGAGAATGCGCCGTCTGATGCAAATGATGCGCGGGTTGCGGTTTTTCCCAAGATTTTCATTACCACGTCGATGAATGACACTCGTGTGCTGTATGTGGAGCCGATGAAATGGTTGGCCCGACTGCAGCGTGCGGGCGTGGATGCCGTGGCGAAGATTGAGGTTGAGGCTGGTCATGGGGGTACGTCTGGAAGGTACAAGCAGTGGGAAGAGATCTCCTATGAGAATGCTTGGTGTCTTTCGATGATGGGTATCACGCATTGATCCGGTTTGTGGGACCTTTCATGTTCGGATGAGGTCGGTTTCGGAACGGTCTGTTGTTATGTGACGGGGTGCACCGTATGACGCACCCCGTTTTGCAAACGCTTCCATTTGCAGTTTGTTTCATGAAACATTGAAACAGCTCGGGTGATTGTTTTCGGCGTTTCTTGCATAATCCTCCGATTTAGGGGTGTTCCGTCAAACGTTTTTTCCAACTTTTGACGGCATGTTAAACCTTTTATAAGGTCATGCTTGCACCTGTTTTCAGAGTGTTTCATTGTCTGTGTGGGGTGGTCTAGTAGGGTCCAGAGAAATAGCAGGTTTACGGGTAAAACCGACTAGATTGCATTGCGACCAGGGGGAAGAATGGCAGGCATGCATAAAGCCGTAAGTGAGCGGCATGGAATGACAACGATTGCCGCGTTGGTGGCAATCGTTGCGATGATCTTCGCAAGTGTGATCGCAGCGCCGCAACGCGCGTATGCTGAGGAATACAATATCAGCGATCTCGGTTGGGTTGACAAGGACGACACCTCCTTCGAAATCAGTTCCGACGGAGGCAAGACGTGGAAGCCGTACATTTCCGGCATGCAAGTCAACTACGGTGATCAGATCCGCACCGAACTGCATTGGAAAGTGCCGAACGACGTCAAAATCAACGAGGGCGACACCTTCGTCTACGACCTTCCCGGCAATCTGGAATACAAATCGAACGAGAAATACCCGATCTACAACGGTGGCGACGTGGTCGGCTACTACACCATCGACGGCGACAAAATGGTGGCCACCTACACCCGCGGCGAATCGGCGGGGTCCAACATCGAAGCGTTCGTGACCACTGACGGAACCATCACCTCGAACAAAACCGGTGGTTCGGCTGGCGGCGATACCAGCTTTACCTTCCCCGGATATGGCACCATCACCGTGAACGTGGAGGGCAAACACAGCGTCAACGTGGTCAAACGCCCGGCAATCTCCACTTCCGACGCATCCACCTACGATTTCGTTTTGGAAGTGACCTCTACAGGCACGAACACCGGCGTGACCATAGACGACACCATGGGCGGCCTGCTGACCTTCGTGGACGGATCCGTGCACATCTACACCGACGCCGACTGCAAGAACGAATACACGGGCGCATGGCAATCCTCCAAAACCGACGACCATAATTTCAACGTCACCATCGGCTCCATGGGCGACGGTGAGAAACTATACGTGCGCTACTCGGTGAACGCCGACAAAGACAGCGTCATCAAGGCATGCCGCGAGGCCGGCAATTGCAGCAATGCCACCGAAAACAAAAACAAGGTGACCTATTCCAGCAACGAAGACGTCAACAAGAAGGAAACCAGCAACTCCATCTGGTTCAACTACAGCGACTGGTATGTGAACAAAAGCGCAACCGCAGCAAAAGACGAAAATGGCACGCAAGGCTTCACTTGGAACATCACCATCGGCGCTGGCGAAGGCCAATCCGTCGACGGAGCCACCGTCAAAGATCTGCTCGACAAGAACAACCTCAAGGAACCGACCGGAGATCTGGTGCTCAGCTGCTACAACAGCGGCGACTGGAAATCCGTGTGTCCGACCGGCTCGCCCGGCGCATATACGGACGACGACCCGTACAATCCGCAGCATTACATCAAACTTAGCTGGAGCGATCTCGTAGCAGGCACCGTGACCCTGCCCTCCGGCGGCTACGACCATTTCCAAATCCAGTATTGGACCGAAGCGAAAAACGTGCCGGTCGAAGGAAGCGGCGAACACCAGAAATACAAGAACGAAGTCACCGTAAAACCTCAGGATGGAACCGGCAAAACAGCCACGGCCGAACCTCAACTCGGCACGGACGCGGTCGAACTGAAGAAAACATGCACGTCGCCGGCATCCGAAGCGAAGAACCTGACGTGGGTGACCAGCATGAAAGCCTTGGAAGACCTCACCAACGCCGAACTGACCGACAAGCTGGATGTGGACGACAGCGGCAAGGATCTGGGATCCAAGCAAACCTTGGTGAAAGACAGCATTAAAGTGTACACCGACGCCGCCCTGACGCAGCAATACGCGGGCGGATACACGACAGAGGCCACCGATAGGGGATTCACCATCGTGTTCGCATCATTGCCCAAAGGCACTACGGTGTACGTGCAATACCAGTCCACCGTCAACGACGGTGTGACCGACGAAACCGTGTGGAACCGAGCTTCGGCATTGAACAAAACCTCCACGGCGAAACACCAGCATCGCGGCGACGTGCTCGGCAAGGAAGACGCCAACCAGTATTGGGACCAATACGGGTACGGCTACACCGCCAACTCCAAAGGCGTGATCCGCTGGCGCATCAAAGTGCATGACGTGATGTCGGACGCCGAAAACATCGTGGTGACCGATACGTTGCCCGTCCACACGCGGTACGACGCGAAATCGTTGAAGATCTTCGACGCTTCCAGCACCACAAAAATGCTGTCCGGAGTGAGCGCCAAAGACAACGGCGACGGCACGGTGACCTTCACCATAGCCAAGGGTACCCCGGCGTTCAGCCAGGCGAAGACCTCGGCTGGTGTGCTCATCGTGTATGAGACGAGCATCGACCCGGTCACCGCACCTGATTGGGGAAATTACGAGAACAAGGCGCACATCGACATTGATGGCAGCGCCGGAGGCGACGCTTCCGCCACAGTGGGCGCGAGCAAGCCGAAACTTCTTGACAAAAACGGCAAATACGATGCCACGACCGCGCCGAACGTGAACTACACGGTCAAAGTCAACCCGAATGCGGACACGCTTAACAAAGGCAACAACCTCACTCTGACCGACACCATGGGTCAGGCACTCGACCTCAACGCCAACAGCGTGTCGATCATGGACTCCGACAATGGAACCGCCATCAACGGTGCAACATGGTCATACAATCCGCAGACCCGCGAACTAGTGTTCTCCATTCCCGACGCCCGTGCATGCACCATCACCTACACGGCCGCGGTGCAGCTCAAACCAGGCGAAAGCTTCGGATCGCTGGGTGGCAACAAAATCGTGCTCGCCGGGTATGAGAACAACGGCGGAACCTCGCAAAACACGATCACCGGCACCGTGCAGCAAAGCAAAGGCGGTATGAAATACAATCAAAGCACGCTGCAGATTTACAAATACACCGACGGCGATCTCGGCAAGCCGGCGGGCAGCGCCACCTTCAAAGTGGAAAGCGTCACCGGATGCAACTTCGTGTCGTCTACGGCCGATGCCGATGGCACCTGCAATGGTACGGTTGGCAAAGAAATCACCAAGCGGCTGACCACAGGAGCATCCAACGGACTGTCCGACCGACTGCAGCTGGACTACGACACCGTATATAAGGTCACCGAGCTGACAGGTCCGGACGGCAAAGTGCCCGGCAGCACTGATTCGCAATACGAGAAATCCGCTCCGCTCTATGTGATATTCCCCGGACATGACGCGCAGACCGCTGCCGGTGCATACGATGGACGATACGACAACAAAACCGTTACCGTAGACGGGCAAAGCGGCAAATTGATCGTCGCCGTAGCCAAAGACAGCAACGGCAACACGATCACATTGGGCAACTACCGTTGGAACTGCAGCAACGACCACAAAGCGAAGTTCAAGGTGCAATTCACAAAGGTGGATGCGGCGAATGCCGGTGTACCCGTCGACGGTGCCACCATGCAGCTGACTCGTGTCGGATCGTCGCAGGTGGAATCCGATTGGACATGGACCACCTCCGGCAGCGAGACGAAAACGCTCGAACTCCTGCCCGGACGGTACAAGCTGACCGAAGCCAACGCACCGGACGGATACCAAGTCATGGATCCGATCATCATTCTGGTCGGCGAAGACGGCACCATCACCGTCGACGGCAAAAATGTGACCGGTAGCGACGGCATCGGTCACGTGCAGGCGGAGGACGCACCGAAAACCACGTCGTTGACTGTTACGAAAACATGGAACGACAATAACAACCAGGACGGCAAACGTGCATCCGTCACCTTCGATTTGTACCGCAAGACCGACGGCGATGCCGATTATACGAAAGTCGACGGGCAAAGCCGCATACTCAATCCCGACAAGAACGATAACGTGCAATGGACGGGACTGCCGGTGAAAGTCGACGGCAAAACCGCGGCCTACAAGGCCGTCGAAACCACGACGCACGGGTACAACTCGCGATGCGCTGACGTGCAATACAACACCGACGGTTCGGCTGCCACCGAACAATGCACCAACACGCACACGCCCGAAACCACGTCGATCGGCGTTGAAAAAGCATGGGACGACGCCGACAACCAGGACCAGAAGCGCCCTGACAGCGTAACCGTGCATCTGTTGAAAAACGGAGAGGAAACCGATCAAAGCGTGACACTCAATGCGGTTGGAAACTGGCGGAACGACAGCGCGTTCACCAATCTGCCCGTCTACGAGGATGGCAAGAAGATCGTGTATACCATACGCGAAGATACGGTGAGCGGCTACACCACGCACATCACCGGCTCGCAAACCCAAGGTTTCGCCATCACCAACACGCACCACCCCGAAAACGAGGAGGTGTGGTTCTCCAAGCAGGACCTCAAGGGTACGGAGATCGCAGGTGCCACCATGCGCCTCACCGGTACGCTGAATGGTGGCGCCGAATTCGAAGCGCAGACCTGGGTAAGTGAGCGGGATAAGTCGGAGAGCATCAAGCTCAAGCCCGGCACCTACACCTTGACCGAAACCAAGGCGCCGGATGGTTATCTGGTAGCGGATCCGGTCGAATTCAAAGTCGTGAGCGACGCCGTCACCGGCAAGCTCAGCGTGCAGATCAAGCAAACCGATGGCACATATGCCGACGTGCAGGACAATACCATCGTGATGACCGACCAGTACCGGACGCATCAGGTGACCGTCAATAAAAACAGTCTCACCAGTGGCATCACCAATATCGACGGCGCGCAGATGAGCATCACCGGCACCACCTTGGATGGCAAGGCGATCGACGAGATCACCTGGACCAGCAAGGGCGGCGAACCCGGCGAACTCACCCTGCTACCCGGCACCTACACCCTGCGTGAAAAGGTGGCGCCGGACGGCTATGAAACCGCGGATGACATCGTATTCAGCGTCGGGCTCGACGGCAGCGTGACCATCGACGGTAAGAAGCAGGATTCCAATACCGTCGTCATGAAAGACAAGCCGGGCAAAAGCGGCATCCTGTTCTCCAAAACCAAGGTCGGCGGCGGTGCCGAGCTGGCTGGAGCGGAATTCTCCATAACCGGCAAAACTTTCGAAGGCAAGACGATCGACGAGATCACCTGGACCAGCGGCGGCGGACTGCCGAAACAATTCCAGCTGCAGGACGGCGTCTACAAGCTCACCGAAACCAAGGCGCCGGTCGGGTATGAAAAGGCGAACGCGGTCAACTTCACCATTTCCCGCGGCGAAGCATACGTGGACGGCAAGCTGGTGGATGGCAACACCATCCGCGTCGAGGATCGCGTGGATACGACCATGGTGCGCGTGCGCAAAATCTGGTCCGACCATAACTATTCGGAGCGTCCGACATCGGTGACATTCCACCTGCTGCGCAACTCCAAGCAGCTGCAAGATGCGAAGTACACGCGGACGTTGGACAACAAGAACACCAGCGACTGGACGTACACGTGGACCGATCTGCCCCGATATGATGCGGACGGCAACAGGTACAACTACACGGTTGACGAGGAACTGACCCAAGAGCTCACAGGTAAGGAATACCGCGTTTCCGTGATCAAACGTCCGTACATCGACGGCGCCGAATTCACGGTATTGAACATTCGGGAGCCGGAAACGGCAAGCATCACGGTGAACAAAACGTGGAACGATCAGGATGACAACGATGGCAAACGGCCGAAGACGCTGACCTTCCATATTTGGGGAACCAGCAAACAGCCGAAGAGCGGCAGTACCGACGAAACGGAAGACGTGACCGAACAATTGGTGGTGCAAACCGTGCGAACCAACGGCAGCAACACGCAATCGTGGACGTTCGAAGGTCTTCCCAAGCAGAACCTGTACAACAATCCGTACACGTATACGGTAACCGAGGAATCCGTAGATGGCTATACGGCAAGCGACGTGACGCTCGCCGGCGGTACGGAAACACGCTGTGCGGTGACGAGCACGGTCAAATCCTGCGCGTTCGATGTGACCAACACGCATACGCCCGAAACCACGACATTGAGCGTGGACAAGACGTGGGATGACACTGATGCGCCCAGCAATGTGAAACGGCCGGGCGACAAGGCCACGATCTGGGTGCTTTCCAGCGTGTGGACCGATGCGAAGAACCAGACGCTGCCCGGATGGCCCTCACCGCAACACAACAGCGAGTGCAAGAACACCGGCGCGACGGATGGCACGAATCCATGGGGTGTGAGCTGCATGGTGCTGACCTCGGAGAACGCCAAAGCGACGCAGGCCACCACGGCCAACGTCAACGGGGCTGACGGAACAAGCGAAGCGACCACTTCGCAAGAGGTGAGCGCGAACACGTGGACCTACACCTTCACGAACCTGCCCAAATACTACAAGGGCAAGGAAATTCAGTATTCGGTGACCGAAGAGGCCGTGAAGAACTACACGCCGACGCTCACCGGAGGCAAAGTCGCTGCGGCTGACGGCGCCGAGGGCAAGGCCAACGAGTCGGGCGAATCCGACAAGGCGGATGAAACAAGCGAAAGCGGTCAGAATGCGGAATCCTGGGCGTACACGCTGACCAACACCTACACGCCGGGGCATACCAGCCACAGCGTGCATAAAGTGTGGAAGGACTACGGCGACAGCAGCAAACGTCCGAAAGCGGTATATGCGACGTTGTATGCGAACGGCCAATCCACCGGCAAGACGGTGGCGTTGAGCGACGGCAACAACTGGCAATACACGTTCACCGACCTAGATGAAAACAAGGTGTACACGGTGAAGGAAACCAACGAAAAGGGCGAAGCGATCAGCGGAGTGGACGGCTACTGCCAGCCGGTCATCAGCGATGACCGAAAAACCGGAATCTCCACCATCACCAACACCATCTCCATCGTGCTTCCCTCCACGGGCGGGCAACGATGGTGCTACGGCACACTTCTCGCGGTAGTGGCGCTCGGCATGATCGGCATGGGCTACGGCATCGCCAAACGTAACAAGACCAACAAGGAAGGAGACGCGCGATGAGGCGTCACGGAGCGAAACAGGGGAATCGGATGGATTACCGCATGGCCCGTCACGCGGCTGCACGACATACCGGCATGCGTTCGGTGCGCCGCATCGCGGCCGCGGCACTTGGCCTGGCGCTTTCCCTCGCGGGGCTCAGCGCGCAATCGGTGGCTTTTGGCAATGACGATCCGACCAATCCGGCAGCCACTGACGTGACCATGATCGCATTCCAGCAATCATGGAAGACGATTGGCGACGAATGCACGAAAACCTATGGTCCGGAAGGCGTGAAATACGTGCAGGTCTCCCCGCCGCAGGAATCCATCCAAGGCACGCAATGGTGGACCGTCTACCAGCCGGTCAGCTACAAACTCGACTCGCGTTTCGGTACGGAAGACGAGTTCAAAACCATGATCAGCCAATGCGACGCGGCTGGCGTGCAAATCGTGGCCGACATGGTGCTCAACCACACCACCGGACATGACGTGTCATGGGTTGACGACCAGTATGGCGTGGCCGGAACCGAATACAACGGATCATACGGACGATACCCGGGAATCGGCATCTACCAGTATGAGGAAAGCGGCAACAACCACCAATACGGCCTTCCCAGCGGCGACTTCCACACCTGCAAGTCGAACGTGTCAGACAACATCTCCGACTACACCAACGCCGACGAAGTGTGGAACTGCCGACTGTCGACCATGTGGGACATCAACACCGGCAGCGACCGCGTGCAAAACATCCAAGCCGAATACTTGGCGCACCTATGGGAAGACGGCGTACGCGGATTCCGCATCGACTCCGCAAAACATATGGATCCCAACGACATCGCATCCATCAAACGCAAGTTCATGACCAAAGCGGGCATTACGGACGAACAAAGCTTCCCATGGTCGCAGGAAGTCATCTACCATAATGGAGAATCCGAAAAATTCGCGCCGGAACGATACGAAAAGAACGGACAGGTCACCGAATTCTCGTACGCGTACTCATTGTTGAAGGATTTCAACGGATCCATCACCAATTTGAAGAACATCACCAGCGATCTGCTCGACGACGCCGATAATGCCACCGTATTCGTGTCCAACTGGGATACCGCACGCGGTTCGGAAACGCTCAAACCCGTTTCCGGCGCCCGATACGAGCTCGCCAACGCGTTCATGCTCGGGTACGACTACGGGCATCCGAAGATCCTTTCAGACTACGCATTCAATGAAAGCACCCAATATGATGACGGCGTCAAGGATTCGACTGACACCACCGTGCCGAAAATCAGCATGGACGACGTGTGCTCCACGCAAAAGGACCCAACGCAGATGGAGTATGGCGATTGGAACTGCCAACAGCGGTGGACGTCAATCCGAGGCATGATCAAATTCCATAATGCCGTGAACGGCACCAGCGTAAGCAACTGGCAGGAATCCGGATCCAACGACATCGCCTTCGAAAGGGTTGACGCCAACGGGAAAAGCAAGGGTCTGCTCGCATTGAACAACACCCTGCAGGAGCATGACGTCGACTATACGACATCGTTGCCGGACGGGGAATACTGCAACGTGTACGCTTCCCGCACCTGCTCGCAAACCGTGACCGTCAGCGGCGGTCACGCCAAAGCGACCATCGGCAAACGAAGCGCCATTGCCATCTATGCCGGTGCGGTCAAGGGCGCGTGGACGGAAACCACGGAACCTAGCGGCACCTACGCTCCGCAATACAAGGATTCGCCGAACAGTTCGCTGATAGGTGACAAAACCCTCACCATCTACTACAAGCCCGACGAATCGTGGGGCGGGCAGGAGGTGTATGTGCGTTACACGTCCGACAACGGCAGCGGTAGCATTGCGATGAGCGCGGTCGATGTGGCCGATTCCACGAATGCGGCAGGCTGGTATAAGGCCGATCTGCCGGAAGGGGCCAACCTAAGCGCGGTGAAATACCATTTCGCATCCACACAATCCGGGGATGCGGACTCCACGGACTGGAACGGGGGTAAGCGGGGAACGGAATATACGGCACAGGTCGGCGCCACTATGATCAACGTCAGCGGGCACCGGCAGCAGACGGGCGTGCCCTACACGCGCAACCATGCGGCGAAAACCAAAGTGACCGTCAACTTCCGTTCCGTCTCCGGCGTCGGTGAGAAAGCATCCGGCGTGAAGGTGTGGAACGGCGACGGCATGGAAGGCGCCACGTATATTCCATTCGAAAGCACGCCAACGCAATACGGCAGGAAAGCCAGCGGCGAACTGGACGGCGATCTGGCAACAGTGCATTTCAGAATCGTGGATGGTGCCGATGCGACTGGAGCGTCAGAGGGAACCGCCGAACAATATGAGGCAAGCGTGTGGAAACTCGCCAAATTCGGTGACGCGCATGTGAGCGGTGCCATCGAAGCGTGGGTGGACGGCGCGCAACCCGATACCGCTTCCGACCGATCCTCGGAAAAAGCGTCTCCCTCGGCGACACCGCAGCCGAATGACATCAAAAATCCGAAAAACCTGACCATCAAACTGCATTATTACCGTCCCGACGGCAATTATCAGGAATACAGCATGGAATCCGACGCGTGGAAAGGCTGGGATCTGTGGTCTTGGTATGCGGAAAGCACCAGCGGCGAATCCCAGGAATTCACCTCCCATGACGAATTCGGCGAGGTCGCGGAATACACGCTGAGCCAGACAGCCAAAGGCGTGCGCAACCCATGGTTCATCATCCGCAACGGCGGCTCATCATGGACCGGCAAGGACTGCGACGACAACGATCGCGAGATTCCGGAATCCGTGATCAGCATGACCGCGGGAAACGTGGAAAACGGCGTCGCGGAATTCTGGATCGTCAGCGGGGATCCGACCGTGTACACGCATCCGGTGAACGTGGCCGGAATAACCTTCGACACCCAAGGCGGCAGCAGCGTTCCCGCACAGGCGGTCGCCATCGGAGGCACTGCGAGCGTTCCCGAAACGCCTACTCGCGACGGCTACGTGTTCTCGAAGTGGACCACGGACGTGGCCGGTGAACATGAGTATGATTTCGCCACCACGGTGAGCGCGACGATAACGTTGTATGCGCAGTGGACGGAAGCGAAAACCGTGACCTTCGACGTCCAAGGCGGCAGCGAGATCGCCGCACAACAGGTGCAAACAGGGAAATTGGCCGTACGACCGGAAAATCCTGAGCGCGTGGGATACGCGTTCGCGGGATGGTATACCAGCGCCGACACTTCGGGTAGCGAATACGATTTCACGGCTGCGGTGAACGATGATGTGACCTTGTATGCGAAGTGGACGCCGAACATGTACGCCGTGACCTTCGACTCGCAAGGCGGCAGCGCGGTCGATGCGCAACAGGTTGCGTACGGTGGTTACGCGACGCAACCTGCCACACCGACCCGTGACGGATACACGTTCGTCGGCTGGACCACGGATGCGGCCGGCACCACGCCGTACGGTTTCGGCATGCCCGTCACCGGCGATATCACGCTGTATGCCAAGTGGGATGATGCGGGCGCGACGTACCATACCGTCACCATTCATTTGAATGACGGCGACGATTATTCGTCGGACCTGCCGCAGGATATGACGTTGTTCGTCAAGGAAGGGGAGAAGCTTACGATCCCCGATTCCGCTCCTTCCCGCGGTGGATATCGTTTCGCAGGATTGACCAGCGACGAACAGCGGAAGACGGACTATGATGCTGGCACCGCCGTAACCGCCGACATGACCTTGTATGCCAAGTGGGTCAAGACATGGACGGTCACCTTCGACACGGCCGGCGGCAGTGCCGTGAACAGCCAGACCGTGGACAATGGAGGAGTGGCCGTTGCGCCTGATCCGTCGCCGACACGCGACGACTGCCGGTTCACCGGCTGGCAGTATGACGGCAAAAGCTACGATTTCGGCTCGAAGGTGACCGGCGACATCACCCTGACCGCGCAGTGGGTGCGCACCGCGCACCAGTGGACCATAACCTTCGATCTGAACGGAGGGCATGCGCCCGCCGGCAAGGATGCGAAGACCCTGTACGCCGAGCGGAAAGTCTACGACGGTGATTCGCTGGTCTCGCCCACGGCGGACATCGCCAACGAGCCTCAGCTTGACGGCTACACCTTCGAAGGGTGGAGCACGGTGAAAGACGACGCGCTCGCAGTCAGCGTGGTCTCCTTTGATTCGTCCGGGAAATCGTTGATGCCCATCGATCGCGACGGCACGCTGTATGCGTTGTGGTCGCGGGAGAACAGGGTAGTGAAGCCGGAATCGTCCGGTTCGACGGGATCTTCGACGAGCTATTCCGGCGCGTATTCCGATTCCTACACGGGATTGAACGGGTTGGCAGCGTTCGATGCCATAGTGAGACAATCGGGCAAATTCTCGGGCACGAATTTCGGTTCCGTCGCCGAGGATTATGTGAAACCCAAGAGCGTTCGCTGAGTGTTGGAATCCAAGGGTGGGGTCGGCCTTCAGGTCGGCCCCCTTTTTCATGTACGGTGTATGGATTGTTGCGTCCGGATCATTGGATCGTTCGTTGTTCGTGGCGTTTGAAGCCGGGTGAAACCGTATTCGCACATGAACGCGGCAAGGAATGTCCACTAGTTGAGCGTTTTAAGTCCACGTGCTGATTCGTTGACTAGAGTCGCGTGCTATGAGTGATTCTGCAAAGAAGTACACCATCGCCGTCATTCCGGGCGATGGCATTGGCAAGGAAGTGACTCCGTGGGCCCAGAAGGCTCTGGAGAAGGCGGCCGAAGGCGTCGCCGAATTCGATTACGAGCATTTCGACCTCGGTGCCGAACGCTATCTGCGTGACGGCGCGATCCTCCCCGAGGAGGAAGAGGAGCGCATCAAGAAGACCGACGCCATCCTGCTGGGCGCCGTCGGCGATCCGCGCATCAAGGCGGGCATTCTGGAACGCGGCCTGCTGCTCAAGCTCCGCTTCGACCTGGACCAGTACGTGAACCTGCGTCCGTCCAAGCTGTACAAGGGCGTCACCTCGCCGC
>OLOZ01002017.1_pt1 | contig 12447 bp, 9 predicted proteins | sample 1673021 | NCBI WGS metagenome assembly OLOZ01 (sample SAMEA3136747, study PRJEB25190) | human gut metagenome | biome: human gut; feature: human-associated habitat; material: faeces | place: Austria | collected 2013
TGAATAATGGTCCTGACAAGCCACACAGAAAATGTGCGCGTATTGTCGGTGATACCATGGGTAAATATCATCCGCACGGTGACAGCTCCATCTATGGTGCGCTGGTCAATATGGCTCAGGAATGGTCCACAAGATATCCGCTGGTTGACGGACATGGAAACTTTGGTTCCGTGGATGGTGACGGTGCGGCTGCCATGCGATATACAGAGGCACGTCTCAGCAAGATATCCATGGAGATGCTTGCTGACATCAACAAGGATACGGTTGATTTTCAGCCGAACTTTGATGAGACAGAGCGTGAGCCGGTTGTGCTTCCGGCACGTTTTCCGAACCTTTTGGTAAACGGTACTACAGGTATTGCGGTAGGTATGGCAACCAATATTCCGCCGCATAACCTTCGTGAAACTATCAATGCAGTTGTTAAGATCATTGACAACATTGTAGAAGAAGACAGAGAAACAGCTATGGAGGAGCTTCTTGAGATCGTAAAGGGACCGGATTTCCCTACAGGAGCGACCATCCTCGGAACGAGAGGGATCGAGGAAGCTTACCGTACCGGACGTGGCAAGATCCGTGTCCGTGCGGTGACAAATATCGAGACTTTGCCAAACGGTAAATCCCGTATCGTGGTTACCGAGCTCCCGTACCTTGTAAACAAGGCACGTCTGATCGAGAAGATCGCAGAGCTTGTCCGTGACAAAAAGATCGACGGGATCACAGACCTGAACGACCATTCCAGCCGTGAGGGTATGCGAATCTGTATTGATCTTCGTAAGGATGCCAATGCCAACGTGATCCTGAATCTGCTTTACAAGCATACACAGCTGCAGGATACTTTTGGTGTGATCATGCTTTCTCTTGTTCCAAATCATGGAAGTATGGAACCGAAGGTTCTGAACCTGAAAGAGATGCTGGAGTACTATCTGGAGCATCAGGAGAATGTAGTTCGCAGAAGAACACAGTATGATCTTAATAAGGCACAGGAGAGAGCCCATATTTTGGAGGGTCTTCTGAAGGCACTTGATAATATTGACGAAGTGATCCGCATCATCCGTGGTTCCCGCAACGTACAGATCGCCAAGCAGGAGCTGATCGATCGTTTTGAGCTGACAGATGTGCAGGCACAGGCGATCGTGGATATGCGTCTCCGTGCATTGACAGGTCTGGAAAGAGAGAAGCTGGAGGCTGAGTATGCAGAGCTTATGGAGAAGATCCGCAAGTTCCAGGCAATCCTTGCTGACCGCAAGCTCCTTCTCCGGGTGATCCGTGAGGAGATCCTTGCCATTGCAGAGAAATACGGCGATGACAGAAAGACTTCCATCGGATACGATGTATATGATATCTCTACAGAGGATCTGATCCCGAGAGAAAATACAGTGATCGCAATGACAAAGCTTGGTTATATCAAGCGTATGACCGTTGACAACTTCCGCAGCCAGAACCGTGGCGGCAGAGGAATCAAGGGTATGCAGACGATTGAGGATGACTATATCGAAGAGCTTCTGATGACGACAACGCACCATTATCTCATGTTCTTTACTAATACAGGACGTGTATACAGACTGAAGGTATATGAGATCCCGGAGGCTGGTCGTACAGCCAGAGGAACTGCGATCATCAATCTTCTGCAGCTTGCACCGGGAGAAAAGATCACAGCTGTGATCCCGCTTCGTAAATATGAAGAGGGGCATTATCTGATGATGGCCACCAAGAAAGGCCTTGTGAAGAAAACTCCGATCAAGGATTACGAGAATGTCCGTAAGACAGGTCTTACAGCAATCGTTCTTCGTGATGATGACGAGCTGATCGAGGTTAAGGCTACTGATAATAATAAAGATATTATTCTTGTGACCAGGGACGGACAGTGTATCCGCTTTAAGGAAACGGATGTCCGCAGCACAGGCCGTGCGTCCATGGGAGTAAGAGGTATGAATCTTACTGACGGTGATGAAGTTGTTGCCATGCAGCTGAACACTCAGGGAGATTATCTGCTTGTAGTTTCCGAGAACGGAATGGGCAAACGTACAGCTATGAGTGAGTTCGTTGTCCAGAACCGTGGCGGTAAGGGTGTGAAGTGCTACAAGATCACCGAGAAGACCGGAAATGTTGTTGGCGCCAAGGCTGTCAACGAAGAGAACGAGATCATGATGATCACTACAGAGGGTATCATTATCCGTCTGCAGTGTGCGGATATCTCTGTTCTTGGAAGGATCACCTCCGGTGTGAAGATGATTAATCTTACAGAGGGTGTAACCGTTGCAAGTATCGCCAAGGTAAGAGATAAAGATCCGGAAGCAGATACAACTACCGAAAAAGCTGACGGAGAAACCGGCGATAACGAAGAAGGCTCTGCAGAGGAAGCTGTCACAGGCAGTGAAGAGGAATAAGGTCGAGGATAAGTCATGACGACGACAAAGAAAAAACGCAGAAAAAAATCAGTAAAGAAGCTGAAATACTCTAATAAAAAACTGAATTTTGTCCATATTGCGACACTGGCGGGGATCATTTTGATCCTGCTGGTGATCGTTCTGGCGGCCAGAGGTTGCGGAAAGATCAGCCACAGAACTCCGGAGGGGGTTGTGGAAGGCTACATCAAAGCGGCAGCAGCAGGCAAGAATAAAAAGATGCAGAGCTGTTACAGTGCGGATAAGTTATCGGATGAGGCGAAAACAGAGATTTCCTCCACGATAAAATATTTTCAGGCCCATGGAGTAAAGGATGTAAATATCGACAGCTGTGGCTCCATTTCTGAAAACAAAAATTATTCTTATGTTTATATCCGCTATAATCTTGTTCTGGAGAACGAGCAGGAATATCCATGTATCAGTACCTATCTTGTAAAGGTCCAGGACAAAAAGTATTATCTGTATGCGCCTTCTGAGATTTCAGATAAGATCAGCCAGCAGGCTGCTAAGGATTATCAGAAATTTATGACTACGAAAACCTATACAGATTATACAAAGGCTTATGAGGTTTTTCTGAAAAAGAATCCGGGATACGAGGATAAGATCGCAGGGAAACTGAACGGATAAAGCAGAGGCGGGAGGATGTAAGAATGAAGAGGATTTTGCTGATGGTGCTCAGAAATATAGTCTTTGTTCCTTACTGGTGGATCAAGCTTTGCTGGTATGCAGCGCATACAGATGATTATCCGGAAGAGAAGAAATACGCATTCCTGAGACTGGTAGATGAGCATGCCATTGAAGGCGGAAATATCCATATTGATGTGCATGGAGCTGAAAATATCCCAAAAGAAAAGGGGTTTATGTTTTTTCCGAATCACCAGGGACTGTTTGATGTGTTGGCGATCATCCGGGCATGCCCGGTTCCTTTTTCGGTAGTTGCCAAGAAGGAAGTTGGAGAGATTCCTTTTCTGAAGCAGGTTTTTGCCTGTATGAAGGCCTTTATCATTGACAGGGAAGACCTGAAGCAGTCCATGCAGGTCATTGTCAATGTAATACGGGAAGTGAAGGCTGGTCGTAATTATCTGATCTTTCCGGAGGGAACCAGAAGTAAAAACGGAAATCATCCGGGGCCGTTCAAGGGCGGCAGCTTCAAGACTGCCACCAAGACGAAATGCCCGATCGTTCCGGTTGCACTGATCGATTCCTTTAAGGCTTTTGATACCGGCTCTACAGAGAGGATCACCGTACAGGTGCATATCCTTCCTCCGATGTATTATGAGGAATACAAAGATATGCATACCACAGAGCTCGCAGAAGAAGTGAAGAGACGGATCGAAAAGGTGATCGAAGAGAATATTATGTAAAAAAGAAAAGACTTTGATGAAGTTGGAACAAAAACATCATCAAGGTCTTTTTTGTTGTATGTTTTGTATAAAAACGAAACGTTTTATTTGTGAATTGTTGGGCATATACAACCAAAAGGTTTGATGATAACATAGAGACATCCATACAATATAAATAAAAGATGTAAAGAGGACGAACAGATGAAAAAAGAAGAATACCTTTCTCTGATCGATGAGGTGATCGCACAGGGACCGTCACGGATACCTGGGATTCTCTCTGTGAGCATCCTACGCCGAAGTGGTATGCAAGAGATAAATTCGGAATTTTTATCCACTGGGGTGTTTACAGTGTTCCGGCTTTCGGAAACGAATGGTATCCCAGAAATATGTATGTGAAAGGCTCTAAGGAGAACCTGCATCATACAGAGAAATACGGAACTCTGGATAAATTCGGCTACAAGGATTTTATTCCTCAGTTTAAGGCTGAGAAGTTTGATCCGAAGGAATGGGCGGCCTTATTTAAAGAGGCGGGGGCGAAATTCGTAGTTCCGGTAGCGGAGCATCACGATGGATTTCAGATGTATGCCAGTGACCTTTGTCGCTGGAACGCTGCTGAGATGGGACCGAAAAGAGATATTCTCGGAGAGCTGAAGACAGAGGTTGAGAAAGAGGGAATGGTTCTCGGTGCTTCTTCTCACAGAGCAGAGCATTACTGGTTCTTTAATGGAGGTCGTCAGATCCCGGAGGCTGATGTCAATGATCCGGAATATGCGGATCTTTATGGGCCGGCAGCAGGAATCACCAGAGATATGAGTGATATTTATGACAATCCTCCTACAGAGGAGCATATGCAGGACTGGCTTGTCCGCACCTGCGAGATTGCGGATAAATATCAGCCATCCATCGTGTATTTTGACTGGTGGATCCAGCAGTATGCATGGAAACCGTATCTTCGTAAATTTGCAGCATATTATTACAACCGTTCTGCACAGTGGGGAAAAGAAACAGCTATTGATGCCAAATTTGACGCATATGTTTATGGCAGCGCAGTCAATGATCTGGAAAGAGGTCAGTTAGACCATATCACGCCGGATCTGTGGCAGAATGATACGTCTGTAGCTAAGAACTCCTGGGGCTATACCATTGGAAATGATTATAAGAAGCCTTCCGATGTAGTGCTGGATCTGATCGATGTAGTCAGCAAAAATGGTGCACTTCTTCTTAATATCGGACCGAAGCCGGATGGAACAATTCCGGAAGAGGATGCACATATCCTGAGAGAAATGGGAAAATGGCTGAAGGTAAACGGAGAGGCGATATACGGAACCAGATACTGGAAGATATTCGGAGAGGGACCGACGGTGGTTCCGGAGGGACATTTCACGGATACCTATGATAAGCACTTTACTTCTGAGGATATCCGTTTTACAAGTAAGAGCAATCATATTTATGCGACTGTTCTGCACTGGCCGGAGGATGGAGAAATCCATATCAAAGCTCTTGGCAATGATATGAAGCTTTTGAAATCCACGATCCGGGATATTGAGATCCTCGGAACAGATCTGCATCCGGCATTTGCGAGAAATAAAGAACTGGATATTTCCTGCGGAAGAGGGGTTATTGAGGCGGGAGATATGCCGGTGGTATTGAAGATCACAGTAGAATAGCTGTTGGGGGAAGCAAGTAAATTATAATGTCTTTTTGAAAGGACAGAAAGGATAAGGTATTTTAATTATGGGAGATGTAAGATTCACAGGAAACTGGAACTCTGTAAATGCACACACAGTTCCAAAATGGTATGAGGATTGTAAATTTGGAATTTTTATCCATTGGGGAATTTATTCCGTGCCGGCATTTGCACCGCATACATGGGAGCTGGGAGAGGTTGATTCCAAGGAATGGTTTGCGGATAATCCGTATGCAGAATGGTATTACAATTCTCTGAACATTGGAAAAGGTCCTACATATAAGCATCATATAGAAAAATACGGAAAAGATTTCAAATACGAAGATTTTATTCCTATGTGGAAAGCTGAAAACTGGGATCCGAAGCAGTGGGCAGAGATCTTCAAAGAAGCAGGTGCGGAGTATGTTGTTCTGACAACCAAGCATCATGACGGATTCTGCCTGTTCCCAAGTAAATATACACATTTCAATTCCGTAGAAATGGGACCGAAGAGAAATATCACCGGTGAGCTGACAGAAGCTGTCCGTGACGCAGGAATCCGCATGGGCCTGTATTATTCCGGACTGATCGACTGGCAGTATGCAAACGATCCTATTTTTGAGGATGATGATCTGTTTGGAACAGCCAGCCCGACATTTGCATATGCAGATTATTCCTATAATCAGATGAAAGAGCTTGTAGATGATTATGCACCGAGTGTGTTCTGGAATGATATCGGATGGCCGACACAGAGTGAAGAGATGATGCCGTATTTCTTTGCACATTATTACAATAAGGTTCCGGAGGGTGTGGTAAATGACCGTTTCAACGGACGTTATCACGATTTCCTTACTAAGGAATATAAAGCCGGTTCTGTAAACAGAAATGAGAAATGGGAGATGTGCCGTGGAATGGGCTTATCCTTCGGTTATAATGCCAACGAAGGCGATGACAAGCTGATCTCTGTTCCGGATCTGATCTCACTTCTTGTCGGAACAGTGGCAAATAACGGAAATCTTCTCCTGAACATCGGCCCGAAGGCAGATGGAACGATTCCGGAGGAGCAGGTAAGAAGACTGAAGATCTTGGGTGCATGGCTGAAGGTAAACCATGACGGTATTTACGGAACACGCTGCAGTGACCGTGAATCTGAGCTGCTTGAGAGTGGAATTGAGCTCCATTATACACAGAAAGACGGAAATCTGAATGTGTTTGCAGATCATCTGAAGGAAGGTGCCAATGAATTCCTGATCAAGGGCTATCATGGGCAGCTGAGACCATTTGATCCGGCAGTGAAGGTAGAAACTGAAGATACTGCAGAAGGACTTCTTGTGAAGATCCCGGAATATAAAGAAGATATGTATGTGGTTGGATTAACCAACAGATTCTAAATGATGAATAGGAGGACCGGATGTATGCCGGTCCTTTTGTTGCTGCATGGGAGAAGATCGTGGATATCCGATCGATTCTCAGGGAGGGAGCTTTTATGTTTGGGAAAAAAATCGCAATACTGTTATCAACGGCAATGATCCTGACAGGGTCCTGTGTATCTTCTGTGGCTGTACATGCACAGACTGGTTATGCGGCTGAATATGCACAGGAAGCATCGGCAGCAGGTGTGCAGAGCACTGCAAAGCTTGTTGCGAAGGGCTCCTGTGGAAGCAAAGCTGTTTACCGGTTGTACTCCAATGGAAACCTGCAGATACAGGGAAAAGGGGAGGTTAAGGTTACCGATGATTTTTCATACAGATCAGCAATGATAAAAACAGTAACCGTTGCATCTGGGATCACGGGAATCGGTGACAGAACCTTTTCAGACTGCAGAAATATGAAGAGGATTTCGTTGCCGGGAACTCTGCGGAGTATTGGAGTAAGAGCATTTGGAGATACTGCGATCACCAGGATCAAGCTTCCTGATGGACTGAAAAGCATTGGTGCATATGCTTTTTACCAGAGTAAGCTTATGAGCCTGGATGTACCGAAAACTGTGACAAAAATTGATGAATATGCTTTCAGTTACTGTAACAATCTGGAATCTGTCAGCATTCCGGGAAGTGTGAAAATATTACCGGAATCGTTATTTGAGGCAGATATGAAACTGAAAAAGGTTGCGCTTGGACAGGGCGTTTCCAGGATAGAAAGAGCGGCCTTTCGGCATTGCGGTTTGACAGGAGTAAGCTTTCCGGACAGTGTTACGGTTATTGGGGAAGATGCGTTTTCTTTTTGTACAGATCTCAGAAAGGTGTCGTTGCCGAAGAAGCTTACAGAGATCGGGAACGGTGTATTCAGTAATTGTCGAAAACTGGGGAATATTACAGTACCTGCCAGTGTGAAAAAGATCAGAAGCCATGCTTTTTATGATTGCCTGGCAATGAAAAAGATTACGATCCTCAACAGTAAAACAGTGATAGAAAAAGAAGCGATCGGCTATAATTTCAATAGTGGAAAAAATAAAACTTTTGTCATTGCCGGAAAAAAGGGTTCTACTGCTCAGACTTACGCAAAGAAAAATGGGTTCCGTTTTTTGAACAATACTGCCGCAGTAAGGACCGCAAAGATGACCGGCGTGCCCAAAACAAAAACCATACTTCGTGGAAAAACATACACGATCCAGGCAGTGACCGTGCCGTATTACAGCGACGAAAAGATTCTTTTCCGTTCCTCGGATCGCAGGATCGCTACGGTAAATTCCAAAGGTGTTGTAAAGGGAATCCGAAAAGGGACGGCCGTGATCACCGTGCAGAGCGGAGCGAAAAAACTAAACTGTAAGATAACGGTGAAGTAACGATGAAGCAGGCGTACGTAAAATCGCCATAACAGTGAAAGAATACAAAAGAAAATAAAAACAGAAGCCCGGCAGATGAAACATGGAGAGTTATCACATGTGCAGCTGCCGGGTTTTTTTATAAATATAGAAAACCCTTAAAATAAGGAATAAAATAGCTTGTTATACCCTTAAAATAAGGGTATATTAATAAAAAAGGGGGAATCTAAAATGACAGGATATGCTGTGAAACATTCGATACGGGCAGAAGATATACGAATTTTAAGGAAGAAATTGAAGCTTACACAAAAAGATTTTGCAAAGTTAGTAAATGTATCTCAGAAAACAATAGAAAGATGGGAAAGTGAAAATCGGGATATTACAGGACCGGTTACGACATTAGTTCATATTTTAAACGAGTATCCTCAGATAGAGGAAAACCTCCGCGTGCCGGAAAAAGAATATCCGATACGCTTATGGTACATGTTTAAGAGTGAAATATGTACGATTATTGATGTGGATGAGAGAGGCAGAAAAGTAAAAATATATAATTATACAAACAATTTTATTAAAAAAGCATTTGGCCGAAATGAAAAACCAACCTTTGAAGAATACGAGGAATTTCTGGAATCTCGTTGTTTCCCGAGACAACGAGACAAAATAAAATTGGTATTAGAAGATTTGAATCTGCCATTTTATGATCCGTTTATGATCATAGAAAAGACCGAAGGAAGAATGGCAGAGGATGATTTCTGGATCAGGATTGAGAGGTAAAGATGGTACAGCTTTTTGAACAGGATATCAAAACAAATGACAGACAATCGTCAAAAGGAAACCAATTGAAATGGTGCAGGAACAATGTATGGTATAAAGCTGATTATATGGGATATGAGGGATTGGTGGAATATGTTGTTTCACGTTTGTTGGAAAAATCTTCACTGAAACAGGAAGAGTATGTTTTATATAAAACAGAAGAGATTAGTTATAAGAGAAGAAAATATCTGGGATGTAAAAGTGAAAATTTTTTGCCTGAGGGATGGCAGCTTATTACATTAGAAAGACTTTTTTATGGATTTTATAATGAAAGTCTTTATAAAAAATTATTCACGATTCCAGAACATTCGGAAAGACTGGAATTTATAGTAGATCAGGCGGAACGCATTACGGGAATTAGCGATTTTGGAAAGTATATGAGTAAGATCCTGGCAATTGATACATTTTTTATGAATGAAGATCGGCATATGCATAATATTGGAGTCTTAATGGATGCAGAAGAAAAATATCATTTGTGTCCAATATTTGATAATGGTGCAGGACTGCTATCAGATATACAGATGGATTATCCGATGGAAGAAAACATAAATAATCTGATGGAGGAGGCACGATCAAAAACTCTGTGTGAAGATTTTGATGAGCAGATCGAGATTGCAGAAGAATTGTATGGTCAGCAGATAAGTCTGGAATTTAATGAAAAAGACGTAAAAGAAATATTGGATATGGAAAGTTATTATCCGCAGGAATATAAAGAAAGAGTATTTGAGATTATTATGAGCAGGAGAAGAAAGTACAGATATTTATTTTGAATAACTGCACGTCGTATTTTTGGTATTTTGGTAATAAAGCAGGTGCAAAAGGTTTCACATGTGCAGCTGGCGGTTTTTTATAGTAGAAAAAATGTTCAAAAATGTCTGTAAACAGACAAAATATGACGAAAATATTCTAAACAAAGCTTGATTAAATGTGATGGGAAATTTATAATTTTAGTATAAATGTGAATTGGAAAATGGGGGAACGGTCACATCCAAAGGTGTTGTAAAAGGCATCAAAAAAGGAACTGCAACCATTACCGTTCAGAGTGGTTCCAAAAAACTGACCTGTAAGGTAACGGTTAAATAATTCAAAGGATATTAGTAATCAGCATTTGTTATTTACTCATAGTTATATCTTATATGTTTGAGTACGCAAAACAGACTGGAGCTTGATAAGAATATATATCAGGTTCTCAGTCTGTTTTTATATATTGCAGGCAAAAAAAGAACACGTTTTCACAAAATAAGATTGACTTTTTTCAAAACTCTTATTATCATATAAAACATATTTAATTACTATGAAATAAGGAATGATAAAAAGTTCTGTTACACTGATGATGCTGAGTTACATAGATGACGTTGAGCAGCTTACAGGACTGGTAGCGGGTAGACTTTTTTCAGAGGGAGGGGACGGGTACATGTCCATCAAGAAGATCGCAGAAAAGGCAGGGGTTTCACCGGCGACGGTTTCCAGAGTTTTGAATAATCCCAATTATAAATGTTCTGTTTCCGGACTCAGGGATAAGATATGGAAAACAGCTATCGAGATGAATTATGTGCCCAACGAGGCGGCCCGGAATCTGAAAAAAGGCGTTTCCGCAAAGCAGGAGAAAACCTGGTACATCAATATCCTGATGACAAGAACCGATTCTTCCACAACGGATCCGTTTTTTGCGGAGCTTCTTCGGGTGATCGAAAGTGAGATCCATGATAAAAACTGCATTCTTTCCAAAGTATGGTATATGTCTGTGTTTTCCGATGACCGGAAGTGCCGAAGGGAGAATCTGGACCGGCTGATCGACGGAATGTATGATGAGGTGGAAGGGAAAAGGGACGGACTGATCATCATCGGCAGATGTAATAAAGAGGCTTTGAAGAAGCTGAATAAGAAGTATAAGAGTGTGGTATCGGTGAACCGGAATTCTACCAATTATGAAGTGGATGAGGTCCTTTGCGATGGGAAAAAGATCGCAGCAGCGGCAGTGGAATATCTGATCTCCCTGGGGCACAAAAATATCGGTTATATTGGCCAGTGTCACAGCGAGGACCGGTATAACGGGTATCTGGAAACACTGAAGAAGCATGATCTGGATGTGATACCGGAGTATGTTATCGAAACAAAGCAGACTGAGGCCGAGGGCTACGAGGCCATGGAAAAGTTCTTTCAGTCGGACGACATGCCAACCGGAATCTACTGTGCCAATGATATTTCAGCGATCGGAATGCTGAAGTGCCTGAATAAATTTCGGAACAGGTATTATATGCCTTCGATCATATCCAGCGATGATATACAGGAGGCACAGTTTACCAGACCGATGCTGACAACGGTGAGTCTGCCCAAGGAGGATATGGGAAAATTTGCATTATACCTGCTGCTGGACCGGCTGAAGGGCGGGCATTCCGGTATTGTGCGAATGGAGCTGGAAGGCAGACTGATGATACGGAACAGCTGCAGCAGTGTGGAGGACAGTATGTGGAGCGATTATTGTATCTGAGTGTTGCGGATGCGCAGATATAGTGACAGACAGGATGCGGTTGCGCTATGACCAGAGTATTTCGTGAAAACGTTTTCAAATATTCCTATTTAATTAATGGGAATAATATGGTTTAATGTATTCAATTCAAATAAAAAAATTACAGAACCACAGTAAACGGAAAGAACAGGTATGATTTGACAGCGAAATGAAGCAGTTACATTGTTGGGAAAAAGATTTCTAAATAAAAATGTGGTTGTAAAGGAGTACACAGATCATGAAAAGAAAACGCATTGCAGGTGTCTGTATCACACTGGCAGCAGTGGTACTGGCAGGAACTTTTGCAGTATCGGGAAACAATACAAAGGATAAAAATCATGTGGAGATCATCAATGTGTCCTATGATCCGACCAGAGAATTTTATGAAGCATATAATAAGATTTTTTCAAAATATTGGAAAGAGGAAACAGGTCAGAGTGTGGATGTGATTCAGTCTCATGGCGGTTCCGGAAAGCAAGCCCTTGAGATTTCCAACGGACTTCCTGCAGATGTGGCGACACTTGCACTGGAATATGATATCGATGCGATCCGGAATGCCGGTCTGATCGACAAGGGCTGGATCGATGAATATCCGGATGACAGTGCTCCTTATACTTCCACCATTGTATTTCTTGTTCGGAAGGGAAATCCGAAGAATATCCACGACTGGGATGATCTGACAAAGGATGGTGTGGGGGTGATCACTCCCAATCCGAAAACCTCCGGTGGTGCCCGCTGGAATTACATGGCAGCCTGGGCTTATGCCAATGAGAAATATAACGGCAACGAGACAGAGATGAAAGCCTTTATCAAGAAGCTTTACAAAAATGTCCTGGTTCTGGATTCCGGAGCAAGAGGTGCCACAACCTCTTTCGTGGAAAACGGGCAGGGGGATGTGCTGATCGCCTGGGAAAATGAAGCGTTTCTTTCTGTAAGGGACAATCCGG
>OLOZ01002019.1_pt1 | contig 12443 bp, 8 predicted proteins | sample 1673021 | NCBI WGS metagenome assembly OLOZ01 (sample SAMEA3136747, study PRJEB25190) | human gut metagenome | biome: human gut; feature: human-associated habitat; material: faeces | place: Austria | collected 2013
CCTACAGATGAACCTGCATTGGCAGGTTTTACAAACAGAGGAAATTTACAATCAAAAAACTTTTCTATGCTGTCAAGCTCTTTATCGGCATCTTTTTCACAGAGACTTTTATATACAACTAAGCTCTTCGCCTGATCCACAATCGAACTCTGATTTATTATAGCCTTTGTTATCGCTTTATCCATAGATGCAGATGAAGCGGCAGCACCCGAGCCTACGAAAGGAATCCCTGAAAGCTGTAAAAGCCCCTGAATAGTACCGTCTTCACCATTTCTTCCGTGAAGAACCGGGAATATGACATCTGCTTTAAGAATGCTAAAAGATTTATCATCCTCTTGGATCATCACCCCGCCAACACTTTTATCGGGAACTATAAAAGCTTTTTTATTATTTTTATCCTTTTCCCATAAGCCACTATCAATATTAACAATAGGGGAACGTGTCAAAAACCAGTTCCCCTCCTTTGTAATGCCTATGGTATTTATATGATATTTTTCTTTATCCACATGTTCAAGCAATGATGCTGCCGATACACACGAAACTTCATGTTCCGACGATTCTCCGCCGAATAGTATCACAAGAGATGTCTTATCTTTCATATACATTACCTTTCTTTTTAATAATACCCTGTTCTAACAGATATGCTTTCACTGATACTTTGAACATCCTGCGTAGGCTCATAATCCTCCTGTCCGAAGAATTCCTCATGAAGCCGGCTTACGTTGCTTTTAAGTGTAGTCGGGATATTATAATAAGCACCGCTGTTCCAATCACTGTGGTCGTAAGGCCATCCAACACTGTCAGTCATTTTATATGATGTCAGCTTCATGATCATTCCCATCATGTCTGCTGATGTCATATTGGTTTTTATATCGGGAAGAATTTCATTTGAAATTTTCTTAAGCGCCTTGGTATCCATGGATTTAGCTTTTTCAAAGGCCGCCTGTACTACTATCTTCATTCTTTCATTTCTTCTGAAATCACCCGTAACAGCATCTTTTCTTATTCTGGCATATGTAACCGCCTGATTGCCGTTCAAAGTCTGCATACCCGCCGACTCAATTTTAGCATTGGATCCGCCTATATTCTTATAGGTGTCCTGTATATATTTATTCATCTCATTTATTTCTGATTCCTGTATTTCTATATCAAGCCCCCCCAGGGCATCGACAGTATCTGCTACTGACTTCCAGTTCACTACCACTACTTCTTTTATATTAAGATCAAGGTTTTTATTGAGAGAATAAAGGACTTTTGTAGGCCCTCCATAATAATATGAATGTGTGACCTTGTCCAATCCCACATCATCACCGAGATCAAGATATGTATCACGATATACGGAAAACATCTTTATCTCATTTGTTTCTTTATTTATACTGGCCACTATAATAGCATCACTTCGCACATCCTGATCATTTGTCATATCTCTGGCATCTATACCCAGCAAAGCTATATTTCTGTAATTCCGAAGATCCGAATCCACTTGAGGATTTATTCCTATCATATCCGGATCAAGCTCAACACGCCCTACATTATCAAGAGTGTTCTTTACAACAGTAAAACCCGCCGCTATAACCCCTCCTATTCCCAAAACCAATATGAGAACAACTAATAATGCTACCTTTAAGCCTCTTCCGTTTTTTCGTCTTTTACCGAATTTTCCCGCTGCCTTTTTTTCATCGCCGGACATTATGTCCATATCATCTTTATTCTTTCTGCCCGGCCTTGCTATACTCTTCTTACCTCTGGCGCGTTCTTCAAGATATCTCTCACGTTCAAGATCGGCGCGATGCCTTTGTTTCCTCATTTGCGAATTGCCATAAGGAGTATTATCTACAGAACTTCCGCTCCTGTAAGGTTCTGAATTTATATCCGATCGCCTCGCTCTTTTGCTCTCAGACACGTAATAATCGTTTCCCGATAGACTGCTTCCGCGGCTTGTCCCTTTATTTCCGCCTGACTTTCCTGACTGAAAATACGCTCCATACAGGTCATCATCTTTCACATAATGTCCCCTGTCGCTGCTTCTATTTTCTCTCAGCCTTAAATATTCCTGATAAGCCTGCTCTTTGGCACGCTGTTCATTATTTTTATTCTGTCTTCTTCCTGATGTGCTGCCGTAATCTCTTCTGCCTTTGTCATCACTCATTCATTTGCTCCTTTCACATCACTGACCATTATACCAACAGGATGCCAGTAAATCAATAAAAGCGGAGGTTTTAGCTATGAAAGTTATGTGAAAATTCATCTTTTATTTTCATTTCATATCTCATCTGTTAATTTTTTTACCTTGTCTTTAAGTTTGTCATGGATATCTGCTGATTTTAAACGATCGTTGCCTTTTACACAGCAGTAAAATTTTATCTTGGGCTCTGTACCTGAAGGTCTTACGGCAAGCCATGATCCGTCCCTGAATATATATTTGAGTACATTTGCCTCAGCAAGGCCTTCTGCACCTTTACTGTAATCAAGGACTTCTTTTACTTCCTCGATATCTGAAAATACAGACTCTCCTTTATTTCTTAAAAATCTCATTATCGCTGATATTTTTTCTGCTCCTTTAGCACCCTCAAACACAAAAGAACTCTGATCATCTATATAATATCCGTATTCGCCGAACAACTGATTAAGGACATCTATAAGTGTGAATCCCTTCTGCTTCCAATAAGCTGCCATCTGGCACATAAGCATAGAAGAAGAAATTCCATCCTTATCCCTTATATGAGTTCCCAAAAGATACCCATAACTTTCTTCATACGCCATAAAGATTTCACTATCTTTAAGCTTATTCATCTCCGCAGCCAGATCTTTAAATCCCGTGAAAGTCCGTATCGTACTTACTCCGTAGCTTTCAGCCACATCAGGTCCCATATCCCCTGTAACTATAGACGTTATCAGAAATTTCCCTTTTGACGGTCTCATTCTCCCTAAAAAATCTGCAAAAAGTACTCCTATCTGATTGCCCGACAAATAGACAATCTCCTCATTATGCCTTATGCCAACGCCTACTCTGTCACTGTCAGGATCAGTTCCTATTATTACATCTGCATCAATATTCATAGCTATCTTTTCCGCTATATGAAAAACTGCTTTTTCTTCAGGATTCGGTTTTTTGACAGTAGGAAAATCCCCGTTGTAATCTGCCTGCTCACATACAAGAGTAACATCACCAAAACCGCATCTTTTTAAAGTTTCAAGAACATAATCTCTTCCCGAGCCGTGAATAGGTGTGTATACGATTTTCAGAGCGTCCATCGCTTTCTCATCAACCTGTACTCTGCATTGCAGTACCGCATCCATGAATCTGTCTACCACATCCTGTCCAATATAACTGATATTGCAATCTTCCAAATCCGCTACAGCTACGTCAAGTTCATCCTTCATGTTTTCCACACTTTCGGAGATCTTATGCGCAAGGCTGCTGTCAAGCTGACATCCCGTACTGTCGTAAACTTTAAATCCATTATACACAGGCATATTATGACTTGCTGTTATCACTATACCTCCATCACATCTCATATTTCTTACCGCAAAGGAAAGAAGCGGTACAGGTGAATATCTATCGAAAATAAATGCTTTTATATTGGCGGCAGCCAGCACTCTTGCCGCCTCTTGGGCAAAATATTTTGAATTGTTTCTTGTATCATAGGCTATAGCTACTTTGGATCCCTCTCCAAGAAGGTCTGCCAGCCCTTTCGCTGCCATTCTTATCGTATATTTATTTATACGGTTAGCCCCCAGCCCCATTATTCCTCTCATGCCTGCAGTTCCAAAGCTGAGTCTTTTGTAAAAAGCTTCATAGATTTCCTCATCCGACATCTTTAAAAGTCTTTTTTTATCACTGTCATCAAGATGCGGACTGTTTACCCACTTTTCATATAATCTTTTATGATCCATGATTTTTCCTCCAAACACAAAAAATCTTTGCCCCAAATAATTAAGGCCAGTAAATATGCACATCCCCGTAAACATTGCTATATTTTCCCTCATATTGACAGATGCACCCACTGCAAGCCATGCTACAGCTGGTTTTGCCGCTCCATAAGCGATAAAATAGCACACCACTATGTTCACAGCAAATTTTACTCCGCTTGCCATTACACCGCCTTTATGTCTGAATGTGAATCTCTTGTTCAGTATATAACTGAGTATACTACCAAAAATATAATTTGCCGCTGATGATATCCAATATGAGCACCCCAGAAAATTATAAAGACAAAACATTACAGACGTTCCGAATATAGTATTGATGATACCTACGAAAATGAACCTATACAATCTTTGGACAGACATATTTATCATCTTCTCAAAATACCTCTTAAAAATTTTTTTATTCCTTTTCCCGCGAAATATTCTAAAACTCTGTTTTTAATATAATTTTTCCTGATTACAGTTCTGCTCACTTTTCTGCAGGAACGCATTATAAAATCTTTATCCGTTAGTGGTGTCAGTACTGATGTTATGCGGCTTTTTTCAAATCTAAGTTCCTTATATATTTTATCTATATCAGAGATATCATCACCTGAAAACCTCAATCCATCTAAGGCGTCTTTCCTGAAAAGTTTATTTGTAAAAGAATTGTCCAATACATTTATTGTCATTTTTTCAAACCGCTCTCTGTCACCATAGCCAAATATAGCATCTATTAAATTTATACGAATGTTGATTCTGTCATTCTTGCAAAGATCACCAAAATAAAATCCTCTCATATATACTGAAATAAAATCCAGTTTGTCATTATTTCGAAGTTTATCAGCCATCTTTTTAAATGTATGGATATCAAGAATAACAGGTTCATTAATAAAATAGATGTATCGCCCTTTAACATCCCTTAGAAGCTCATTACGATCAATATTTTCCGCATCCGTAACAACGATATTAGACATCTCTTTAAAACTCTCTGCCATCCTGTCAAAATCTTCTTTAGTCATAATAACTTCAAAAGAAGGAAATTCCTGATTATATAAACTTTCCACTGAAAGATCCAAGCCCGCTTTATCCATGCCAGATGAAATAACTACCGATATAAGCGGCTCTACCATTATATCTTCCTTCAGCTTATCTTCTTTTGTAAGTCTCTTATCAGGAACTATATCCCAGTCTTTTTCTACAATATCTTCCCATGCATCTTGGGAAAGCATGGGGCGATATAATAACAATGTATCTGAAAGTGCAGATTCTACATTTTCACACCGCCATATTCTTCTATAAAAAGCCTGTATTATACCTCCACTTATAAATCTTGTAACAAGCCTGTCTTTGTATTCGATTTTTTTTGTGTCAGTCTGATTTTCAGTTATTTGTTCTGAAAACTTCAGTATGTCTTTATATACACGTTTTCTGTCATCCAAATACTTTATTCCCACCTTCTTGGATGCAGTATGTTCACCTTGCCAAAAAGGACGTCTGATATAATCATAAACTATATGCTTACAACCGCATATACGAGGACTTGCTGACAAAACCTGAAACAAAAAATGTCCATCCTCAGCAACTTTTACATCCATAAATTTCACACCGTTATCTCTTAAAAATGATAATCTGTACATTTTATTGCACTGAGACCACGTATTTATAAAATTTATATCATCAGGATCTATTTTTCTTTTTTTTGACAGAGCCTTACTTTGGCGATTTACAGAAGCTTTTCCGTAATTATAGGTTGTCATAATTCCTACTGTCATATCAAAGTTATCTGAAACTATTGAAGCATACATGTTTTCAAGGGATTTCTGAGGAATATGATCATCTCCATCAAAAAATATTATATACTTCCCTTGCGCCAGCTCCATTCCTCTGTTTCTTGCAGCAGATACCCCATAATTTTCCTGTTTGAATATCCTAAAACGATTGTCATCTGATAAAACAGAACACATCCTTTCATAGGAATGATCTGAGCTTCCATCATCTATCACTATCGCTTCAAAATCTTTGAAGCTTTGACCTTTTACCGACATAAGCATTTGGCATATATCATTTTCAAGGTTATAAACAGGTATAATTACAGAAATTTCAGGCACCGTTTCATCTCCTCTTTTCTATACATTCCACTTCATGATAGTCTTTCCTCCGGCCTTTTTTATATCAGATTCAAAGGCTCTATTCATATCTTCTACAGATCTTACATCTATTACAGAATCTATCAAATTGGCAATAAGCTGCGCTGCTTTATCATTCTGTGATAAAAATTCAACAGTATTTTTAAAATCCTCATAGCCGGATCTGCTGCTTCCAAAAATTTTTAATCCCTTTTCGAGTACCATTCTCGTATTGAGAGGGACTCTATTCTCACTTACACCCATTAAAGCAATGGATCCCTCCGGTCTTATATAATCAATTATCTGATTATCAGCCATTTCGCAGCCCTGACCGCCTACACATTCAAAAGCATGATCAAATGTCATGTTCTCCGGAATTTCATTTACATGAAAAGTATCTTCTGCAAATACGAAACCTGCCATTTTATCATCATGAATACCCATAATATAAAGTTTTACATCAGGCAGCTCGTGTTTAAGTATTATGGAAACGAGAAACGCAAGGTTCCCATCTCCCCAGATAGCAATGGAATCTTTTCGCCTATGACTGAATTTCAAAAACCGCTGCACTGTATGATAGCTTACTGATATTATCTCTATAAATGCTCCGACTCTTAGGTCAATATTGTCAGGTAGTTCTATAAGCCTGTCTCTCCTCATGGCCACATTGTCCTGCATAAAGCCATCAAATCCACTGGCTCTGAATTTACTGCTTCTCAAATAATTCTCCGCAATGACACTATCTTTTTCAAACGGCGTATTAGGTATCATCACAACCTTCTGACCCACATCAAATTCTTCTCTGCTGTCATAAACCACTTCACCTACGGCTTCATGGATTAATGCCATTGGAAGCTTTTTTTTAAGTACTTCCGGCGCTCTTTTTCCCTGATAATATCTCTGATCAGCATTACATATACTCAAAAAAGAAGGTCTTACTATGACTACATCATCATTAAGATCTATCTCTTCAAATTCAATCTCAAAATTTCTCGGTTTAACTAACCTATATATAGTATTTAACATAATTATCTTCCACCTAAATCTCCTTCTTTATCAGTGCTTCCGCTACAGTAATATCATATGGATATGTTATTTTGATGTTATACGTTTCCCCACTGACAAGATGCACCTTCTGACCCTTGATAGCAAATATCTTAGCAGCGTCTGTAAGTATGTCTTTCTCTGCTTTTGTCAGAGCTTCATAAAGTTCCCACAGTTTTTTTGCTTTGAATGTCTGAGGTGTCTGCCCCTGATACAAAAACTTTCTGTCAGGTATCTGAGATATAGTTTGCCCGTCGAATGATTCAACAATGGTATCAGTAGCAGCAACCACAGTATCACAAGCATCACAAAAATCCATAGATTCAATATTATCCTTTAATATCCTGGTGGTCACAAAAGGTCTGACTGCATCATGCGTTACAATAACAGTCTCATCATCCAGTACACCTTTCTCATCAATATATTTTACAGCATTCATCAAAGTCTCGTTTCGAGTATCCCCACCTTTTAGAACAACTATTTTTTCTCTGTTTTTTATATATTTGCTGATAATCTCATCTGTATACTCGATCCAATCCTCTGGACAAAGCACTATGATTTTCTCAAATCTGCTAATCATCATAAACTTTTCCACAGTGTGTATTATTATAGGCTTTCCGCCTATATTTATAAACTGTTTTGGTTTTTCCACACTGCCCATTCTGCTGCCTATTCCTCCGGCTAAAATCACTCCATATACCATAATCATTCCTCCCGGCGCAAATCACCTTCATTATCTTTTTTTATAAATACAGCTCCAAGACACCAGTACCACCACAGCCATTCCGTTGCCAAAAATGGACGCTCAAAATTTTCGACCAACATGCACAGGGAAATTCCTATGGCACATATCCAAAAATAAAATGCAGGCGACGTTTCTTTTCTTTCCCGTAAATATCTTTTAAAAGATATTACACATACATTTATAAACATGATAATGTATGGAACTGCAGTAAGTATACCATATCTGTAAATTATTCCCAGAATACCGTTATGAGGATATCTTGCTCCTCCCCAGATTATAGGATAATATTCGTGCCCAAAAAAGTTTATTTCTCTCAAGTATTCCATCCAATAAAGATTTCTCGCTGTCAGAAACGACGTAACCCTTTCGTCAAAGGCTATACGTTGAATAGACGGCGCTTCCATACCTATGGATATTATGGCCTGCATCGCTTCATTGGGAGGCTGGCTATCCCACGAAAATACGACCTGTACTATCGGAAGATTAACTGTTGCCCATGCACAGAGTATATGAATACAATAAAACATGACCACAATGGCAACTGCCGATAAAATGCCTTTCACCGGTTTAACAGCGCCACTTGTAATCATCGACACATATTCCGCCAGAAAAAATATCAACCCCGGTACAGCGAGTATAAATCCCGCTCTGGAACCTGCCAGCAATACAAATGACAATGATACCATCGATCCTACCATATCTGCCGCAAACACCAATCTATAATTTCGATTTATAATATGATTCCTTATAGATGCTAAAAATCCCATCAGCACTATTGCGCAGAATATACCATATATATTAGGATTCCATGTATGACCTACAAGCCCGCCAAGTTCACCCCTCGGTCTGCACAGCAATGTGAAACATACAGAAATTAAAAATGCTATTTTAAATGCTGTTATGATCTCCTTAATCACCTTAGCTTTATCTGTTAAATTATCCCATGTGAAATAATAAAAACCCAGCACAGTGAGGTTAACATAACCTATCATGCAAAATCTTTTGCTTATAAAAAATTCCGATACACACATACAAATGCTGAGCCAGAGCCATGCATGAACCACTGGTCTGTTCCAGTCTTTCTTTTCAAGAGGTTTTTCTATCATGCTGACTGCTATAAGCAGCATAAGCACACAGAATATCGCCACATTATATTTGAAATATGCCGTAAGCATATACTTGCCTGTATTATAAATAAACATTATCCAGAACATCCAAAAAATAAGTGCCGCTATTCTCAATGCCGACTTCACTTTTCGCGGAACTTTTAAAGAAAGTGTGACAAATCTATTTCCAAAAGACAGATAAATGTCCTGAAGAAAATCTATAGGCCCGTACCAATCTATCTTTAACTTCTTCCTTCTAAGTATCAATATGACTGTCCCGCTTATCAAAACAAACGTAATTATGAAAGCACCTACATAACGAAGATATTTGCTCATGGAAAAAAACCATTTGCTCTCTCTCAGTTCAATAAATTTTACCGTAAATGATATTGATTCATCATCCGATAAGCTTACCTTAAAAGAGCTACATTCGTCTCCGTCAATTTTGATTTCATTATATCCTTCTTCTATTTCCCGAACCATGGGACGTCCCACTTGTTTGTTTTCATCATACCCCTGTATCTCAAGTGAAGCTTTGTCAAAATTCGCATCTTTTATATCCATATAGATATAATTCCATGCAAAAGGTTCATCAGAAGTACTTATCCAGAAATAGCTGTCATCAGTCCCAGGGCTAAGCACATTATATCCTGTACCTATAGTAGTATCGCATACCTTGCCTGAATCATAGGTATTGGTAAAGGAATGAGACCCACTTATAGCCGCAAGTCCACATGCTACAGACAAAAAAATTATTATAAGTACATATGCTATTGCTTTATTAAATTTGACAAAACGATTACTGTTCTCAAACTGCATTTAACGTCCTCTCACTTTCATCAGCACTATCGGAACCCCATGCCAATATTATAAATACCATCAGTATAGTATAATATCTGCTGGTAACCAGAAGAGCTTCAAAATTGCTTACCATAAAAGCAAAAATTACCGTTGATGCCAGTACCATATTGTGCGTACTTCTCGCAGACAGGGCTCTGGCTTTCCGTATTTTATCAAGCATTATTATCATAAACAGCCCAAATCCTATCCATCCTGTTATAAATATCGTAGCCAGATACCCATTATGAACACTAAAGGTCGTCGGCAGATATCCTTCTTCGGTCCCATAATTGCTTATATATTGACTTTTTAGATATTCGTTCCTTTCATCCTTTTCCAATGTAGGACTACCTGTACCCAAAGCCCATTTATCACTATGGGAAATATAGCAGTCCTGCCATATAATGTATCGTCCTGTACTCAAACTATTTATCTTTTCCTCAGAAGATGACAGAGTCCTATCATTATCATTCATATTGTATGCTATATATCCATATATAAATACTGCTGCCATTGAACTTGCTATAAGACAAATCGCAACAAGCCTTTTAGGGGTAAAGAACCTAAATGCTTTCATGAGCAAAATACAGATAAGAGATACCACAAAGCTAAGTATAGCTCCCCGTGAATCGTATTTCCATAAAACATATAAAGAATATATCCAGTATAACGTCATTATAGGGATATATTTTCTTTTCTTTATAAAAAGCAAACTCAGCAGTATAGCCATTCCTGTCATTATACCGGCTGAATTAGGATTGCTGTACAAGATTGCATTATTATATCCTGATGCACCTGCATCATAATATGTACTTAGTCCGGTAAGAAATTTCAGCAAGCCTCCTTCTGATGTTCCTTCCTGAAAACTGATATCCAGGATATGAACACAATATGTATTAGCAATATTCACAATAAAATTGACAGCACAAAAAACAAATGCAAGTAATTCGACTTTTACCTGCCTTCCCACAGTCCATCCACATATAACAACGAGAAAAACAAATTCAAAAAATATCTCTCTTAAAACGCCATACTGAAAATCTTCCACAGCAAAGCATAGACATCTGACAGCAAAAAATAATATCAGCCAAACAGCCGAAGGTACATATAAGAATCTGTCAGTGAACCATCTCTTTCTTTGCTGCTTAGATACTGTAATAAAACGATATATGAACAACACAAATAATGCCAACATAATAAGATTTTTTAAAGGAGAAAATATACTTCCCCTTACTATACCGATAACTGTATAGTTCAATGTGAATATAAGCATCGCAGATATAATGATAATATTTTCCGACACATTCAGCCATATCGGCATTTTTTCCCGTCCATCTTTTATTGTTTCACGTTCCATAACAATCTGCAAACCCTCTCTGTTGAATGACCATCACAACCATCTAAAAATAAATTATAAAAATCCTCGCGTTTTTCTCTACATAAATCCTCAGCTTTAACAGATTCTACAAGACTCTCAAAATCTTCTGACACTCTTCCGAACAAATATTTATCGAAACTGTAATAAAGACCTCTGTCCCCTGCGTAGTCATCTTTATCGTATACAAAATATATTATCGGTTTGTCAAGAGGAAAATAATCAAATATTATAGATGAATAATCTGTAATCATAATATCACATGCTATAAGAAGATCATTTACATCCTCATAATCAGTAAAATCTATTATACGTTCTCCAAAATCACAGCATTTTACTACAGCTATTCCTCTTTTTACATTATTTTTAAGAGCCGGATGCCATCTTGTCAATATAACATAATCATCGCCTAAACGTTTTATAAGTTGATTTAAGTTTGCTTGCTCAAATCCATAATCAGCATCTCTCACATGAGTTCCCCTATATGTAGGTGCAAACAATACTATTTTTTTATTTTTCAATTCCGGATATTGTTCCAGAAACCGTTCTTTTGTATCTTTTACATATTTATTATCAAACAGCTCGTCCATCCGGGGAGAACCAGTTGCATATATCTTCCCCTCATCCATTCCGAAGGCCTCCGAATAGCACCACGCTATTCTGCTTCCGCTTACAATCGCCTTAGTATATTTTTTATACCCTTTATGAACACGCATTTTCCCACTAACATTAACATGTAGATCCTTTCTGCTATGACCGAATTTTTTATATGCTCCTGCTCCATGCCACAGCTGTATAATTTCCTGTCCTCTTCTGACTTTCATATGAGAAGTTGCCGTATACAAATCGTCCAAAAAAATATATCCCGATACACTTATTGCTTTCCATATACTGAGTACCGCTTTTATACCGTGTCTTTCTCTTCTATCTCCCTTTGTATACGATACGAGGTGTAAATCATGTCTACTGTTGTCGAGATAATCATACACTGCTTTTAAGTTGCCATTTAGCCCTTTATGTGTCTCTGCCAAAAAAAGAACCTGATCTGATTTCAAAGGTATGAAAACACAGCATAATCTGTTAAAAATCATGAAGCATACCGAACTTATTAAACCTCTTATTCTTTGCAAAAAATTCATAATACTATTTTTTTAAAACCTTTTTCTTTACAACATTCAACAAATATTTATAATTATCACTTTTTCTGTAAATAAGCCATAAAAATCCATTAGAAATAATCACTGTAAATATAAATTGAACAGCAAACACACCTATAGCTTTAGCCGAACGTAAAT
>OLOZ01002025.1_pt1 | contig 12406 bp, 15 predicted proteins | sample 1673021 | NCBI WGS metagenome assembly OLOZ01 (sample SAMEA3136747, study PRJEB25190) | human gut metagenome | biome: human gut; feature: human-associated habitat; material: faeces | place: Austria | collected 2013
TTCTCATATCCTTTTTGATGTCTTTAATACCATCTCTTATATCAATGATAATCGGAAGCAGATCATCCCAGTATTTCTGCGCCTTATCCAAGGCTTCCTTCCGCCGATCAGCACAGCCCATATAGACGTCAATATGCATCTGTCCGTCTTTCTTGTTCTTGAGTTCCGGAAGTTTTATCTGGTTGATTCTGCTGATTTCCGCTTTCAAATCTTCAATCAGAACCATTGCATATCTTTCTGCCTTTTCTGAAGTTTTACCGATATTTTCATCCCACTCAGAATCCGGACGGATAGACTCCCTAATGATGCCGGCATACCTGAGAATATCTGAATAATACCAGTCCTTAATCGTTACATCCTGAAATTTCTCATCCACCGCAAACAGATCACGCGGCTTTCTGAGCATATCACGCGCTACCTTATCGTAACGGTAGCAGCTGCAGGCATTAGCTCTGGCATCATCATTAATCATTTGATAACGCTGGCATGACATGGTCACAAGCCATGCCATTACAAGACTCTTCCATTCTCCGGCATTGACTTCATCCCCATCGGAAAGAAACGCAATGTCAGTGCTGATTTCCCTAAGTTTGCCATAATACTGATCTGTCGTTCTAGTATCATCAGATAATCTCTTATTGCTATCCGTCATCAGAATCATGTTAATCAGCTTTTCGACACCGGAAAGCCTTGTAATTCCATCAGCCAGCGTAGACTTTCCAGATCCACACGGAGCTTCCTGCACGACTACTTTTCCAACATTATCTGCAAAACATGCCTGGTTGTACATCTGCTCGATTACCGCGCGGTGGGCTGGGCCCCACGTATTTACATACGCAGGGAGAATACCAGCTTTAACCGCTTCCTGGAACTCCGGGAGCTTATAAAATTTTCTTGCTGTCTTTTTCGCCATCCTTATTACCTCTCTGTTTTTCGCGCCGATCAATATCAACGATCATATCAACCTTGCAGTTGGCTCTGTCGATCCTACTCTGCAAACCATCTGCTGTGCAGTGGTAATCCAACAGTGCTGCAATCTTCCTTTCCGCCTTTGCCGGATTCTTCCGTGCCAGAAGAACCAGATCTGCGGCAAGTGATTCATTTTCCATTTTGAGGATATTTTTTACAAATCTTGATCTAATCATGTCAAACCTCCTATTTATCAATAATCAAAATGTGCTGTAATAAAACGACCGTTCTCATCGTAGGCATTTGGTCTCTGCTGCTGACCGCTTCTGCAGGCATCTTGATATAAAGGTGCGGTGTTGCGGTATGCCGGCGGTTCAGGTGCTGCCTGCGGTCCGTTATAGCTCTGCTGCGGTCTCGGTGCTGCCTGCTGCATCTGCGGTCTCTGTGGATACTCCTGCTGCGGCTGTGACTGCTGCATGTTGGCAACTGCACCTTTCGGAGCCCAATCGACTCCACGTGTCTGCACCCCCAACTTCTGGACAGCTTCACCGGTTTTATTAGTCCACTTGTTCAGCTTCAGCCAGCCTGATACTGATACGCGGTCACCCTTTCTGGCATTTTGAGCTAAATATTTTGCATCATCTCCATTAGAACAGCAGTTAATAAATTCCTCGCCGTTGGCAAAATGTACGCAAACAGAAAAGGTGATAAAAGTGTCGTTGGAATCCTGAGGTGATCTTACTACTGGATCCTGGGCTAAGTATCCAGAGAAGGAAATAGAGTTAATCATAATTTTGTCCTCCAATTTTTAATAATTTGTTTTCTGGTTATTTTCAAAAACCGTAAAACAGTTCTCTTATATAATTTGTCATTTCTTGTAGGGGCCTGTCATACTTACAGGCAATTCTTAAAAACAGAAACAATAGTTGAGGTTCCGTCGAAGATGTTCGACAATAAGATAAAATAGAAGTATAAAGAATAAAAAAAACAGATAGGTCAAAATCATTCAAAATCTTAATTTTTTCCTGAAATCCTTGCAGAGTATACCTGTATTTGTTTATTCCAGATTTTCGCGGAATAATTCCGTATCCAGAATATTTACAGATCCTGTACAATTCCTGTTCAAAAAATTGTACAGACTGTCTCTGCGGACTCAAGATTAAGATTTTTTCTGACATTTGTCAGTCTCTTGATAACTGACAAATGTACTGATTTTGACACTATCTGTTTATAAGACGTATCTATAAAGGTTCCTTAAAATAATATAATAAAATGTTTGAACCTGTTTTATTCGGTTTTCAAAGTGCTACTCATTAATTCCGGGTTTCGCAATCGATAATATCAATCGGAACTCCGTATAACTGACTATATGCCATTAACTGTGCATACGACGGCTTAACTTTTCCATTTTCATGTCCGTTCAATGTAGCTATTGACATATGCAACTTTTCGGACGCTTCCAACTGTGTCATCTGTGCGTTTACTCGGCAGGCTGCGAGACTCCATTTCAATGTTTTTTCATTTTCCATCCGTGTCTGCCTTTCTGTGCTGTGGTTTACAAGTTACTTATAATTTTCCTCAATAATAATTAGGTAGTTCTAAGACTACAATATAGTGTAGGTAAGAGGTTATTACCTCTTCCTTATGGTTATATAATACCACGGGTTTTACGTTTTGTCAATAATTTTTTTATTATTTCTATAAATATTTTATAGTTATTCTTTCATATTATGGAATCCAGCTCCTCTAAGTGTTATGTGTAAAGGACCCGTCAATTCATCTTCTGCGGCCTGTTCTATGTCCACCGCAGGCCCTCCATCAAGGACGGAGACCGCCTCCAGACATACCCCGGAACCGTCTCTTTTACAGGTTGTCCGCCCATAAGCAATGACATAATCTCCAGGCATCACATATTCCGCGCACTGCTGCGCCAGCTCTCCGACGCAAAAAATAGTGTAAGACATTTTCTCTCCAGGAATAGCCAGCGAAAACTGACAGAAGCTGCTTACAGTGCCATCCGGCATGCGGACAGCCTTCAAAACAGGATTTATCTCCGCATAACCAGTCTGCACGCCTAAGTTGCAGTAAAACTCCTTCTTCTTTACCATCATACAAAAACACACCCTTTCATAATTTTCCGGTCCGTATACGTTCCATCAAAACGGCCAGACGTTTCTTGTTCAGTTCTGTTCCCACAAACGGCTTACCTGCAGCATTGGAATAATATCCAACCAGTCCCCTTCCTATACAGGGATCGGCAATGCAACCATAATCAACATTATTACAGATCCAGCGAATATAATGCTCTTCATCAATAATCTTATCCGGATGCGGTGCTTCTTCATTGCCGGCACGTACAACCCAGCATTTATTTTTTCTGCTATGATAATAAAAGCTATCATCGATATGGACGCTGACGAAACGTTCCAGGCATTTCTCCATAATCAAATCACGATTACTGACAAATACTTCAATATAAATGTATTTCGGCTGAATCTCATCAATATAGGTAAACAGCCTGTCAACAAACGGTTCGTACTTATCCTTGTAATCATGCCGATCCGCTTTTGTATAAAAACATTTCAGATTTCCAACGCTACACGGCGGATCGACAAACAGGCAGTCTGCCTTTTTCATAAAGGCTGGAATATCTTCATAGATATCATGCACCTTCACTTCTCCAGTACCGACACGGATTACGCCATCCATGTCGTACTTCTTATACAGTCCGCCGTACTCCCATTTTTCAGAATTTACTCTCATGATTATTCCTCCCTCATTTCCCAGCTCTTGGAGTAGAGCTGATTTGTAAACAGTGCCGCAATGCCGGTGATCTGTTTGAGCCTGTAAACCTCTTCCATGCTCATTCCCAGATGCTGTGCAATCTCATCATCCGTGAGTCCTTGCTGAACCAGTGCCTGGACCAGATCGCCCATGAGATCGGTTTGATGAACCCCTCTCGCCCTGTTAAACTGAACAGTAGCCGCCATTCTCTCCGCTAATGTATGGTCAAGAACAACTACTGGTATACAGTCGGCTTCAAGATAATCTTTAAAGATTAAATACCTGTGAAAACCATCAATCACGATATATCTGTCGATTTCGGAGTCGTAAATTGTAACAACCGGAAAGCAAAATCCATTGTCAATGATAGACTGCAACAGCAGTTCCATATTATTGTCAGATACATGGTTTGGATTATAGTTATTAGCCATAACCTTCTCCATAGGTACTAATACCGGCATCATGCAGGGCAGCTTAATAACGCCTTTCTTTGTATTAATCGTTGGTACATTGCTCATAATAAAATTTCCCTCCATTTCTTAATCTTCTCATCTCTCGGATCCGGAATATTCCGGACCGGCAGGTTATTCTCGTAGTCATCCAGTATCAACTGGCGGCACTGCTGCCGGGCTACATAGTTATTGTTTAACTGGTTGCTGTATCTTTTTTCAAAGATCCACTTTTTGCTCTCATCCGGATAGGTCTGCAGGAGAAAATCCCGGTATTCCATCCAGTTTTTAAAATTTGGCGGCAACTTCCGGCATTTCAGCAGAAGTGCGTCTTTTCCGTATAAATTACCGACCTGAATTCCATCGATACGTTTCAGCAGCCTGTCAAACGTTTTCGGCTCAAATTCCGGTAATTCCACCAGCGCTTTAAAGGATTTTTCGTGGATCAAGGAAGATACCCGGATTTCCTGCATACCCATACCCTTCTTATACTGGTAATCATAGATCTTGCTGTACCTGATATTATTTTCTGCGATAAACTTCCATACATCGTGAAAATTCCAATCGTACAACGGGTAAAACGTGGCACTTCCGGGTGATTTTTTCAGCTTCGTACTCCAGTAACAAGCCTTGTATCCGGGATTCTTGACCACTGCCCTGTACCGGTTCGGCGACTCTGTTGCCCTGCAGCCTACCAGGAATGCAGTTCCCGGATGGATACGCTGCCAATTATCAATCACATCATAGAAACCAAAACCCTTTGTTTTGTTCCCGACCGTTTCCGACTCTTCCGACCACGGTTTCGCCTTAATACTGTCCGGTTCTTTGTGTCTCATCCAGCTCTTGGACTTTCCCGGTTCCCAGCAAATCAACTGGGAATCTGAAAACGAAGTTGCATTTGTGAGTTTAAACGGGAACTGCAGCCACTGCTTTATAGTGTTCTCCGGATACAGTGCCATCAGGTACCGGACCTGCTCCACGGTAGACTGATAAACTACTTCCTCATCCAAGAAAAAAATCCCTATTTTACGCCCACGTTTCCGGGCGACCTGCAAAGCCGCCCATGCAAGAACCGTGCTGTCCTTGCCTCCGGAAATGGAGACCTGAATGTTATCAAACTCATCAAAAATGTAATTAAGCCGCTGGAACAGTGCTTCCTTTACATTTTCCCGCATATATACCTGCTTTGCCATATATCACGTCACTCCTCTCTCTCAACTCCTGCACCTGCTGCAGGTAAACTTTATCTATCGGTAATCCGGATGACAGGTAATTCAACTGTTCATTTCCGGTTATTCTCAAATAGTCATTCAGTTCCAGCTGTCTTGCCGGAAAATCAATTAATACGTAATCTCCAGGCTGTACTTCCTTATATGTAGTTACGTTCGGTAACTTAAAACGTGCATTCCTTGCTATATACTGCTGTTTCGGATCAATCGCTGATTTTTTCAGTTTTCCGGTCCATACATGCAGTTCTCTTGGTATAGTATCCGGATCTTTATTTCCTAAGTTATCAAATAAACTAATGGTCTTTTTTCTGTATGTCTGCCGATCTTTTTCAGTAATCGGTACTGTAATCTCAGTTACTTCAATATTTCTTCTGTTTCCGGAAATCTTAATATTTCCAAAATTGAAATCATTAACTCCGATTCCCTTATATGCCTGTCCACTATCCAAATCAGCCAAAATCATAAAATCTTCAATTTCGTCAATGATCGGAAAATATTCAAATACAAGTCTATGTTCTGTCTGGGTGCTGTACTTAGCAACACAGTTATATTCCAAAGAACTTCTGTTTTTGTTTCTCATAAATTCATTGTAAATAATTAAATAGCTGTTATCGATCCTGCCGAGCAAAGGGTAAAATACTCGGTACATAATACTTTCTGCCCATCCGAACTGTTCAATCGTCCTGTCTGATACGGAATTTGGAGCATCTGCCCCGTACTGATACGGGATGACTTCCAGCTCTGTATTTCTTCCAATCTCTTCAATATCCAGATGGAATGCTCTGGAGGGTGCCCGGACAGATTTCTTACCAATCTGTCCGCCGATTTCGCCAGAAAAGATCACCACGTGCCTGATGTCATTCTGTCTGATATAATCAATGATGATCTTCTGTTTTTCCGTATTCCTGAGTCCTAAATAAATCATGCTCCCAGCTCCTTTCTAAGCTCTTCTTTGAACTCATCGATGTCTTTTTTCTGTAAAAGCCTTTTAACAATCTCGGCCAAAGATTCCTTTCCGTCGATATTAGCAAACATCATGTTGTTTATACCGAAATCTCCTAAGATATACGTATATTCAACATCTCTTTCTTGACCGGTTCGTTTTATCCTGTATCGGGACTGTTCCATTTTTCCATAGTTAAAAGAAATGCTGCTGTAAACAATCTCATTGCAAAACTGGAGATTCAAAGAGAAAGATCCAACACCTAATGTCATTATCATAGGCTTATCCATTTTTTCCTTAAAAGCCTTCATCTGAGCATCACGCGCTTTTGCCTTTGTTTCACCGGTGATAACATAACATTCACCATTCAACTTCTCCTGAATCTGTCGGATTTCTTCCAGATAATTGCAAAAACATATTACAGGTTTGCCTTCTATATATTCTGCAACTTCTTTATTCTTTTCTGGTGCTACCGCAGCAAGTCTCTGTAATTCACCAAAAAGAGCCACTATATTATCCGTGTTACCCCAATCGTAGTGATAAGCCCATTGTTCGTATGCGCTTTCATACTCATTTGCATCACAGATGATCCACGAAACGTCTTCTCTTTCTTCATGCTTAAATTCCAGGTCTGCCTGAAAGACATACGGCTGACACAGCTTCGTGAGTGCCGGTCTGTTCGGTTCATAGAAGGTGTACCAGCGGTGTACTCTTCCATGTCTTTTTTCTGCATGCTCAACAAAAAATTTATCGATGAATTCATAGGAGTTCATCTGTAAGATACTCTCCGAAAGGAAGTCCATCTGATTAAACAAGTCCCATTCGTTCTTAACGATTGGCGTCCCGTTCAAAATCAGGGCATAATCAAAATACCTCCTGATTTCCTTACTTCTTCGAGTCCTTTTGCTTTTTCCACTTTTAATAAAAATGCTCTCATCTGCAATGATAAACATTTTCTTTCCGGCTTCTTTCAGCTCGGCGACTTTCTTCATATACGCGGAGTAAGTCTTGTCACTACTTGCCAAAGTCTCATATCCGATTACGTCGTAATTACAATCAACACCCCATTTATTCAATTCATCCTGAATATTGCTGATAGTGCTATGCGGAGTAATATAAAGAAGATAGTCCGGATGATTGTAATTTACTAATTCAACGGCGGTGCGGGTTTTCCCGCACCCAGGCCTCATAAAAAGTGCTCCCACTTTTAATTTAGAGAACTTTTCAAAGGCTTCCTGCTGCTGTGTTGTCATTTTTAATTCTTCAGGCATTCTGGTACCTCCACTTCTAATGCATCCGCATCAATAACAGATGGTGTTGATAAAACGACCTCATCCACTGTGCCATTCATAACATCACGGATTTTATCTCCACGTTCTTTTAATTGCTGAATCCTATTCGGATCAACCTTTATGTCACATTCCGGCAATACGTAAACTTCCACAAGCCTTGCGTGATAGTAACTTTTTTTGAGTAACAACTTATGTTCAGGGGCACAGGTTTCATTCCACTTGATATAATCGCGATACTCCATTTCAACAGTTTTAAGCTGCAGATTACCTGGAAAAAGTGCATAATCATCATGCTGTCCAAATCCTTTTGGTTCAATAATCAGCTGTTCACAAAGCTCATGCGTCTTATTCCATTCTCTTGCGCCAATATGCGAAACCATCCTGGACTCGTACGATAAACTAATTCTTGAATCATCAAAATCATTTTTGACTAAAATGTCGGTTCGAAGAGAATCTTTATCTTCCTTGCCAGTCAACCTTACTGCCGCTTTAAGCTCTGGATACGTTTCGACAAGCTTATACGGGATAAAGCATTCCGTATAATTTTTTCTTACATATTCTTTATCTGCATCAATTCCATCTTTGGCGTTTTCGATTGCTTTTGCCGTAGAAGATGTTACCGTGTAATCGTACTTATCCGCAAATTTTAAGACAGCTTCATATTCAGCGATAGGAAAGTTTGAGTTTTTCCAATTATAAGCTGCGCCATAGGTTTTGTTGCATAAAGCCTTGAGTTCTTCAGATCTGTGACGTTCATACTCACCGGTGAGTATTACCAAATGTTCCTTATCGCGGCTTATTTCAATGCGATTAGGATGCTCTTCTTTGAACTTTTCCTCTTTCTGTTTTTTATCGATTCTGCTTAAATACCTCTCGTAAGCACGATCACGGCATTCTTTAGTGTCAAAAAACAAAATGTGTGATGTAAAATAATTTAATAAAGTATCTCCTATGAGCTGAATGACATTATTTACATCATTATTATCCATACGAATAATACACTTTTTATCATTCTCGACTTCAATGATAAAATTATTCTCCTCACAGAGGTTTTTTACGCTTCTAGTAAAATCACCGGTTACACAAATACCATCTTTTACATGCTCTATATAACCATGGGGATATTTTTTTGAAAGCCAATCTCCCACACATAGATACTCCCAGTCGTTACCTATTACAATCTTAGTACATGCTGGATACCATTCTTTTTGAACATCATCAGTTTTCTTCTGATAATCGTCTAATGTGTATTTCGAAATCATCTTTACACCTTTTATCTCGATGTATTTGCAGATCAGATCTCTTGTGACCTGATTCGACAAACGTATATCAATCCAGAAACTGGCACTATCGATAGTTCTTATCGCTGCTTCTTCTATATCCTTACATGCAGCTTCATCTAGCTCAAAGTACTTGTCTTCTGCAAATCCTATAATCGGAAATTCTTTATTCTGCATCGCATCTGGCTTTCCAGATAGAATCTTGTTTCTGATTGTCACTGCCCAGTTTACCTGTTTTTCAGTACCGTCAAGGTCCGGTAATCCTTCTTTTTCGGCTGCTGCTTCTGCAAGCTCTCTTTCTTTTTCTCTCTCTTTTTCAAGACACTCAGGACAAAGCTTACGTTCTCCTACATACTCTGCCTTTCTCGTGGCAGCCTTAACGCTGCCCTCGAAATAAGCTTTTTCTGTGTGTCCGCACATATAAGTGATATAAACAGATGCCATCTTTATTACCTCCTATTTTGAATTATTAAAAAAGTTCTACTATTAATCCGGTTCTACTATTTTCAAAAGCTCCATCATAGAGCTGTCCGTAAAACGAATCTTCACATTCTTGTGCGGTGTTTCTGGTAATCTTCATGATGCTGTAATCATTAGTACCTGTCTTGTCGCTGTTGAGACATTCAACGATTTTAACTCCATACCTTTCATCAGACCAATCATGCGCCCATGAATCACAAAAGCTCTCTCTCTGACGATGGCCTTCTGCTCCATAAACTTTCCACATTCTGGTTACTCCGCCTGTTACATCTTTGGTACGCATTACGATAAGATCTTTTGCCATATCCTGAAGTATGTCACTTTCATCGTATGGATCAAAACATGCGTAAGGACGATGACTACTGCAGTGAAAATATTCTTCAGGCTGCTTCTTATAGTATTCAATAAGCAGTTTCTCATTTTCCTCCAAAAGATCTTCATGGTTTTCCAGAGTCTCGCTTTCCGGATCCTGATCCCCAAACAGATACTTAGCTGCTTCATAATCAGCTTCAGCATCTTCCGTTGACTTCAGCTCAAGAACCAATGCTCTTGTGTCGATTTCCTCAAAATAGCTTGTTACGGTTTCGATTACATTCTGTTTTGTCATAATGCTTATTTGCCGGATTTTTCCTAATCCGACTCTCCTTTCTTTATTGGTCCGGAGGGACTTCCCTCCGGTTGTTATTACCATCCTCTGTTCTTCACATACTCGATATATCCAGGGATTGCGTCCAGGATTTCCTGTTTTTCTTTTTTGCTCCTGCACGTCGCATATCGCGGCAGGCATTCGCATGCGAGGTACAGATCTGCCCTGGCCAGATCAACAAACGGCTGGATCGCATCAAAGTCCTCTTTGTCAATCAAGACTTTCAGATAATACTTGAACATTGGTTTACCGGACCTCGTGGGAATTCTTTTTGGTGTCATAATTTGGTCTCCTTTCTTAATTTGTGCTTGTTTTTTGGTAACAAAAAAAGAGCGGTCACTACGACAAAAGGATAATTTGCAGAATAAGCTTGTAGACTCGTACCACTGACTGATACTGATTCTTTCCATAAGAAATATAACTATAGAGAATAAACACGCTTCATGTACTTGATGCTGTTTTACTCATCCACAGAGAAACTTCCTATAGATAAAGCCTTATTCTATTTTTATTATTCCTTTTGTCGTAGTAACCGCTCCATAAATCTTAACACCAGCTGCATTATAAAATTTACATCAGATGTCGTGCAATATGCTCATGTTATGGATACGCCTCTCATCAATGATTTTCATACCTCCTAAAGATGATTCATCACTGCGACGTATGTGTTTATTGTATTGCCAAAAATATTTACTTACTTAAATTATATATGTATGCTTTTCATGTATGTATACTCTTTCATGTATTTTTTGTTTTTATGTATGTATTCTTTATGGTTATACTATAGCACCTCTATATTTCCTTGTCAATAACTTTTTTATTATTTTTATTTATTTTTTCTAGGAGTCGTAAAAATATTATTGATTTCTAATATGTAATTTTGAAGCAAAAATAGCAAAAAAATATATTTAGTTAAATTAGGTCAAGTTTTGGATACATAAAAAAGGAGAGGACCTGAAGATCCTCTCATGATAATTTCTTTGTAGTTTTCAGGAACATAATGTGCTCAAAATGCCCTTTTTCAGAGATTTTTTAAAAATTTATGCTAAATTTATGCTAAAATCAGGAGTAGCAATACGAAAAGTTCAGTGTTTATGCGGGTTTGCGGACACAGTGTTCTTTATTCTGGTGGTATCCCGCTGTCACAGACTCATATGCTGATCGCCAGAAATCACGCCATTCCGGATCTGTTTTTACATTCAGATTGATATATCCGTTGCGTTCATAAATCCATAGGAAAGCCTTTTTGCTTCCTTTTACCCTTATCAGCTGCCAGTTCGGATCATGGAAAGGTTTTTCTTCGTATACACTTTTAAATGACAGGCCAAATTTTAATGCTTCTTCACGTGTTTTCATATACACAACACTTCCTTATTTCTGCAATTTTTATAACTTATTTCTCCTTTATCAGTGCCTCCGCCAATATTATAAATTCCTCTGCAACATCTTTCCAGTTTCGCTCTGTCATATCCGTAACAGATGCCAGTAACTTTACGGGTCTGTCTTTTTCTCCGATCATCAGTTCTCTGAGTTCATGATCCAGTATCTCATCATCAAGCTGCTTCCATCTGGAATTTTCTTCTTCACTCAGATCACCCAGACCAAATTTCTCCAAAATACAGTCCATTATTTTGCTTTCAATTTTATAATACTCTGGCAGATGTGCTTTTACCGGTCTGATAATATCCGCAATATATGCCTCACTCGCATCATGCAGAAGACATGCAAGCTGTACCCTCTTCGACCATCCTCTTGCCCTTGCTTCTTTCATACAGTTTATCGAATGCTGTCCTACGGAATAAAAATATTTTAAATGTCCTCCTCCACGACATAACAGACTCAGTGCATGCGCAAGATCTTCCAGTGATACATCTTCACTGTTCATGTGCATAGGATCAAACTTTTTCCCGGAAAATGTGTTCATCACACTCATATCTTTCCAACTCCATTCTCATCTCTTCCAAACGATGCAATGCCTCGTCCAGTGTCTCTTTTTCATCATCACTTCTGTTTTCCCACAGGTTACCACGATTTCTTTATTCGGGTCAATACCCCTGTGGATTGCTTTTCCAGCTTAATTTTCATTGTAAATATCTTATCTCATCCAAAAAGAGAACCTTCCCTGTCCGGTGGCAGGGAAGATTCTCTTTATTTGTTTATGCATGATCATAATTTCTGTTATAAATCAACAGATTTCAGAAAACAATCAGATTGCAAGAAGATTTTTGATTGCTTCCATATATATGAGTACAGCTTCTTCCATTCCTGATTCAAGAATAAACTCATCTGCACCATGAATACGGTAATCGATTCCCGGCATTTCCGGTCCGAATGCGATAATGTTTTTAAGTGATTTCGCATAAGTTCCGCCGCCGATAACCATCGGTTTATTCT
>OLOZ01002033.1_pt1 | contig 12349 bp, 9 predicted proteins | sample 1673021 | NCBI WGS metagenome assembly OLOZ01 (sample SAMEA3136747, study PRJEB25190) | human gut metagenome | biome: human gut; feature: human-associated habitat; material: faeces | place: Austria | collected 2013
AGTAGGTGTCGATCATCTTGATCTCGGTGATGGACGGATCGCGGCCCTCTTCAGCGAAGTAGGCGCGGCAGAACTGGATGTCGGCCAGATCCATGGCAAGGCCGCGCTCGTCGATGAAGCGGGCCAGCTCGTCATCGGAAAAGGCGGTGAAGCCCTCGATGACCTCCACGTCGGCCGGGCGCTCGAAGGCCATGGCCAGGGTGTCGCGAGGCTCAAGCGACGCTTCGCGAGCCTCCACCGGATTGATGACGTAGCGCTTCACGGCTTCCACGTCAGCGTCGGTCAGGTTGCCTTCCAGGTAATACACCACTGCCGAGCGAACATCCGGGCGCTCGCCCTGGCTGATGAGCTGGATGCACTCGCTCGCCGAGTCGGCGCGCTGGTCGAACTGGCCGGGCAGGTACTCCACGGCGAACACGGCCGCGCCGTTGGCCTCGGGCAGGTCGTAGGTGGCGGTGTCGGACTGCGGCTCGGAGAACACCGTGGGCACGCAGGCGGCGAACAGCTCGTCCGTCGCGCCTTCCACGTCGTAGCGGTTCACCAGGCGCACGCCGGTCAGCCCCGAAATGCCGACGATGTCGCGCAGCTCGGCTGCCAGGGCGCGAGCCTCGCCATCAAACCCGGGCTTCTTCTCAACATAGACGCGAGATACCATGGATGTGCCTCTCTCTTCAAGGGACGGGCGCTCGAACTTTTCTGTAGGGGCTGACCTTGGTCTGCCCTCCCAAGCGGGATTATCCCACTTGAGGAGGGGCGACCGAGGTCGCCCCCTACGGTGGGGGTGCTACTCGGCTTTTTCGGCTTCCTTCGCAGCCTTCTTCTCAGCTTGCATCTTCTCACGGTTGGAAAGACGGAAACCGCTGCCGAACAGGCCGCGACGGGCCGGCCTCACCGGAACCTCATCGGACTCGCCGGCACCGGCGCCCTCCGCGCCCTCGTCGGGCTCGCCGCCCTTCTTCTGGGCCGCATGGCGGTTCTGGTTCTTGCCGGAGCCCTTCGCCTTCACCTGCTTGGCTTGTTGCACGCGACGCGCCTGCTTCTCGGCCTTGGCGTTCTTCTCCTCAAGCGCCAGCATGCGCTCCTGGTAGGCGACGCGCTCCTTCTTGATCTTCCAAAAATCAAGCACGAAGGCGGCGATGATGAACACATAGGCCAAGATGAGCGTCACAACCGCCACCTGAGGCGGCAGCGACTGCTGGCCAACGAAGCTCAAGGTCGTACAGCCGATGGCCGCGATGAGCAGCACCCACCAGATGGCGCGCAGACGCTTGTAGCGCGGCGTGTCAGGCTTGTAATACTTGCGCTCCACCTCGCGCTGCTTTGCGGCAGCGGCCTTGCGGGCGGCCTTCTCCTCGGCCTTGCGCTGCTCGGGCGTCTTCTTCGCCGACTTCACGGTGACCGAGGCGGCGGCCTTGGCCTTCGGCTTGGCCGAGGCGGCCGACTTGCGCGTTGTGCCGGTGCGCTCCTCGGAGGTGTAGCGTTCGTTCATGGGGTTGCGCTGGGACATGTTACTGTGGTTCTCCTTCAGTGGTCGATCAGGCGGTCGGCGTTAGAACGTTTCAGGATCGAAGGTCTTGCCCGTAATAGTTTCATAGGCCTGGATGTACTTGGCCGAGGTGGCGTCGATGATGTCCTGGGGCAAACGCGGCGGATTGCCGGTTTTGTCCCAGTGGGCGGTGAGCCAGTCGCGGACGAACTGCTTGTCGAAGCTGGGCTGGTCTTTGCCTTCCTCGTAGGTGTCGCCGGGCCAGAAGCGCGATGAGTCGGGCGTGAGCACCTCGTCAGCCAAAATGATGGTATCGCCCAAGCGGCCGAACTCGAACTTCGTGTCGGCGATGATGACGCCCCGGGCCGCCGCGTGATCGGCAGCGGTGGTGTACACCTTGAGCGCCAGATCGCGCAGGGCGGTGGCATCCTCTTCGCCCAGGATTTCCACGAGACGGTCGAACGAGATGTTCTCGTCGTGGTCGCCGATTTCTGCTTTGGTGGACGGAGTGAAGATGGGCTCGGGCAGCTTCGAGGAGTTCACGAGGCCCTCGGGCAGTCCGATGCCGCAGACGGTGCCCTCGCGGTTGTACTCCTTTAGGCCACTGCCGGCCAAATAGCCGCGCACGATGCACTCGGCGGGGAACATGTCGGCCTTCTTCACCAGCATGAAGCGACCGCGCAGGTAGTCGGCGTAGGGCTTGAACTCCTCGGGCAGGTCGGCCACGTCGGTGGAGATGAGGTGGTTCTCCACGACGCCGTCGAGCAGATCGAACCAGAACTTGGAGAGCTGGGTGAGCACCTGGCCCTTGTAGGGGATCTCGTCTTCCAAGATGTAGTCGAAGGCCGAGATGCGGTCGGTGGCCACGAGCAGCAGCCTGTCGCCCAAATCGTACAGATCGCGCACCTTGCCCTGCGCGTCGGGGGTGATGTCGATTCCCGCCATGGAACGCCCTTTCTCCTTGATGGCCCGGCTGCCGCTCCGCTCGAACACCGCCCAACGGACGCCGTTCGAGCGCAGGTACCCAAGCGCTTTTCGCGTATCGGACATTATGGCACAAATACGGCCCTCGCACCGTCGCTTCACAGAGAACGGCACGATACCCCTTCTGTTCGAAATGGCCAAAAAGCACCCATTAACTGTCAGCCGGCGCACCATTTCTGGCCATTGATTGTCCGGCCAGCAAAAAGCCCTCCATCCGTTTCGCGTTTCGCCTGGTCAGAAGACGCGGCAATCGACGAGAACATGGACGCGCGCGCACCAAATGCAGCTAGCGGTCCTTTTTTGGCCAAAACGGGGCCAGCACAGGGGGCAACTCGCAGCTAGCTACCCGTTTTTGTCCAATACGTGTCCACCGCAGGGCTAGCTCGCAGTTAACGACCCCTTTTCGGCCAAAACGTTACCATCCCAGGGGCTAGCTCGCAGCTAGCTACCCGTTTTTGTCCATCTCGATCGTCAGGCGCCCAGCAATGCCGTAAATCGCGCCATCCGGATCGCCGCGACGTTGCTTCGAGGCCGCAAAACTTGCAGAACGCCGAAGGGCACCTTCTCCTATCGGCTTGCTTTCGCGGGCTTTTTGTGGCCGGTACGCTTCTTGGAGTTGCGGCGGTGCTTGGAGGCGTCTTCGTCGTACAACGGGATATGGATGGTGAAGCAGGCGCCCTTGCCCTTCTCACCTTCCACCTGCACCCAGCCGCCGTGGCGGTCGACGATCTCCTTCACCACGGCCAGGCCCACGCCAAGGCCGCCGCTCTCGCGGTTGCGACCGGCGTCGGCGCGCCAGAAGCGCGAGAACACCATGCGGGCCTCCTCTTTGGAAAGGCCGATGCCGGTGTCGCGCACAGCAATGGAGGCCATGATGTCGCCCTTCTTCACCGACACCGTGATGTGGCCGCCCTCCGGGGTGTAGCGCACGGCGTTGGAAATCAGGTTCGCCGTGGCCTGGCGGATCATGTCGGCGTCGCCCACCACCATGACGTCGGGCTGAGCGTCGTACTCCAGGGTGAGGCCGGAATCGGACACGAACATCTCATGGGTGGCAATGATGCCGGCGATGAGATCGCCGACGTTGACAACCTCTTCCTTCATGGGCTCGGCGCGGTTTTCCAAGCGCGACAGCTTCAGAAGGGCGTTCACCAGCCGCGACAGGCGCTGGATCTCGGAATTCACGGTGACCAGGCGCTCCTCGTCGGCCTCGTAGACGCCGTCGATCATGGCCTCCACCGTGGCCTGGATGGCCATGAGCGGGGTGCGCAGCTCGTGGGCGACGTCGGTGGTGAGGCGCCGCTCCAAATCGCGGTCCTTCTCCACCGACTCGGCCATGGCGTCGAAGGTCTCGCCGAGGCGGGCCACCTCGTCCTCGCCGGTCAGCTTCGTGCGGGCCGACAGATCGCCGTCGCCGATGGCCCGGGCCGTCTTCATAATGCGGTTGATCGGCGACACCAAGTTGCGCGCGAAGAGGAAGCCGATGCAGGAGGCGAGCACGATGGCCACGCCGCCGGCGATGAACATAGCCTGGTAGGAGTTATCGCGGAACTCCTGGTCGGGCTGGCGCATAAGGGCCTCGGAGCCGTAGACCCACAGGCGCACGGTGCCCACTTTCTCGCCATCGGGAAGCACGATGGAAGCCGTGGCCGCCTGCGAGCGGTCCTGAGGTGCGAAGGACGTGAACACGTCGCCCTGCTGCTCGTCGATGATGACGGAGGAGTCGAAAACGGCGCTCCCCTTCAAGTCGATCACCCGCACGCCCACACCGCTCGTGAGCTCGGTGGCCTGGGCGGCCGGGCGGGTGGTCTCGGGATTCCACAAATCGCCGGTCTCCTCGTAAATGGCCGCGATGCGGTTCGCCGTGGTCTCGCAGAGCGTCTGCATGTTGTCGGCCGTGTAGGTGCGGAAATGCTGTTCCCACACAAAGGAGACCACGCCGATGGCCACAAGGGCGGTCATGGCGGCGATGAGGGCGAAGGCCAAGGTCACGCGGGTCGTATAGGACAGGTTCGACCAACGCAGGTGCTTCTTTTCCTTCTTGCGTTCCGGAGAAGGCGAAGAGGCCGCCGGCGGGGCGACCTCTTCAGCGGTTTCCAGAATGCGCGGTTTTGCTTCCGTCTCGGTCATGGAACTCCTTCGAAGCAGACGGCGGACACCAAAGCCGAGCGGCTCCGGCGGCAAGTACGCGAAATGAACGGGCGATTACTGGCCGTTCTTGGTGGGATCCTCGAAGCGGTAGCCCACGCCGTGCACGGTGTGGAGCCACTTCGGGTTGCGCGGGTTGTCGCCGATCTTGGCGCGCAGGTTCTTCACATGGGAGTCGATGGTGCGCTCGTAGCCCTCGAAGTCGTAGCCGAGCACCTTCTCCACGAGCTCCATGCGGCTGTACACGCGACCGGGGTAGCGGGACAGCGTGGTGAGCAGCTTGAACTCGCTGGCGGTAAGATCGATCTCCTCGCCGGAGACGAGCACCTTGTGGCCCGACACGTCGATGGTGAGCTCGCCGAACTCGAGCACCTCGCGCTGGGGCTCGGAATCGGCGTGCACGCGGCGCAGCAGCGCGCGGGAGCGGGCCACCAGCTCGCGGGGGCTGAAGGGCTTCACCAAGTAGTCGTCGGCGCCCAGCTCCAGGCCGATGATGCGATCTTCCACCTCGCCCTTCGCCGTCAGCATGATGATCGGCACATCGGAGGTGTCGCGGATGACGCGGCAGACGCGCTCGCCCGGCACCCGGGGCAGCATGAGGTCGAGGATGACCAGATCGAAGTGATGCTTCTGGAACTCTTCCAGGGCGTCCTGGCCGTCGCCGACGGCGGTCACCCAGTAGTTCTCGCGCTCCAAATAGGCCGTCACCGCATCGCGGATGGCCTTCTCGTCTTCAACCAGAAGAATGCGTCGCGTCTCGTTGCTCATGGAATGTGCTCCTTGCATACTCGCTTGCAGTTTCTAAGATGCCAAAGCTGAAATCTGTGCTGACCTGCGATTTCATCGGCAGTTGGCCCATATATCAGCCCGGCAGTCGTGTTTGCGTTTATTGTAGCGTTTGGCCCCATACGGTCGCCGAGGCGTATGCGAAATGACACAATAGCCCCATGCCACAGAGAAGATCCGCGCCCACGCGGCGCGTTGCGACAAAACAACCCACATCCCTCTCCCTGCCCGGGGGCCATGAGCTTCTGCTGACGCGCCGTCACTTTCTTTACGGCGTGGCCGGCGTGGCTGCATTGGCCGCCGTGGGCGGCGGGGCCGCTTGGGCTGCCGGTCGCTCCAACGATGACGATGCCCTGAAAACCTTGAAGGTGCCCGAAGGCGCCGTTACGGCCCAGAGCTCCCTGGAAAAGATGGAAAGCTACGAGGACGCCGTCACGCTTGCCGGCTCGGCGAAGCTGCCCTTCGGCACGCTCGTCTGGTGCAGCGACGACGCCGTCGCCGCCTGCTTGCTTCCCACGGAAACCGCCAAGCCCCTGGCCGAGGTGGGGCTGCTCGATCTGGTCTCCGCCGAGTGCACCACTATCCTCGAGCACGCCGTGGGCGAGGCCGAAGGCTTCGAGATTTACGACGTGCGCGCCAATGCCGCCGGCGTCATCTGGACCGAGGCCGACATTTTGGACAGCCTTTGGCGCGTGTACGCGGCGCCGCTTTCCGGCACGACGTTGGGCGAGCCGCAGCTGCTCGACGAGGGCGACGTGAACTGGGAGATGCCCACCTTGGCCGTGGCCGGCGCTTTCGCCTTCTGGCAGCGTCTTCCGCAACTGGACGGCAACGCGCGCGTAGAGGACTCCCTCCTTAAGCGTGCTGCCTTCGGCACGGCCAACGTCCAGATGGTATACGCCTCCCAAGGGCGCATGGCCTGCGCGCCCACCTCCTGCGGCGACAGCCTCACCTTGGCCCCCCGTGCCCGCACGAGCGGCACCTACTACCAGCTCACGCACTTGGACGCCGCCACCGGCGAGGTCACCGACGCCTGCGTTTTGCCCTCATCCATGCGACCCATGGAGTGCAGCTGGGGTAAGACCGGCTTCAGCTTCGCCTTCGACGGCATCTACAACTACGGAGAGGGCATCGCGAATTTGGGCACCTACCTGCCTATGGAAGCTCCCGAGGCGGTCTCGCTCACGGCGGCCAACGCGGAAGAGACGGCTGCGGAGACGGATGAGGCGGACGATGCCGCACCGTACCTTCCCGTCGCCTGCGCCAATCCCGGCACCGAGGCCTACAGCGCGGTACCTTGGTTCCATTTCGCGGCGAACCCGCTTTCCGCACCGTGCTGGTGCGGCGACTGGCTCATGGTGCGCGGCGGCAGCTTCGTGGTGGCCGTCGATTTGGCGGGACGGCGCTATGCGCAACTGCCCCTCGAGGAGGGGTCGGGCGACTACAACGATTTCCTCGCCTCGACGCACGTAGGCACGCGGGCCGTCACTTATTGCAACGTGGACTACACCCCCATCGGCGGCGAGCAGCAGAAGCACTGCCTCGTCCGCATTTGGGAACCGGCGGCGTAAGGGCGCTCTAGCTTGTCCGCGATCGGGACGGGAGGGCCCCCGTGAAGACCTCTGCGCGCCCTCCGAAGAACGCGGCCGTTAAGAAACAGCTTCCACTTCAGCAGCAACGATGCCGGGATAGTACCGGCCTATGTGCGTTCCTTCCGCTGTTTCTTTTGCCGCGTTCGCAGGAGGACAAAGCGCGCAGCGGGCTTCACGGGGGCCCTCCCGTCCCGATCGCTGTTACAACCCGAAGTACTCCTGTTTGGCGGTAAGGATGCGGGTGAGGGACTCGTCGAGGCGCTCTTCAGTCAGCTCGCCCACTTGCACCGCGCTCAACACCCCCTGGTAGGCCTCGTCGAGGCGCTCAGGCATGAGCGGGATGTCGCAGCCGGCCTTAAGTGCCGCGACCGCCGCTTCCGCCGGGGTGTAGTAGTCGGTGATGACGCCCATGGAAAGCGAGTCGGTGACGATGATGCCCGTGTACCCGAGAGAATCGCGCAGCATGCCCTGAACGACGGCCGAGCTGAGCGGGGCCGGCGTGCTGTCGCCGACGATGTTCGGCAGACTCACGTGTCCCACCATGATCATGGGCACCCCCGCTTCGATGGCCGCGCGGAAGGGCACGAGGTCCACCGTTTCCAACTCCTCGTTGGTCGCCTCGATGGTGATAGCGCCCTCGTGGGAATCACCGGCCGCCGCGCCAATGCCCGGGAAGTGCTTGGCACAGCAGAGCATCTTCTTGTCGCGGAAGCCCTCCACCTCGGCCCGCACCATGTCGGCGGCCACGGCGGCGTCGCTCGAGAACGAACGCAGGCCCATGGTGTCACTGCGCAGGGGATCCACCACATCGGCCACGGGAGCGAAATCCAGGTTGAATCCAAGGGGCATCAGGTAGTCGGCGATCTGCTCGGCGGCGCGCTTGGCCGCCTCGGTGTCGCCGGCGCTGCCGAGGGCCGAGGCGTCGCCCACATCTTGAGCCCCGAAGGCCTCATTGTCGGCGACGCGCACGACGGTGCCGCCCTCTTCATCGACAGCAATGAAGGGTGCCACGTTTCCGGCGTCGGCGTAGAACTGCTTGACGTTCGCGAGCATGGTCGTCGTCTGCTCGGGGTCGAGCAAGTTCTGAGCGAAGTAGACGATGCCGCCCACGGGATGGGCCGTTACTCCCTCGCGAGTCATGTCGCCGGCCTGAGTGACTTGCGACACGCCTTCCACCAGCGCTTCCGGCGTCACGATAAACAGCTGGGCCACCTTCTGCTCGAGCGTCATGGCGCCGATGCGCTCGTCCGCAGCAGCACGCGCGGCGGCTGCGGCGTCTTCGGGATTCTGACCGTCACCAGCGCCTTCGCCGCCCGAACCGTCCACCCCGGTCGATCCGCCCGTCCCGTTCGATCCGTCGCCCGCGCAACCGCTCAACGCCAGGCTTCCGCCAGTCAAAGCCGCCAGCCAGACAAAACGGCGGCGGGGGATGGAATCAACCAGAGCAGTCACACTACTTCCCTTCGAACAACGCAATCCCCTCGAACGACGCAGTCCCTTCGAGCCAATCGCGCACGCACTCGCAATTTCACTTCCGCCCACCAGCATAGCGCCAGAAACGCCTTGCGGCAACGGGCCACCGCACGATGCCGAAGCACGTAACGGTCACTTCACTTTCTGTGAAGACGGAGGCACGCCGCTCGCAAATAGGGAATAATGCGAGACATCGCAAAACGGCGATCGAAGCAGGAGGAGGATTTGTGACCTATCTCATCACCTTTCTGGAGGGCATCATCACCTTCGTGTCGCCGTGCCTGCTTCCCATGATTCCCATCTACGTCACCTACTTCGCCGCCGGCGAGGAGGTGCGCACTTCGGTGGTACTGCGCAACGCCCTCGGCTTTGTGCTCGGCTTCACGTGCGTGTTCATCGCTATGGGAGCTTTGGCTTCGTCGGTGGGCGCGTTCTTCATCGAGTATCAAAGTGCCGTCAACGTGGTGTGCGGCCTGGTGGTCATCGCCTTCGGACTGTACTTTCTCGGCATCATCAAGATCAACCTCTTCCACGGCGCGAAGAACCCGCTGGCGGGACGGCAGCTGGGATTCTTCTCCTCGGTGCTGTTCGGCGTCATCTTCTCCATCGGATGGACGCCGTGCGTGGGGGCGTTCCTCGGCTCGGCGCTCATGCTGGCCTCGCAGCAGGCATCGGTGGCGCAGGGCGTTATCCTGCTTCTGTGCTACTCGGCCGGCCTCGGTATTCCGTTCGTGGCGGCTGCCGTGCTCATCGACAAGCTGAAGGGCGCTTTTGCCGTCATCAAGCAACATTACGACATCATTAACAAGGTATGCGGCTGGTTTCTGGTCGCCGTGGGCGTGCTCATGGCGACGGGGCTGCTCGGCGGCTTCTTGCGCCTGCTGAGCTAGCCGGTGGAACCCGGCCCGAAGGAGAAAGGTTCGAACATGAGCGAGAACGAGAAGACGCCGACCGACGCCGGAACTCCGGTTGAGACGGAGATCGCGGCCGACGAGCAGACTCCCGATGCTGGCGGACAAGCAACGACGAAGGGCGCTCCGGCAACGGCAAGCGCGACCCCCGCGGCATCTGAATCTTCGGCAGCCGAGCAGCGAGGCGAGGTCATCGGCGAGCGCTTGGCGGCTTTGGAAGCAGAGGAGAAAGCCAACGCTGCCACCCCCGAAGGAGAGAAGGCCGACCGCAAGAAGCATGTTGGCGTCATTGTGGCCGCCGCCGTCTTTGCCGTGCTGCTCGTCGGCGCAGGCGTGGCCTACAGCGCCCTCGCGCCAGCAGTCGATGATAAGCAGATAGAAGTCACCGGCACCGACGCTGTCCAAGAAACCGAGGTAGACGCCGCCGACGACACCGGCGACGGCAACGGCGCCAACGCAGCCACCACCCCGGCTCCGGACTTCACCATGACCGACGCCGACGGAGCGACCCTCACTCTGGCCGACTTCAAAGGCAAGCCGGTGCTGCTGAACTTCTGGGCCAGCTGGTGCGGCCCCTGCGCCAGCGAGATGCCCGACATCCAGTCTGCCTGGGAAGAACACGGCAACGACGTGGAGTTCGTCATCGTGAACATGACCGGCATGAACGGCGAGACCGAGCAGAGCGCTAAGGCCTTCCTCGCCGAGAACAACTACACGTTCCCGTGCTACTTCGACGCCAACAACTCAGCCGCCTCGGCCTTCGGCGTGAGCTCCATTCCGCAGACCTACCTCATTAACGCCGAGGGCAACATCATCGGCGCCTACATGGGCGCCATGGACGCCTCGGTACTCGCCCAAGGCATCGACATGCTCACCGGCAACACCTCCGCCCCCGCTGCGCAGTAGACGCCTCTTTCAGCATTTGTTCGTACAAAGAAGGCCCCTAGCACAATCAGCGCCAGGGGCCTTCCATATAGGTATGCCGATACCCGACTAGAACTCCAGCTCCTGCAGGCGGTCGAAGACCACGTCCTTGCGGGTGAGGAAGTCCCAGGGGTCGAAGATCTCGTCCAGCTTCTCCTGGCTAAGCAGGGCCATGGCCTCGTCGTCAGCTTCCAAGCGCTCGCGGTAGGTGGGGCCGTCCACGGCGTTCTGGATGTCCTCCCACACCTTCATGGCGTTGCGCTGCACGATAACGTAGGCGTCCTCGCGGGAGATGCCCGCGTCCACGAGCGCCAGCAGCACCTTGCTGGAGAAGATGAGGCCCTTCGTGCGCCACAGGTTGTGCTCCATCTTGGCCGGGTAGGTCTGCAGGCCGTCGAGCATCCACTGCATCTTCCCGAACATGTAATCGAGCGCCGTGAAACTGTCGGCCAGCACCACGCGCTCGGCGCCGGAGTGCGAGATGTCGCGCTCGAACCACAGGGCCACATTGTCGAAGGCCACCTGGGCGTTCGCCTTCACCACGCGGGCGAGGCCACAAACGCGCTCGGCCGTGATGGGATTGCGCTTGTGGGGCATGGCCGAGGAGCCCTTCTGCCCCTTGGCGAACGGCTCTTCCGCCTCGATGACGTCGGACTGTTGCAGCAGGCGCACCTGCATGGCGATGGACTCAAGCGTGGAGGCGGTCACGGCCAGTGCGGCCATCACCTGGGCGTGGCGGTCGCGAGCGAGCACCTGAGTGGAAAGCGGGTCAGGAGTAAGGCCCAGCTTCTCGCAGACGTACTGCTCCACGAAGGGATCGATGGAAGAGTAGGTGCCCACAGCTCCCGAGATAGCGCCGGTGGCGGCCACGGCGCGGGCCTCCTCCATGCGCGTGAGGGCGCGCTTCAAGGCCCAGGCCCAGCTGCCGAACTTCATGCCGAAGGTCATGGGCTCGGCGTGAATGCCGTGGGTGCGACCGACACACAAGGTGTTCTGAAACTCGAAAGCGCGGCGCTTGCAGGTCTCGCCGAGACGCTTGATGTCGTCGATGATGATGTCACAAGCCTGCGTGACCTGATAGGACAGGGCCGTGTCGCCCAGGTCGGAGGAGGTCATGCCGTAGTGCACCCAGCGGCTGGGCTTGTCGGCGCCCTCGGGGATGTCGGCGTCAATGTAGTTGGCCATGCAGGTGGTGAACGCGATGACGTCGTGATTCGTCACTTTCTCAATCTCGTCGATCTCCTCAACGGTGAAGTCGGCGTGATCGCGGATCCACTGGGCCTCCTCGCGCGTGATGCCCGCCTTGCCGAGCTCGGCCTGGGCCTCGCAGGCCAGAACCTCGATCTCCTTCCAAATGGCGAATTTGTTCTCAAGTTCCCAGATGCGACCCATTTCCGGACGAGTGTAGCGACCGATCATGCGCGTTTCCTTTCCCTGGCAATGTGCGGTTCCTTATTGCGTAGATTACCAAAGTCGCCGATTTATTCGTTGCGAAACGTTCAAAGGTCAGGTAAGATACAACATTAAGCGGAGGAGTGACCGAGAGGCCGAAGGTGCTCGCCTGCTAAGTGAGTATGCCCCACAAGGGCATCTAGGGTTCGAATCCCTACTCCTCCGCCACTTTGCCTTTTCTCGAACTCCCTACAGGGAGTTTTTTATTTCCCCCATGGCCAGCGACGGCGGGTGGTGGCGGCGAGGCGCTTTTTGCGGTAGTTGGGGTTGTGCTTGAGAAAGCGCCAGTTGGCGATGCGGGTGATGAGGAGGCCGACAAGACCCACGATCATGAAGCTGAGCGAGAGGTCGAGCACCGCCGGAGCATCGTCGAAAAAGGCGTACACCGACACCAGAGCGAAAAAGCCGACGACGATGCCGTTAAACCAGGTGAAGATTTTGATGAGCACCTCTTTGGCGCGAGCCGGAGAATGGCGGTAGGTAACCACCACGTAGATGAGCCCCGCCGCCACCGCCATGATGATGAGCAAAGGGACGACGCGGGAAAGGCGAGCGAGAAAACCCATGATTACCGCCCCGGAACGACGGCGGCG
>OLOZ01002036.1_pt1 | contig 12334 bp, 11 predicted proteins | sample 1673021 | NCBI WGS metagenome assembly OLOZ01 (sample SAMEA3136747, study PRJEB25190) | human gut metagenome | biome: human gut; feature: human-associated habitat; material: faeces | place: Austria | collected 2013
AGTTTATATGTCTTAATAGGTAAATTCCGTTTTTTTCAATTCTCCAAACTGGAATCTGTCTGCGCTCTCCTTATACGTTCTCAATAGTCAAATCAATTTGCATTTTTTTTGCTTTTTCCAAGGCGTTGAAAAATATCGTAATGAAGTCTTCTCCATCGCTTGTCACAAAGTAATTAGATAGGTTGGTAATATCATTGCTGATATTTTTGCCCCAAGGCGATTGATTAGACAAATCGTCAATATCCCAAACCACCTTATCCGGACTAAACGCTTGGAGCTCTAACTGAATCTTTTTCAGTTCCTCTATGGCTGTTTCGACGTTATCTTTATCCAATGTTCCTTGATATAGCTCATTCATAATCGTTGGGAATCTGCTACCCCATTTCCCGTTTTCTAAATTATAAGAAACTGTTGAGAAAAAGGAGTGTAGAAAATCTCCATGTCCTATTTGATAGTAAAAGAACGCAACTTTGAATCCGACAGCCATGTGTCTAATTTCCTTCCTGTAAATTCCGATTGACAAAATCATTAATGTCATATTCTACCATAATTACATATACAATTCTATTTTATTCCGTTAAAATTCATTAAAAAAACTTAATTCATTTATTTCAAGAATGCAGATTGAGTTTTGATCCTATAGGCACTCATCCCATAACCGTGAGTTCCATAACGTAAATTGCAGATTTTGTGGTGCGATTCATAATGTTGACAGGACGCTTATATCTGCCCTTCAAACCCTGAGAAGCACTGCAGAATCTGCGGCACTACGTCCGTTAAACTCCGGTTATAACACCGATTGGATGTGAAGGTCAGGCTGAGTCGAAAGATCAATGCAGCTTCCATCCATCAGCTGGATGATCGGTTTTGATAAGCGGTTACGGTTTAGCATTACAATATTAGCGACTCTTCCGTCATTGAGGAGAACACGATTATTCTGATAAGTGCCTGCAATGTGGGACAGGAATGTCAGAATAAATTTTGGATTATATTTGGAAAGACCATCATGTTCAAAATTGTTAATTACCTGGAAGACACAGAGCGGTGCGCGGTATGAGCGCGCAGCGGTCATGGCATCGTATACGTCTGCGATGGAAACAATTGCCGCATATTCATCAATATCGGATTGAGACAAACCGGTTGGATAACCACTGCCGTCACTTCTCTCGTGATGGCAGAGAACTGCTTTTTTCACGTGAGAGTCTAATGGGAGTGATTTTAATATGTCATAACCAAATTTTGGATGCTGTTTTACAAGGGCAAATTCCTCGTCCGTATATTTTCCAGGCTTATTGAGAACTTCGGCAGGAATTTTTAATTTTCCAATATCATGTAAGGCGCCTGCTAAGGTCAGTGTGTCTAATTCTTCGGGTGAAAACTTTAACCAGCGTCCAAGTCTGCGGCTGATCAGAGAGACATTCAGTGAATGTGCATAGACCGAATCCTCTACGGAGCGCATATTGTGAAGCATATCAAAAAGTTCTAAGGATGTTTTGCAGGAATAATATAATTCCTTCGTATCAGACAGAAGCTGTTCATAATTTAAAGACTTATGATAGATGACACAATCTTCCAGAACCGTGCGGTAAGTGGCGATTACTCTGGAATAGGAAATCTGAAAATTCTGGAATTCTTTAGAGCAGACAACCTTCTGCGAATAAGAAGGTGCCTGGGCTTCCGGTTTTACAACATGGGAAGGAACTTCGACTTGTTCCTCTTTTTTTGTGGCAGGAATTGGATCTTCTGTGACCGATACCTGCGGGATCGCATAAAATTTAATGCGGGAAATGAGACGATCCGTGAGAGAAACTCCATTTTCAACGATCAACTGACCGCCTTTGGTACGGACTTCTCCAGCAGTTACCATCCCTGGTACTAATTCATCCGTTGGATAATATTTTGTCATTTGCATACCCCAATCTATACATTTTATTATAAAATAGTATAAGATTGCACAAAATGAAAGTCAATAGATACTGCTGGCAGAAATTCCCATAAAATATAGTTTTTTAGAAAGAACAAATAGTAGTATACATTCCACATGGTTTGTATATCATTTTGAAAAAACTCTTGACAGAGAGGCGGTTAGATAGTATTGTATAGCACGTGAGATTTGAAACAGTTTATGTTTCAGTCTGTGTAAACAGATTTGAAAATTCAATATTGTATAAGATGTAATTAGAAAGAGATTTTTAATTACGGAAAATTTTCTTATTCAGAGTGATGGAGATACATAGGATCTATGAAGTCACGGCAACCCCTCTACGGAAGGTGCCTACCTGAGCGAGCAAATATTTGGATGATTTATCCAAGACTATATTTTATAGTTCGAACAATAAGAGGATTTGATAATCTGATGATTTATTAACTCCGCTTGTTTGTGACAGCGGAGTTTTTTAGTTACCAAATGAACAGCCAGAAGAAAGGAAAGAACAAATGGAAAAATTATTATTTACATCCGAGTCCGTTACAGAAGGACATCCGGACAAAATGTGTGATGCCATCTCTGATGCCATCCTTGATGCATGTATGGAACAGGATCCAATGAGCCGTGTAGCATGTGAGACAGCAAGCTGTACAGGATTTGTGCTTGTAACAGGTGAGATTACAACAAAAGCACAGTTAGATATTCCTTCCATCGTTCGTAAAACAGTCAACGAGATCGGATACAACGACGCAAAAACAGGTTTTGACGGACATACATGTGCAGTGATGGTAGCGCTTGACCAGCAGTCTCCGGATATCGCTATGGGTGTTGACAAAGCATTGGAAGCAAAAGAAAACAAAATGTCTGACGAGCAGTTAGAGGCAATTGGTGCCGGTGATCAGGGTATGATGTTTGGTTATGCAACAAATGAGACACCGGAGTTAATGCCATATCCGATCTCCCTCGCTTGCGGAGGTGCGCCCGCTTCGGGCAGCTCGCCGGCGCTCTCCCACGCATCCACCAGCGACGAGTCGGTGGTGCGCACCATGAAGCCGAGCCAGGCGATGATGTCGCGCAGGCGGTCGTCCAGCGCGTCGGGCGGCAGCGTGCGCACGAGCACGCGGAAGGCGTCGGACAGGTAGCGCAAAAGCGTCCCCTCCGACTTCGCGATGCCGTAGCGGCCGATGTAGGTCTTAAAGTCGCTCGCCGTCTCCACCATGTCGCGCAGCACGCTCTTGGGCAAAAGCTCGTAGTCGCGCGCCCACGGCACGCCCTGGCAGTACAGTTCGAAGGCGCGGTCGAGCAGCTCCTCCAAGGGCTTGGGATAGGTGATCTCGGCCAGGCGCTCCAGGCGTTCCTCGTATTCCACGCCGTCGGCTTTCATTTCGGCCATGGCGGCGTCGCGGGCCTTGCGCTCCTGGGCTCGCAGCACCTTCGCCGGGTTCTCCAGGGTGGCCTCTACGAGCGAGATGACATCCAGGGCGTAGTCGGGGCTCTCTGGATCCAGCAGATCCAGCGCCGCCAGCAGAAACGGCGAAAGGGGCTGGTCAAGGGCGAAGTCCTCGGGCAGCTCCACCGTGAGCTCGTAGGAAGGCCGGCCCTCGGCGTCCTCGCCGCGCACCACCACGCCCGCTTCCAAAAGCGTGGAGAATATCTCGTCGGCCCGCGCGTTCAGCTTGATCTTCTCCTCGGGGGTCTGGGCCGAGTCGGCGATGAGCTCGTGCACGTTGGTCCAGGCGTCGCCCCCGCGCGATACCACGGACAGCACCATGGAGTGGGTGATGCGCATGCGGGGCGTCAGCTTCTCCGGCGGCTTCTCGATGAGGTGCTCGAAGGTCTGCTTGTTCCAGCTGACGAAGCCCTCCGGCGGCTGCTTCTTCTTCACGCGGCGCTGCTTCTTCGGGTCGTCGCCAGCCTTGAGCATCGCCTTGTGGTTCTCGATCTCGTGCTCGGGGGCCAGCGCCACCACCATGCCCTCGGTGTCGAATCCGGCGCGCCCCGCGCGGCCCACGATCTGATGGAACTCGCGGCTGCGCAGCCGGCGCATCTTCTGCCCGTCGAACTTGGTGAGTTGGGTGAGCACCACCGTGTGGATGGGCACGTTGATGCCCACGCCCAGCGTGTCGGTGCCGCAGATGACCGGCAGCAGCCCCTGCTGGGCCAGACGTTCCACGAGCAGCCGGTAGCGCGGCAGCATGCCCGCGTGGTGCACGCCCACCCCGGCGGCCAGCAGCCGCTGCAGAATTTTGCCAAAGGGGGTGGTGAACTTCGTGCCCTTCATGGCCTGCTTCACGGCCTCGCGCTGGGCTTTGTCCGACACACCGTAGCTGGCCAGGGCGCGCGCGTTCTTCAACGCCTCGTCCTGGGAGAAGTGCACGATGTACATCGGTGCCTCACCAGCGCGCAGGCCCAGCTCGACGGTGGCCTCCAGGGTCTCGAAGGTGTAGTCGTAGGACAGCGGCACGGGGCGCGGCGCGTCGGTCACGAGGTCGACGGGACGCCCGGTGCGCTCCTGCAGCGCGCTCGCAATGTCGCTCACGTCGCCGAGGGTGGCGCTCATCAGCAGGAACTGCGCGTTCGGCAGCGTGAGCAGCGGCACCTGCCAGGCCCAGCCGCGATCGGGATCGGCGTAGAAGTGGAACTCGTCCATCACCACGCAGGCCACCTTCGACGCGGGCCCCTCGCGCAGGGCCTGGTTCGCGAGGATCTCCGCCGTGCAGCAGATGACCGGCGCTTCGGTGTTGATGGTGCTGTCGCCCGTGATCATGCCCACGTTCTCGCGGCCGAGGATGTCCACCATGTTGAAGAACTTCTCGGACACGAGCGCCTTGATGGGGGCGGTGTAGTAGGCAGTGCGCCCCGTGGCCACGGCCATGAAGCAGAGCCCCAAGGCCACCATGGACTTGCCAGAGCCCGTGGGCGTGCCCAGAATCACCGAGTCGCCCACGGCCAAGTCCATGAGCGCGTCCTCCTGGTGGGGCCACAGCTCCATGCCGCGGGCGTCCACCCATTCCAAGAATACCTCCAGCGCTTCGTCGGGCGTCAGCACGTCGCCCTCACCGGTTTCGGCCCAGGGAAGGAGCCACCCCAGCGAGCCCGGCTCGAAGGGATCCACAGGGGCGATGGGGCTGTCGGCGTCGGCGCGGGCGGCGCGCTCGGCGGTTTTTGCGGCTTCGGCGGCGATGTCCTCGGGCGTCTCGTAGACGCCCTCTTCGGCAGCGGCGGAGTTCTTGGCGGTATCGGTCATGGGGTGTCCGTTCTGACGGCGCGATCGTTCGCCATCTATTATAAGTAAGACCCGCGCATCGAAGATGACGCATCGGCAGCGGTTCCCGTGGTGTAGTATAGGCGCTTACTGAAACAAGGAGCCGTTGGTGCGGAAGGCGGGTCGTGGGCGAATCGGAGTTCTGCGAGTCCGCCGTGCCGGGCGCGGCCTCAAACGCGCAGGGATGCGCTTAAGAGAGTTAGGGTTCAACGTGAAAAAGGGAAATGTAGCGGCGCTTCTGCCCATCGGGGTGTTCCTCGTGCTGTATCTGGGGCTCGGCATCCTGTTCGAGTACGGCATGGGCATCTCCATGGGGTTCTACAATATCCCCATCGTGGTGATCTTTTTGGTGGCGCTTCTGGTGGCGTGCGTTCAGAACCGCAAGCTGCCCTTCGACGACAAGCTGGTCGTCATGGGTCGCGGCATAGGCGACAAGACCATCGTCACCATGGTGCTCATCTTCATGGCGGCCGGCATCTTCGTGGGCACGGTGGGCCGCGACAGCGCCGAGAGCGTGGCCTACCTCATGCTCTCCGTCATTCCCGCGGAGTTCTCCGTGCTGGTGCTGTTCGTGGTGAGCTGCTTCGTGTCGCTTTCCATGGGCACGTCGGTGGGCACCATCACGCTCATCACGCCCATCGCCGTGGCGGTGTCGGCGGCCTCGGGGTTCAGCCTGCCTTTGTGCGTGGCCTCCGTTATGGGGGGTGCCATGTTTGGCGACAACCTGTCGTTCATCTCCGATACCACCATTGCCGCCTGTCAGGGGCAGGAAGGACAAGTTCCGCGAGAACTTCAAGATCGCTTTGCCGGCGGCGTTGGTGACGCTGGTGATCATTCTGGTGCTGTCGCTGGGAACCGATATCTCCGGCACGGTACAAAACGACTACAACCTGCTGGAGCTCATCCCGTACCTCATCGTGCTTGTGGGCGGTATCGTGGGCATTAACGTGTTCATCGTGCTTTTGCTGGGCATTCTGTCCGGCTCTATCATCGTGGTGGCCGAAGGCGCCGTGGCTGCTACCGATCTGCTCGGCAACATGGGCACCGGCGCCGCCGGCATGTTCGAGACGACTATGGTGGCGGTGCTCGTGAGCGCCATCTGCGCGCTCATCCGCGAAAACGGCGGCTTCGTGGCTCTGTTGAACGGCATCAAGCGCCTGTTCCGCAGCCGGAAGGGCGGCCAGCTCGGCATGGGACTGCTCGTGGGCGCCATGGACATCGCCACCGCAAATAACACCGTGGCCATCGTGATGGCGAACCCCATCGCCCACGAGATGGCCGAGACGTACAACGTCTCAAGACGCAAGACGGCTTCCATCCTGGATACGTTCTCCTGCGTGTTCCAGGGAGTCATCCCCTACGGCGCCCAAATGCTCGTGGCCATCTCGGCCTGCACCGAACTGGGTTTTCAGGTGTCGGCCTTCCAGATCATGCCGTTTCTGTTCTATCCGTTCTTCCTGCTGCTAAGCTCGCTTGTGTTCATCTTCTTCGTGCCGGACGACCGCGGCTACGTGCCCGATCATGCCGCCTACCACTCTTCCAGCTCGTAATAGCGTTTGAGAGTTACGCCCTCGGGGGTCACTTCGAAGTCGGCCTGCCAGAGCTCCACGCCGGCTTCCCGGCAGGCGTCCACCGTGGCGAGCACTTCCTCGTAGGTGGTGCCGTGGTAGAAGCGGAACCCGAAGTTGTCGTAGTAGAGGCAGTAGAGGATGGCGGCCCGCTCGTGGTCAGCCAACGAAGCGGCCAACTCGCGCAAATGGCGCAGGGAGCGCTCGGTGGAGCTGAAGGGCGCCTCGGGCAGCCGCGGCACGTAAGGCGGGATGTCCGTCTGCATCTGCACGAGCGGCGTCTTCACTTCCAAATACAAGTCGTCGTTCACGAGGAAATCGAGGCGCGAGTCGCCTAAAGGCACCTCACGGCGTACCGTGAGAACGGGGCCGGTTATGGCTGCGAATGCGCCCTCGCGTAGGAAGTGCTCCACGTAGCGGTTCGACGCGTTCTGGTTGATGCCGATCCAGCGCTTGTCGGGATCGTCCGGCTGCTGCAGCGAGAAGGCCTCCACCGTGAGCGGCATCTTGCGCTTGGGGTTGCGGGAGTCGGACACAAGGCACGGGCGCCCCGCCAAGTCCAGGCCGCCGATGCGCGATACCGCCGGGCAGTGGCAGCGCACGATGCCCGCAGGCTCGCCCTGTTCGTTGGCGGTTCCGAAGTCGACGTCCATAATGAACCGGTTTGGCCGCGCGAGGATGACTCCCTCGCGCAGGGGCTCGGGGAACGGAAGAAAGACGTCTTGCTCTTTATCGCGTGATTCCATGGGCACCTTGCAAAAGTTTTAGAGATAATGGTCACAAAGTCGAGTTCTGGGTTTTTCTGAGCCCTAATATGGCGCTTGGCATCTTCGAATTAGTTGAATAACGTTAATTACGGTATCATTCAAGCGCTTAAACGCGGTGAATATTAGGGTAAATCTGTGCTCCAGAAACCCAGAACTCGACTTTGTGACCAAAAAGAGAAATGTTTTTGCAGGCAGGAGGTTATGAGCTCCGTGCGTCGCGGTGGTGGGCTGCGGCGGCCAAGGCGTTGAACAGGCCGTGGTGGCGATCGAGGTATTCCGGATGCCATTGCACTCCCAGGAAAAAGGGCTTCGCAGGATCCTCCACCGCTTCCACCACCCGATCCTCGGAGCGGGCGGCGACAAGCAGGTCGGAGGCCACGTGGTCGACGCCCTGGTGGTGCATGGAGTTCACCTCGAAATCCCCCGATGCGCTCACCACCGATTCCAGCAAGCTGCCCTTGGCGATGGTGACCTTGTGGGATATGCCGTAATAGGGCGGGTTCTGGCGATGCTGCTTTTCGGTGACGCCGCAGTTGTACAGGTCGCGGTAGAGGCTGCCGCCGAGAGCCACGTTCATGACCTGCATGCCGCGGCAAATGCCCAAGGTGGGCAGGCTGCGCTCATGGGCGAGGCGGGCGAGCTCCAGCTCGAAGCCGTCGCGATCCTCGCAGACGGCGAGCAAACCGTCCAGGCAGGGGATGGGCGGGCGTCCCGTGGCAGACAGCACGTCGCGGCCGTCCAGGGACTCCACCGTTTCCACGGCCGAGGTGCCGTCCATGGCCTCTTCGAAGGTGCGGTCGGGCACGTAATGGCCGCAGAAGGGAACTTTTGCTCCTGTGGAGCGGCAGTGGGAGGAGGAGCCGCAGCCCATGGCCGCAAGATCGTCCAGGCCCAGTGCATCGCGATTCTTGGCCGGGTCGGGCACGTAGTAGCGCGGATGCACGTCGCCGCCTCCGGTGATGAGCAGGCCGTCCACCAGCTCGATGACGTGGCGGGCGTGCTCTCGGTTTGCCTCGGCGCCCCCGGCGATGGGGGTGAGGAGAATGGGCACGGCCCCGGTAGCTGCCACGCGGTTGATATATTCCACATTCACACGCTGAAAGCCATCGGCCTCGTTCAGCGTTGTTGTAATTCCAATGATCACGGGATTGTTCCTTTTGTTGCTATCGCGGCGAGTTGGCAGCAGATACGCCATTGCCTCTTCGGAGCTGTCTTGTTGCAATAGAACATACCACCGACTGCGCCTGTGCACAATCCAAGATTACCCGCATGGCTTGGCTTGGGAAGGAGAGCGGTTGTCAGACGATCTTGGTGCTGGAAATGAGGGCTTTTTTCGAGTTGTTAGACTCTGCGTTGATTGGTTTGCGGTTCAAGCAGCGGAAGGCTAACAAAATCCAGGGAGGTATTATCGCAAAACGTGTATTCTGATTGCAGATGGGGACAGCTGGATTTATCTTGCCGTCGAGGATAGCTAACAAGTCGAAATTCTTGCACAATGTCGAGTGCAAGATTCGCCGGATTAGAGCAGTTGGTACGTGCGAAGTATCTTTGTCTGAAAAATGCTTCAAGAGCGAGGTGCTATGCGAGCATATCTTAGTGCTGAGGAAAACATGAAGAGAGGAGAGCGGCTATGCGAGCGGTAGTGCAATGCGTGAGCGAGGCGTCGGTGACGGTGGAGGGTCGCGCGGTCGGTGCCATTGGGAAGGGGTACGCCATTCTTCTGGGCGTGGGCCACGGCGACACCGAGGCCGAGGCGGAGCGGCTGTGGCGCAAGATCGCCAAGATGCGCGTTTTCGAGGACGCCCAGGGCAAGACGAACCTGAGCTTGGCCGATGTGGGTGGGGAAGTGCTCGTGGTGAGCCAGTTCACGCTGTACGCGAACTGCAAACGCGGCAACCGTCCGTCTTTCACCGAAGCGGGCGCACCCGACGAGGCAAACCGCCTCTACGAGTACTTCGTGGACTTGGCACGCCGCGACATCGAGCACGTTGCAACGGGCTCGTTCGGCGCCATGATGCAGGTGGAGCTGGTCAACGACGGGCCTTTCACCATCTGGCTCGATACCGACACGCTATAGGCTGGGCAAAACGCCAACAAAACAGCAACAAGACGCCGCCGAAAGCAACAGGAAGAAAACGGATGTATTCCCCGCCCTCCTCCTTTCTGCGACGATAGTCTCCTCCCGAACGAAACAGCACAGAGAGGGGAATCCATGATCGTCACCACCACCCAGTCCGTCGAGGGCTATCGAGTCACCGGCTATTACGGCATCGTCTTCGGAGAGGTCGTCACCGGCGTAAATTTCCTTCGCGATATCGGCGCAGGGCTGCGAAACGTGTTCGGCGGCAGGTCTGCCGGATACGAAAACGAGCTTGAACAGGCGCGCAACAAGGCACTCCGCGAAATGGAAGAACGCGCCGCCAAGATGGGCGCGCACGCCGTCGTCGGCGTTGATCTTGACTACGAGGTCCTCGGTGCGGGCGACATGCTCATGGTCACCGCAAGCGGCACCGCCGTCACCGTGGAAAAGGCGTAGCAACGAAACAGGGGGTTCGACCGATAATCGAACCCCCTGCTTTCTTCGCGCCCTAGGCGTCTTCGATAGCGGCTTTCAGACGAATTGCGGTGTGCCTCCTACTGCTCCTGCACGGCCTTCTTCACCTTGAAGAGCACCAGCACCAGGCTTACGCCCAAGATGATATGTCCAAGGCCCGCTATGCCAGAAATAGCAGCGTCCGCACCGTTGGGAAGCGCGGTTCCAAGCACCTGGAAAACGCCCCTGACCAGCAGCATGACCACCGAAACGTTCAGGCCCGCATGGTACGCGACAAGCACCTTCCCCAAACGCCCTTGAATGCCGAACAGCTTATCAAGCATGACCAAAACCACGAAAAACAGCATGCCCAGCGCAAGGTAGTGCGGATGGATGAATGCAAGCGTCGTGGTGCCATCGAAGCCGTTGATCTTCGTGAATTCGCGGAAGAACACGCCTCCCGCCAAAGCAAGAATCGCATACACGATTGCGCAGTTGATGTATTTCTTCACTCTAGCCCCTCTTCGATTCCTTTCGCCATCTTCGCAGGCGAATCTTATGTACGCCTCGTATTCTAGCGTATATTTGAACATTGTTCATATAATCCCGAAGACTCCGCATAAAACAACGAAAGGCGCCGAAAACCGGCGCCTTTCGGGCGGGACTAGCTGCAAAGACAGACGAGCCATGCTCGCGAGTTCTCGAACCTCGGCGAGCCTCGATTAATACACCATGCCCATGGCTTCCTGGACTTCGGCAAGTGTCTGGTTGGCGATTTCGTTCGCGCGCTTGTTGCCTTCGTTGAGAACGTCCTTGATGTAGTCGAGGTCGTTTTCGAACTGGGCGCGGCGCTCGCGAATGGGCGCGAAGTATTCGTTGACCGCCTCGGTGACATACTTCTTCAGCGCGCCAGAGCCGCCCATGCCGATCTCCTCGGCAATTTCAAGCTCGCTGCGGCCGGTGCAGATAGCGGCCGTGGAGATGAGACCGGAAACGCCGGGGCGATTCTCGGGGTCGAAGGTAATCATGCGCTCGGAGTCGGTCTGGGATTTCTTGATGCGCTTGGCCGTTTCTTCGGCGGTCATAGAGATGGAAATGGCGTTGCCGTAAGACTTGCTCATCTTGCGACCGTCAAGGCCAGGTAGAAGCGGCGTATCGGAAAGCAGCGCGTCCACCTCGGGGAACACCTTGCCATAGCGGTTGTTGAAACGACGGGCGATAGTGCGCGTAAGCTCGATGTGGGGCAGCTGGTCGCGGCCGACGGGGACCACGTTGCCCTTGCAGAACAGGATGTCGCACGCCTGATGGACAGGATAGGTCAGAAGGAGGCCGGTAAGTTCGTGACCTGACGCCTCCATCTCGGCTTTGACCGTGGGGTTGCGCTGCAGCTCGGCCTCGGTCACCAGGCTCAAGAACGGAAGCATGAGCTGGTTGCATGCAGGCACCGCCGAGTGCGTGTAGATCATGGTTTTCTCGGGGTCTATGCCGCATGCCAGGTAGTCCATGACCATGTTGTAGACGTTGTCCTGGATATGCTCGGTGGTGTCGCGGTCGGTGATGACCTGGTAGTCGGCGATGAGGATATTCGTGCGAACGCCCATGTCCTGCAGCTCCACGCGCCCCTTCAGCGTGCCGAAGTAATGGCCCAGGTGAAGCCTGCCCGTGGGGCGGTCACCCGTGAGCATCGTGTATTTCTCGGGATGGCCGGCCAAATCAGCGCGAATTTCGTCGCTGCGCTTCTGGCTTGCCTCGAAGCTTCCTTCGTTCGCCATATCTGAACTCCTTCGAAAGATCGAGCCGCACCGCACGCCATGCGCTGCGGCAATAATCGCAATCACGATTGCCCATGGTACCACGACATGCGTGCTATAGTAGGGCGCATGAGTTCTTACACCACCATATCGGGCCGTGCAGCGGCCGAAATCGAAGAGAAGAAGAGCCGCTTCATCGCCAGCGTCGCGCATGTCGAAACCGAAGAGGAGGCTCTGGCGTTTCTCGAGGAAATCCGCGCCGCCAACCGCATGGCGCGGCATAACGTGTATGCCTACGTTTTGCGCGAAGGCGGGGCGGGCGCCGCCGGGCGCGTTCGCTACTCGGACGACGGAGAGCCGCAGAAGACCGCAGGGCTTCCCACCCTCGAGGTGATTCAGCACGCAGGTTTGACCGACATCGCCGTGGTGGTCACACGCTATTTCGGCGGCGTGCTTCTGGGCACGGGCGGACTCGTGCGCGCCTATACGCAGGCAACTCAGGCGGGCATCGAAGCGGCCGAGC
>OLOZ01002038.1_pt1 | contig 12332 bp, 14 predicted proteins | sample 1673021 | NCBI WGS metagenome assembly OLOZ01 (sample SAMEA3136747, study PRJEB25190) | human gut metagenome | biome: human gut; feature: human-associated habitat; material: faeces | place: Austria | collected 2013
CTGCGAGACAGACAAGTCGAGCAGGGACGAAAGTCGGGCTTAGTGATCCGGTGGTTCCGAGTGGAAGGGCCATCGCTCAACGGATAAAAGCTACCCCGGGGATAACAGGCTGATACCCCCCAAGAGTCCACATCGACGGGGGTGTTTGGCACCTCGATGTCGGCTCGTCTCATCCTGGGGCTGAAGTAGGTCCCAAGGGTTGGGCTGTTCGCCCATTAAAGAGGTACGCGAGCTGGGTTCAGAACGTCGTGAGACAGTTCGGTCCCTATCCGCTGTGGGCGTTGGAGATTTGAGTGGAGCTGTTCTTAGTACGAGAGGACCGGGATGGACATACCTCTGGTGCACCAGTTGTTCTGCCAAGGGCATAGCTGGGTAGCCACGTATGGAAGGGATAAGTGCTGAAAGCATCTAAGTACGAAGCCCCCCACAAGAAAAGATCTCCTCCCAAAAGGGTAAGACCCGTGAGAGACTATCACGTTGATAGGTCGGAGGTGTAAGTGCAGTAATGTATGTAGCTGACCGATACTAATAGGTCGAACGCTTGACCAAGGTTTCAAGGAAGGAAGCGAACACAAAGTTTATTCAGTTTTGAGTGTGCGAAGCACTCAAGGAAGATATGCGGTGACAATAGCGAAGAGGATACACCTGTTCCCATACCGAACACAGAAGTTAAGCTCTTTAGCGCTGATGATACTTGGCGGGAGACCGCCTGGGAAAGTAGGACGTTGCCGCTTATAAAAAAACAGCTTGAATAACAAGCTGTTTTTCTTTATGTATAATAAAGGGGATGACAATGAATATATCGTTACATTATGAGGAGCGAGGTGAAGGTTTTCCTATTATTTTATTACACGGAAATGGAGGCTCTTGTGAATATTTTTCTCATCAGATTGAATATTTTTCAAAAGATTATAAAGTGATTGCGTTAGATACGAGAGGTCATGGGAAATCCGATAGAGGAATAGCTCCTTTTACTATTCGGCAATTTGCGGAGGATCTGTATTTTTTTATGAATGTTCATAAAATCAAAAAAGCTCATATATTAGGATTTTCTGACGGAGGGAATATCGCTTTGTGTTTTGCGCTTAAATATTCTTATATGGTTGAAAAATTAATTATTAATGGTGCTGATTTAGTTCCTTCAGGAGTAAAATGTAGGATCCAGATTCCTATTAAGATAGGATATAAAGTTGCTAAAATGTTTTCTTCAAGAAATACAATGGCAATGTTAAAGGCTGAGATGCTGAAACTTATGATAGATGAGCCGTACATTTCCTCTGATGAGTTAAAAAAACTTTCAATGCCTGTACTTGTCATGGCTGGAACAAAAGATTTAATAAAAAGCAAACATACCCGACTTATTGCTGACAGTATTCCCGGGGCTCAGCTTATATTTATTAAGGGAAATCATTTTATTGCTCAAAAAAACTGTAAAGAATTTAATTATGCAGTTGAAGAATTTCTAAGAAAATAAATATTAAAAGCGCTCTTATAGAAGAGCGCTTTTAAATTATTATCTGAGGAGATATGTGTTAGGTGTTTTTGTTCCATCTTCGTGATATATATAAAAACCTATACCTGTTTTTCTTCCGAGAAAGCCTGAGTCTACCATTCTTCTGAGCGATACTGCAGGTCTGTATTTTGGATCGCCTATCTCTTCATGAAGTACCTGCATTACTGCTAATTCTACATCTATTCCTATCATATCCATGAGTTCGAGAGGTCCCATGGGATGATGGAGCCCGAGTTTCACACCTCTGTCTATTTCTTCTATTGTTCCTATTTTTCTTTCTACAAGTATACATGCTTCGTTAAGCATCGGTATCAACATTCGGTTGACAATGAATCCGGGTTCATCATGGGCGATAATACAGGATTTTCCCATGAATTCTCCTAAAATTTTTGCTTTTGAAAGAGCTTGATCACTTGTTTGATAGCCTCTTACTATTTCCATGAGTGGCATTTTTGGGACAGGACTGAAGAAATGCATACCTACAAATCTTTCAGGGTTTTTAAATATATTGCCCAGAGCAGTTATAGATATAGATGAAGTATTACTGGCTATTATAGCATCTTTTTTTGCGTAAGATTCCAGTTTTTTCATTATATTTGTCTTTATCTCTTTGTTTTCGGCTACTGCTTCAATAATAACGTCAGAATCTTTACAGTCAGAAATATGAGTGGTACAGGATATCCGTGAGAGAGCATTCTTTTTTTCGGATTCGTTCATTTTTCCTTTTTCGACGGCTTTTTTTAGATTTTTGTCGATTGTTTTCATGCTTTTTTCAAGCTGAGATTGTGAAATATCGTATGCAGTTACATTAAGTCCTTTTACAGCGGTATTTTCTACGATACCGGAACCCATGAAACCTGCGCCTACAACAAATATTTTTTTGATGTTCATAATTGGCATACCCTTTCTATATTGTTAATATCAGAAATTTTACTCTATTTAGGATTGTTTTGCAATACTATTTATATTTTTTCGATTTTACCTATTAAATAGTCGCTGATTTAATAAATTCTTAATAGTTTTACATATTTTTTCTCAATGGATTTCGTGGCATAATAATAGTGGAGGTTGAGATGATGTATAACATATTAATATGTGATGATGAAAAAGATATTGTAGCTGCTCTCAAAATTTACTTGTCGGGGAATGATTATAATCTTTATGAAGCTTATGATGGAAGAGAAGCTCTTGCGATAATAGAAGAGAATGATATTCACTTGGTTCTTCTTGATATAATGATGCCTGAGATAGATGGCATACAGGTTCTTACTACGCTGAGAAAGGATTGTAATATGCCTGTTATATTTCTTACTGCTAAAGGGGAGGACACTGATAAGATATTAGGGCTTAATATAGGAGCTGATGATTATGTTACTAAACCTTTTAATCCTGTGGAGCTTCTTGCTAGGGTGAAATCACAGTTACGAAGATATATGGAATTGGGAGCTGCTCCAATGAAAAAAAGTACGCTTAAAATCGGTGATATAGAGCTTGATGATGAATCTAAAGAAGTTGTGTTCATGGGAAACGCTGTGAGACTTACACCCAAGGAATATGGAATTTTAAGGCTTCTTATGGAAAACAGAGGAAAGGTTTTCGCTCCCAAGGAAATTTACAGAGCTGTTTGGGAAGAAGATTCATTTGGCGCTGAAGGCACTGTTGCTGTACATATACGTCATATACGCGAGAAACTGGAGATCAATCCAGATCAGCCTCGTCATATTAAAGTCGTTTGGGGACAGGGATATAAGATTGAATGAGGTGAAGAATGGATAAGTTAAATAAGAGTTTTGTGATCAGAGCGATATTGTATATTTTGATGATCGTTTTTATTACAGTAACTGTGCTATCAAGTATAGTGGTTATTACGAATATATCGAATCATTGGTACTATAAAAATAAAGAAAGTGTTAAGCAGGATATATATTCTGATATATCCAGCCTGATTTCCTACCGTATGAACGATATTGTGTATTATGAGACTTATACTGAAGGCGACAGTGATTTGACAGAGTCAGTAAGTACTGGGGAGTATAATTTGTTTATAAATGATGAGGAACTTGTAAAGGGTGAGAGCTCATCTACTCAGTTTGGCTATACTATGTATATGATAGATGAAGAAAAGGATGATGCACAGCCTGAAATTCTAAGAGAGCTCAATCCACAGCTTGGTGAACAGGACGGCGTATTTACAGACAGTATATGGCACAGTGAGGGAATTTATATAGAGATATATTTGGGGGATCTTGAAAACGGAGGTGTTCCTGATGAGATTGATTACATATATGGTTTATTCAAAGCTGTATACGGCTATAGAACTGTGGCGATGGCGGCATCGATAATAGGAACGATATTTTCAGTTGTGTTATTTATAATTCTTATGTGCGCTGCAGGCAGGGACAGAGAAAAGCGTTCATTTATAAATAAAATTCCGATGGATTTTTTAACAGTGGTATTGACATTGCCCATGATTTTTATCATGATGATATCTTTTGATTCGGAAATTTCATTTTTTAACTATGAAGAGCTGATCGCGGCGATTTGCGCTGTTACCGTTGCAATATCTATTATAGTTACATGTTATATGCTGGTATTTGCTGTACAGGTGAAAGCTGGCGGATGGTGGAGAAATACGGTAATTTTTAAACTTTTAAGGATGCTAAAAAAAATAATATTGATTGTGGCGAAGACCTTTGGACATGTTAGTCTTGTATGGAAAACAGGTTTGGCAGTTTTGGCTGGAATTATGATAAATTTTATAATGATGATTCAGGCTATAAACAGTTATGGCTCGGGAGGAGTTCTGTTTATCTGGTTTATTGGGGCGATAATTACAGCAGCTCTGATAATATATATATCTTTGTGTATGAAAAGGCTTCAAGATGGAGCAAGGCATCTGGCTGAAGGAGATATGGGTTATAAAGTTGATAAGAAGGGTTTGTTTTTTGATCTTGAAAAGTATGCGGAAAGTTTAAATGATATAAGTAATGGAATGTCGACTGTAGTAGAGGAAAGGTTAAAGAGTGAGAGGTTCAAAACAGAGCTTATAACTAATGTATCCCATGATATTAAAACTCCTATCACTTCTATAATTAATTATGTTGATTTTTTGAAAAAAGAAGATATAGACAATGAAAAGGCAAAGGAATATATAGATGTGCTGGATAGGCAGTCTCAGCGTTTGAAGAAACTGACTGAAGATCTCGTGGAAGCTTCTAAGGCGGCTACAGGCAATGTGAATATAGAGCTTCTTCCCTGCGATGCAGGAGTAATGATGATGCAGGTTATGGGGGAATATAAAGAGAAAGCTGAAAAAGAACGTCTGGAAATGATTATGAGGCTGCCTGAAGAAAATATATCTATAATGGCTGATGGACGTAGTATGTGGAGAGTGTTTGACAATTTGCTAAATAATATATGCAAATATTCTCAGCCGGGAACAAGAGTATATCAGACCCTTGAAAAGAAGGCGGGAAAGGCTGTCATAACGTATAAAAACACTTCTAAATATGAGCTTAATATTTCAGGAGAAGAATTGACGGAAAGGTTTGTAAGGGGTGATAGCTCCAGGCATACGGAGGGGAGTGGGCTTGGGCTTTCCATAGCCAGAAATCTTGTGGAACTTCAGGGAGGCAGTTTTGAAATATATATAGATGGAGACCTGTTTAAAGTTATTATAGAATTTGATTTGATTTCCTGAAAAACGTAACGAGGAAAGAGGATATTTCTTTCCTCGTTTTTTATATTCTTTGGAATCTCAGAGAATGGCTGATTTCTTGATTTTTAACAGATGGTAAGTTATAATAAACGTTATTGGTGTAAACGCTTAAAACAAAAAAATTTAGCTGGAAAACTTGATGCAATGATATTATATAAGAGGATAGAGGTTTATGGGTTTCATAAAGTTTGTATTTGTATTAGTCATAGTAATACCTTTAGCAGTATTAATGATGTATTTTATTAATAATCTTAACGAGAAACTGAAGACGTCTTCTAAGGATCCTCAGAATGAGAGGAAAAGTGAAAAGAAAAGCTCTGAAAGACGGGGAAGTTCAATTGCCGGATCTGGTGAAAGCAGAAGGAATGAAAATAAGCAATATGTGAGAGAGCAGTATAAAAACAGAGAAGCGCAGGAAACAGAGCGATACAAAAAGGAGACTCCTTATTACAAGAAAAAGCAGGAGCGAAAAGAAGCTGTGGATAGGAACGAGGATCGTCCGGAAAAGCAGTTAAGTAAGAGAAAGCGAAGAAAAGAAAGAAAAAATAAAAAGAAAGTCAGAGAAAAGCAGCGATGAAAAAAGGTTATTTCATATCTTTTGAGGGAGTGGATGGATCGGGAAAGTCCACACAGATAAAAAAACTTGAGACGTTTTTTTTCAATAAAGGTTATCAGGTTGTGTTAACCAGAGAACCCGGTGGCACTAAAATAGGCGAAAAAATAAGGGATATAATTCTGGATACATCTAATGAGAAAATGACATATATGACGGAAGCTTTGCTTTATGCTGCATCTCGTGCTCAGCATGTAGAGCAGATTATAGGCCCTGCAATAGAAGCAGGAAAGATTGTGATATGTGATAGGTTTGTTGATTCAAGTGTTGCTTATCAGGGATATGGAAGAAAACTCGGAAAATGTATTAATGTTATAAACGGATATGCGGTGAATGGATATATGCCAGATATGACTTTTCTGATGAGAGTAAAGCCTGATGTAGGAAGCGGACGGATAAAAGACAGGGAACGTGATAGGATAGAGATGGAAAATGAAGATTTTTATAAAAGAGTTTATGAGGGATATGAGATTTTGGAAAAGGATTTCCCCGGCAGAATTATTGGAATAGATGCTTCCCAGACTATAGAAGATATTGAAAAGACTATAACATCCCATATAGAATATCTTTTGAGAAATGATAGGTGATGGTAGAATGTATTTTAAAGAGCGAGATGAAAATCAGAATTTAATAGCCAGACTGGATCATATCATAGAGACGGATAAGATATCTCACGCTTATATCTTCGAAGGGATCGGTTGTATAGATAAAAGGTCATTTGTCGAGAGTTTTGTAAAAGGGATTCTGTGTCCTGTAAATACAGGGGATAACTGTAATTCTTGCGGTATATGCCGCAAAGTAGATCACGGTAATCACGAAGATATAATATATATTAAAGCATCAGGTGGATCTATTAAAGATGCAGATATTGTAAAGATGCAGGAAAGTCTTAAAAACAAGCCATTTGGTGATCGTCATATTGTGATAATAGAAAACAGCGATACTATGACGTTGCGTGCTCAAAACAGACTTTTGAAAACGTTGGAAGAGCCGCCGGGTAGCTCTGTAATTATGCTTTTGTCAGAAAATATGGAAAATCTCGTGCAGACAATAAAATCCAGATGTGTGAAATATAGAATAAATTATTTTGGCAGTGAAGGATATGATTTTATGATAGAAAAGGCGGAGAAGGTGTCTGATATGGCATTGAACCGAGAACCTTTTTATAAATTAAAGCAGGAAATTGATGATATTCTTGGAAACAGTGATGAAGTGGCGGGATTTTTAGACAGCCTTCAAGTAGTTTTCAGAAATATGCTTATAAAGAAAAACAAAGGGATATCTCTTTATAAGGATGAGGATCTTAAAAGAAATATATATGCCGCAGAGAATGCAAGAAGACAGATTAAAGAAGGCGTTTCTCAATCTTATGCAATGAAGAATTTGCTGATAAAAATCGGAGGATAGATGATGACAAAGGTAGTAGGTATAAAGTTTAAGGAAGCAGGGAAACTCTATTATTTCAGCCCAGGAGAATTTAAAGTCGGTGTAGGTGATAATGTTATTGTTGAGACAGCAAGAGGTTTGGAGTTCGGAACTGTTACCATGGGAGAGACGGAAGTAAAGGAACAAGATCTGGTGGCTCCTCTTAAAAATATAATAAGAATAGCTGATGAAAAAGATAAAAAACGGCATGAGGAAAATCTTGCAAAAAAAAGTGAGGCTCTGAGGCTCTGTCAGCAAAAGGTAGATGATCATAAGCTTGAAATGAAACTCATAGATGTGGAATATACTTTTGATAATAGTAAAGTGATTTTTTATTTCACTGCTGATGGAAGAGTGGATTTTAGAGAGCTTGTGAAAGATCTGGCTGCAATTTTTAGAATGAGGATAGAATTAAGGCAAATCGGAGTCAGGGATGAGGCAAAGATGCTGGGCGGTGTCGGAAATTGCGGAAGAGGTCTTTGTTGTAATACGTGGCTTTCTGATTTTGAGCCGGTATCTATAAAGATGGCGAAGGTTCAGAATTTATCGCTTAATCCTTCTAAGATATCAGGTATTTGCGGAAGGCTGATGTGCTGTTTGAAGTTTGAGAATGAAGTATATACACATCTGAAAAAGGGAATGCCTTCTGTAGGTGAAAGGATTAAGACGCCGGATGGGATGGCTGTGGTAACAGACGTTAATATACTTGAAAATGTTGTGAAGACAAGACTTATAGTAGAAGAAGGATCTAAGGATAAGGATTCTGAAGAAAAGCTCAGTGCAGAAATTTATAATTATAAAAAGGATGATATAAAGAGATTTGGAAAGAAAAATAACAGAAAAAGAGAGGATGAGCTAGCCAATCTGGAGGATGATGTGCTGAAAGAAATCAAAGAGCTGATGAAGGATTAATATCTTGATGAATATGGAGAGAGTAGAAAATATAGGATTTGGGGATCTAAAGCTTATACAGGATCCGAAAGGCTTCTGTTACGGGGTAGATGCTGTCATACTTGCTGATTTTGCATATAATATCTGCAGCAGATTCAAAATGGCAGCGGATCTGGGAACGGGTAATGGAATCATACCGTTTATTTTGAGTCATAAAAATAAAGATGCTAAGTTTATAGGCGTGGAGCTGCAAAAGTCTTCTGTTCAGATGGCGGAAAGAAGCTGCGAATTAAATAAACTGCAGTCACGTGTCGAGTTTTTTCAAGCGGATATTTCAAAACTTGATAAAAGCATATATTTTGATAAAGATATAGATATGGTTACTTGTAATCCTCCTTATTTTCCGAAAGGAGGGGGAATTCCTTCGGGCAATGAAAGTAAGTTTATTGCAAGGCATGAGACCGTTGCCGATATAGGAGATTTTATAAAAGCTGCTTCTGATATGTTAAATGGAAGCGGTGATTTTTTCATGGTACACAGACCTTCACGGCTTGTGGATATTTTTTATTATTGCAGAAAGAATCGTATAGAGCCTAAAAATATTAGGTTTGTAGTTCCCAGACAAGGACAGCCTCCTAATATTGTACTTGTACATTGCAGAGCAGGGGGTGGTCGCGAGCTTAAAATAATGAAGGATCTGTGTATCTATGGATCTGGGAGGAGTTACAGTGATGAAATAATGAAAATATATGAGCGGATCCGATGAAATTTTGTTATAAAATTTTGCATATATATACTGACGCAAAAATTCCCGCAATATAACCTATGAGACCTGCTGTGAAAGAGTGCCTCATTTTTTTTACTGATGTGACTCCAAAATACAGTGCCAGAACATAGAATATAGTTTCACAACTTCCTACCATGACAGAAGCCGCGCGGCCGACAAGAGAATCAGGTCCCGAGATTTCCATTATTCTTTCTGCGACTACAAGAGAGCCGCTTCCAGAGACAGGCCTTAAAAATATGAGAGAAATAAGTTCTTCGGGGATAGCAAAAAAATTGAAGACAGGTGCTGCTGCTTTTTCTATGAAGTCCATGGCTCCGGATGATGTCAGTGCTTCGATTCCTATAAAGATACCGATGATGAAGGGAAGTATGTCTATACATGTATGAAGGCCTTCCTTAGCTCCTTCAATAAATACATCGTAGATATCTGTTTTTTTCTTTATACCGTATAAAATTATTATGGTTATGAGTATAGGGAGAAACATTACGGAAAAAATACTTAGAAGGTTAGACATTTTTATTCTTCCTTTCGAAGATCTTACATACTAATACTGAAATAATCATGGAAATCAAACCGGCAATTATGGATGGGAGAATTATATCCTCAGGAGCGGAGGAACCGAGATCACTTCGTATTTTTATGACTGTTATAGGAACAAGCTGTATCATTGACATGCTGAGCGCCATAAACATGCACATGGCATCACTTGCATAGGAGGGATGGGGGTTTTCTTTATCCAAAAGTTCCATAGCTTTTAGTGAGAATATGGTGGCACTGTTTCCGGCTCCAAATATATTAGCCATAAAACTCATTATCATCATGGCGATGGTTTTATCGTTTTTTTCGTATGGGAAGAGAAATGATATCAAAGGTTTCACAGCATTGGATACTTTTTCTATGAGACCGGACACTTCAGCGATCTTCATAAGACCGCTCCATACTGCCATTATACCAGCCAGAGATATTATAAACTGAACGGCCTGTGTACAACTGCTCATTAAGCCGTCTGTGAATTCTGCAGTTTTACCGTTAATAATGGAGAAAACGACACCTATGAGGAGCATAAAGCCCCATATACGATTCATCATAATATACACCTCTACTAAAAATATTCGGTAAAACGAAAAATATGTTGAAGAGATTTCCATTTTATGTGATAATATAATAAGTATGGGAGGACTTGCCTATGAATATAACGATTGATTTGAAGATGTTGTTATTGATAATTATATGTGTTGCAGTCATAGTGCTGACAGTATATCTAATACGCTGTTTAAAGCGTCTGGCGGTAACGCTTGAGCATACCAGTGAAGTACTCAAAGATGTAGAGGTTATAACTGATTTGGCAGCAAAGAGGAGTAAGGATGTCGATGACATTATAAGTAATGTATCGGATACTGTTTCAGACATAACAGATACGGTAAATGAAAAACAAAGTGTAATATCAATGATAACTGCGATAGTAAAAGCGATCTTAGCCATTAAGAATGCTTCTGATAAGTAAAAATAGTTTTGTATAGGCGGTTTCAAAAGTTCAGGGTATTGATTGAAAGGAGTTAGTCATGAAAGCAATAGGAATTGTAAGAAAAGTTGATGAATTGGGCAGGATCGTATTACCTATAGAGCTTAGGAGAACTTTAAACATAGAAATAAAAGATCCTCTTGAAATATACGTTGACGGAGAATCCATCATGCTTAAGAAATATCAGCCGGCCTGCGTTTTCTGTGGGAGTTCCGATGGCATAAAACAAATAAAGGGAAAAAATGTATGCAGTAAATGCATAAAGGAGCTGCAGAATTTATAAAAAACACACGAAAAAAGGAGCAATTTAATTGTCCTTTTTTTGCGTTAAAACAATATGTTTGGCAACAATAAATATTAAGGAAGAGGTTTTGTTAATACGTTTTGCTCCCCTTATGTGTAAAACCTGTAAACCTCTTCCTTATCATATGTAATCCTTGAAATAGTATAAGAAAGACAGTATAATATACTGATTGCGAAGTGAATTTTACGGAGGAAAAAAGTGGCAAAATTCCTGGTTCAAAAAAGCGCTCCGTTGCGAGGAGAAGTGACTATAAGTGGGGCAAAGAATGCTGTCCTTCCAATTATGGCTGCTACGCTTTTGACGGAAGAAAAATGTGAAATAAAAGATGTGCCGGCTCTTCGGGATGTAGATGTTATGTGCAGACTTCTGGAAAGCATGGGTGCAGCTGTAGATAAAAGACTTGATGAAAATAAGGTTTCCATAGAAGCAAGGGGGCAGATATCTTATGAAGCACCCTTTGATCTTGTAAAGATGATGAGAGCTTCAATACTGGTGCTCGGAGCACTTCTTATAAGAACGGGAAGAGCTGTAATACATCTTCCGGGAGGATGTGCTATAGGCAAAAGACCTGTTGAACTTCATTTGAAAGGGCTGAAGGCTTTGGGAGTAAAAATAGATGAAGAACAGCTTACAAGAGGAATTGTGGATGCGAGTGCTGAAAAACTTACAGGCAATACCATATATCTGGACTTTCCAAGCGTAGGCGCTACAGAAGTTATAATAATGGCGGCAGCCTTGGCTGAAGGTACTACTGTTTTGGAAAATGCAGCTCAGGAACCGGAAATTGTTGATTTGGCAAATTTCCTCAATAAAATGGGAGCAAGGATTAAAGGTGCAGGGACTGATACCATAAAAATAGATGGTGTAGAATCTCTCAAAGGTGTCTGTCATTATGTTATACCTGATAGAATAGAAGCAGGCACATTTATGGTGGGTGCGGCTATGACAAAGGGTAATGTCCTGATCAGGAATGTAGTACCTGATCATCTCAAAGCTGTGATCGCAAAACTTAGAGAGTGTGGCGTTTATATTGAGCAGATGGAAGATGGTGTCCTTGTGAGAGGAGATATGGGAGAGATCAATTCTACTGATGTCAAAACACTTCCGTATCCCGGATTTCCTACTGATATGCAGTCGCCTTTTATGGCTTTGCTGACAGTTGCGAAAGGCCCGAGCGTTGTTATAGAAACTGTTTTTGAAAACAGATTTATGCACGTAGGAGAATTTAATCGTATGGGGGCCAATATAAAAATAGATGGTAATTGTGCCATAATACCGGGTCACAAGAAGTTAAGTGGAGCGCAGGTTGTCGCTACAGATTTAAGAGCAGGGGCGGCGGTAGTACTTACAGGGCTTGTAGCTGAAGGAACTACAGAAGTTTCACAGATCTATCATGTAGATAGAGGTTATGAAAAGTTTGTAGAAAAACTTAGGTCATTGGGAGCTAATATTATGAGAGTAGAAGAATAATATAATATTAATATTTACAGTGCTGATCGGATGTCAACCGGACAGCACTTTTTAATTTTCTTTTATTTTAATTTCGGATGAAATATGTG
>OLOZ01002043.1_pt1 | contig 12316 bp, 6 predicted proteins | sample 1673021 | NCBI WGS metagenome assembly OLOZ01 (sample SAMEA3136747, study PRJEB25190) | human gut metagenome | biome: human gut; feature: human-associated habitat; material: faeces | place: Austria | collected 2013
CGCCATCTCCGATAACGCAAGCGTTTTCATTCCCAAAGTCGATGCGCCCCATCTGACAAAAACGACTGACGACAAGTCCATTGACGAAACTGCAAACAACAGTACCCATTCAGTTCCCCCGTCTACTGAAATTCAACTCACGCAAACTGACAAACATCCTCTGGTGCAGGCTGTTAAAGTCTGTAAGCAAACAGCACACACCACAGCAAAAGCGCTATCTGCAACAGGGCACGCAGTCGCAAAAGCTGTCAACGCCACCGGCCACGCCATCCGCACCGCTGTCACAGCAGTAAAAACTGCATGGCATACCTTCGCTAACTTCAAAGCCGTACAGCTCATCATCAAATTCTTCAAGAAAGTATATGCACTCTGGAAGAAGCGCATGAAGTTCTCATACGCCTTCTACACCATCGTGTTCTTCCTGCTCACTTCAGCGGAAGTCATTTTCCTTCAATGGGGAATGTATTCCGAGCCCGAATATGAAAAGGGCACTGAAATTGACGAAACGACGAAAGTCCTTCAAAGCGTTGGCGGACAAGTCACCAGATTCATCAGTCAAATGTGGCTTGAGCAGAAAAACGTCTGTCTCGTCAGTTTTATGGGACTGGCTTTAATCTATCTTGCGTTAATTTTTGTAACGAACCGATTCTGGATTGCCACTCTTGTTTTTGGCGTTGCCCTTACTGCTTTTGGAGTCGCCAACAGCATCAAAGTCCAGCTGCGAAATGAACCGATCATTCCCGCTGATTTGACATTCATTTCAGGCGGGGACACCGGCAGCATCATGTCATTCGTACCGAAATCCAGCCAAACGTTCGTTAATGGCGCAATTACTTTCGTAATTTGGTTCGCAATTATCATCTTCGCTCTTTTTGTTCTGGACGGCCGTAGACGTTTCATTCATTGCTCATGGCGCCGCCCCATTGCCAACGTCAAAAACATTGTTGGCAATGTCTTCCGCATACTCGCAGCAATACTCAGCGTTGTGCTACTGAGCACTTATGTCATAGGCTTAGGCACACCTGACTCAGGTACTTACAAATGGGCTAAAGATAATGGGTACGCACCTCAGCTATGGGATGCTTTCGGAGATGCTCGAGCCAATAATCCGGCCACCACATTCCTTAGCCTGTCAAAGGTCAAGGCTATGGATAAGCCCGACAATTACAGTCAAAAAACCATGGAATCTCTCGCTAAGAAATATGCGAAAGAGGCGCAAGCCATCAACCAGACTCGGCCGAATAAGCTTACGGATAATACCGTCATCATGATTCTGTCCGAAACCTTCTCCGACCCCACTCGAGTTCCGGGTGTTTCCTTCACTCTTGATCCAATACCGAATATTCGCAATGTCAAAAACACGACCACTTCCGGACTTATGTTGTCTCCCGGTTATGGCGGTGGTACAGCGAATATTGAATACCAGGCTTTGACTGGTTTGAATCTTGCGAATTTCAATGATTCTTTGATTGTGCCATATCAGCAATTGGTGCCGAACCAGAATAATCCCTACTCCTTCAACCAGATTTGGATGGAAAAGTACGGGAAGAATGCTTCCACTGCAGTGCATCCGTTCCAGCAAAGCATGTATCTGAGAAACATTAATTACAGGAAGTTCGACTTCTCATACCTTTACACGCTTGATAGCAAGATCCCTCTGGAACATACCGGTTGTATCGATCGTTCGCCTTATGTGAGTGACAGAGAAGCATATCAAAGTATTCTTGACCTGATCGACAAGCAACAAAATTCGAAGTCCTCGCAGTTCCTGCAGCTCGTCACCATGCAGAACCATCTGCCCTATGGCGATTACTATGACAATAACGAGTTTTCAGATGCTAATATTTCAGAAGATTTATCTGATGGAGAGCGTTGGAATATCAACACTTACACCAAAGGCATTAACTGGACCGACCAGGAAACGGCGGATTTTCTTAATCAGCTCGACCAAATAAACAAGCCAATCACCGTTATTTTCTATGGAGATCATCTGCCCGGTATCTACGACACGGCAGATATGGATAAGAACAATAAAACTGTTTTACATGAAACGGATTATTTCATTTGGTCAAATTCCGCTTCGCCTTCTCATGACACGAAGGTCAATCCCATAACTACCGCATACACGTCATCCAACTATTTCATGCCGCTGGCTGCGGAACACCTGAACGCCAAGGTATCGCCGTATCTTGCAATGCTTACGGAATTGCAACAAGAAGTTCCTGCAATGAGTCGTGTGATTGGTACCAACGGCGGTATCGGGCAAGGCAAGGCGACGTACTTGGATTATGCTGGCAACAACATCAAAGCCACAGCTTTAAGCACTAGGGCAAAGAAACTACTCGAAGATTACAAGCTGATTCAATATGACCAGACCGTGGGCAAGGACTACCTCAAGAACCTAAATTTCACACAAATCTCATATGAATAGAAATTGGGGTGCACAAAAAGTCCACCCCAATTTCTATTCATAGAATTCCACTTTTTAAGGATTAGTTTATTTTGCTCCTCATACGCGGCGGTCAACGCGATATCGATTACGTTGTGCATGCCATGTATCGCTTGCGAGTAATGCTCAAAAAAACGACAAACATGGCCCTTAACCCTTCCTCTGTACTCTACGAATTCATCACAGACAACAAAACAAAGTATCTCGTGCCAAACCATTCTTCTGCATCAACAATATCGAAAACTGAGCATTCAACGTCCAGACATTTTTCATTCGCTTCCGTACGTCGTAGAATCATCATGGCATACTAAATATGAGTCAAATAACGCAATCAAGGAAAGCCGCATGTCTACCTCTGAACCTCTGATTTCAATTATTGTTCCCGTTTACAATGCGGAAAAGTACCTTCCATATTGCATCAAATCCATTCTTGGACAGTCATACCGCAATCTTGAAGTAATTCTTGTCGACGACGGAGCGAAAGATTCTTCTCCGCAGATTTGCGATTCTTATGCTGCAAAAGATTCTCGAATCAAAGTAATTCATCAAGAAAATGGCGGCATCGGAAAAGCACAAAACGCTGGACTTGACGCAGCACACGGCGACTATATTGCATTCGCGGATAATGACGATATTTTAGATCGCTGCAATATTGAACTGCTTCTGCATGCTTTACTCGACTCCGGAGCAGATATGAGTAAAGCCCGTTGGCGACAGTTCGGTATTTCACAAATTAATCAAATCGCAGAATTAGCTCAGCAAAGCATATACCGTCCAGAAAAAGTTTCTATAATCAAAAACCCTCTTCATGCATATCAAACAGTTTTTTGCAAAACACTGCGACTTATCGGAAACATACTGAGACAAAATACAGAAGCAAAGTATTTCAATGAGGCTAACTGGTGCCGTTTATATAAGAGAGAACTTTGGAACGGCATCCGCTTCCCAGAGGGAATGTATGCCCAAGATGTAATGGTCGCCGGAAAGCTTTATTCACGCATGTCTAAAGTCGCAGATGTAAATCATATACTCTATTTCTGGCTGCAATCCCCCGAATCGGTCACCCATAATGAACGTAGTTTCAAATTCTTCCATGACAATGTAATAGCAGGAGTGTCTAATTTCAACTTCGCCATTGATAATGGCATACTACCAAAGCGCAGTTTCTATACAATGACAACGCTCCTCAAGCAAGAGAATGAATCTCCAGATTTAGCAAGTAATTTCGCTCTTCAAAAAAAAGATACAGCTCAAGTGAAATCCGCACTTCAGCGACTTACTAAAACACAAAAAATACAGTGCCAAATTTTAACAGCGATACGCCTTTGCGAGAAAAAAATATATGATATAAAAATCAAAAATAGAAAGTAATCATTTTAAGAATAAATCAGAACTGAATATTTGCTTGTTTTGAGGCCATCGTTATTGCGTATCGAGACCACCGCTTGTTAGGCTCCTTTCACCATGCGAGGCACATGTGGTGAAAGGAGCTGCCAACATGGTAAGGAAAATCAAGGCTAAGGCGATACTCCGCCCGAACGACCAGGGCCTGTCCGGCAGGACGATAGCCAGATCTCTGGGAATCGCGGTAGAGCGTGGCCGAGGTGCTGTCCGCCTCGACCACCGCGGAAATCGCCTATCCGGACGTGGTGTTTTGCTTCAATTTTTCTTAAGCAATTGGGGGCGGTGCCGTTTGTAACAGGGCGCGGATGTTTTCTTGGAGACTGAGCGAAATGATTATCGTATGTTCAGTCTCCAAGAAAACATCCGCAGCCCCTAACGTCCGAGATCTTGCGCACTTTCGGATTCCGGCCCTGACGCAAGAGGGCATGGCCCGCGTCCTGTGTACGATTATTCGCCAAAACAAAAAACGCGATTGGAAGTCAGGAGACGGAACCATGCCCGAGAACATCATACAGATCGACCAGAACCTGCCCGGGACCAGGCTCGACCGGCTGATCACCGAGAAGATGACGCAGATCCTCAACGCGATGCTCGACGCCGCAACCGTGGCGTCCGTCCGGTTGCGCCAGCGCCGCAGCGTCTCCGGCGCGACCCCCAGATCCTTGGCGACCTGTTCGATCGCCTTGGTCTCCGACGAATACGAACCGTGCGACTCGGTCAACAGCCTGACCGCCTTCGCCTTGAACTCCGGAGTATATCTCGTGCCCTTTGCTATGATTCCATCATCTCCCCTCAAGTTAGGGGAAATGCGGAACAAGAATCAGTTCATATCAAATATTTCTTCTAGTAGCATGGGTGTGCGATTCTAGAAAATCACACACCCATATTACTTGTTTTATTTCTCTCTCACCCAGTAATTTCCAGATGTTCGAGATAGATTCGGATTGTAGTATGGATCATTATCGACAATCGTTGGATATTTTGCATAGAATTTCGCAGACTCACTATCGAGACGAGCCTTTTTTGCCTTGCTCTCAACATCATATCCTCGTGTCACGGATTCATAATGATAGAGTTCAACTTCATGTGTCCAAAGAATATCCTTCTTCAATTGATCGTGCACACGGATGCAGAAATCGACATCATTATAAGCAACCGCAAGAGACTCGTCGAACCCGCCCACAGTCTTAAAATCTTCGGCCTTCACCATGCAACACGCAGCAGTGACAGCATAGTAATTGACATTTTCAATCAATCGGCCGAAATATCCGACATAGCCACGCGGGAAACCAACCTGGATATGTCCCGCAGCTCCACCAAGACCGAGCACTATTCCTGCATGCTGAATTGTTTCAGTAGGATAATAAAGCTTCGCACCCACAACTCCGATACGTTTCAACTGAGCAAAAGAGACCATTCGAGTCATCCAAGAACGACTTATCACTTCTGTATCATCATTCAAAAACAGCAGATACTTTCCATTGGCTTTCTCCGCCGCTAGATTATTGATTCGAGAGAAATTAAATGGAATATCAATCTCTTCAACACGGAAGCGATCTCCCAACTGTTTCTCGAATCTGGCGTAGAGATCCCACATATGAGAATTAGTACTACCATTATCAGCAATAATAATTTCAAAATTAGGATAATCAGTTTTCTTGATTATAGAGCTTACACATCGTTCGATGTTGTCATACCCGTCTTTCGTCGGAATAATCACTGATACCAAATCATTGTTCTTTATTGCGTAATGCACACAATATATGCCGTTAGGACCAGCAGAAGTCACTTCAGCCTCAATACCACGGCGTTCCATGGCTGATTGAAGAGCACGCAACCCCGCATCCGATGCATAGCTCTTTGCGCCACCACTAGATGCCGTCGAAGTTGCGAGCGTACGCCAATGATATAGAACCTTGGCAATATGCCAAATCCGATCAGGTGTAGTCTTCTCCACGAAACGCAGTACAAAATCGTAGTCTTGGGAACCTTCATACCCTACTCGGAAGCCACCAATCTCATCAACGATAGCTTTCCGATAAACACCAAAATGGCTGATGTAATTAGTACTTAGCAGCAAATCCGGCGAATAATCAGGCTTAAAATGCGGATCGGACCGATTGCCTTTCTCGTCTATCTTGTCTTCATCGCTATAAATTAAATCTAACTTAAGATTGGAATTAATCGCCTTAGCCACTTCAAAAAGTGCTTGCGGAGCAAGTTCGTCATCGTTGTCCAACAGACCAACGAATTCACCTGTGGCAATCTGCAAAGCGGAATTAGTCGCTCTGGAAATATGCCCGTTTTCCTTGCGGAAAACAACCTTGATCCGGGAATCTTCATTACTATATTTTTCAAGTAATGGGCGGACATGAGGTTCTGTTGAGCAATCATCGGCAAGGCACAGCTCCCAGAACGGATAATACTGGTTTTTAATTGACTCAACACATTTTTCCAACCATATTGGGTCTACGTTATAGACAGGGACGAGTAACGAAATTAAAGGTTTGCAAGACATGCCTTCAATCTGTTTTTTCACATCCGCCAAATCGTAGTGTTCAGTATTCCTAATCAGCTTCTGATAGGCAGCTTTTTGATGATATGGAGCCCAGTATTTCTCGATTAGCCGCATTCCAGTGCTACGAGGATGCCTCAACAAGGCAACTTTCCTGAAGAATTCACTCATTTTCTCCAAGAAAGGAGAAGATTTCATTGGAATCCGCACTTCCAGAGAATCTGTCGATGTGGAGAAATCCAACACGGGCTTTTCTGCAGCTAAAGCTTCACGAGTTCCAAGTACTTTCAAGGTTGCCCGGAAACCTAAAATTGAATTAGCTGGGACCGGATGAGCAGCATTAACATCAAGACGCACAATTCGCTCAACGGACTTAAGAGTCGCATTGCGGCACCGACCTAGGCTAATTTCAACATCCTCATTTCCATGGAAATCAGCAGCCCAACCTGTAATTACAAGTTCAGCATCGTCATCTACAAACTTGGCCGAATCAATGCTGTATTGTATTCCTCTTTGTTTTTCCCTGTAGTCACTAGGGAAACATGCGGCGGCAAAAGGATCATTAAGAGATTTTCGACTCTTTTCATATGCAACTATATCTTCCTGTTTTATATTCAGATTAGTACGCTTGGAATCAGTGAATCTCGAGTACGGCTCCCATAACGTTGTCTTAGACGTTTGTTCAAAAAGCCTCACGCAATAGTCAATGCCACGAATCCCTGGAGCAAGCTTTTTCGTGAAGCCTCCCAACATTTGGAAGTCGTGTCCATCAACGAGCATGCAATCTTCCGTAACTGAAAAAACATCACGAGGAAGAAGATCTCTGAAATAATATCCGATTCCTTCATCCCATTCACCACGCATCTCGAATGGTTTACCAGACTTAAACGCACGGAGCGTAACGCCTACATTCAGAATCCTCTGATGGGTATCGAAGATTTTACCGCCAACGACACCGATTCGAGCATCCTGTGCATAATTGACCATTTCCCGAAGCCACTCAGCATTTTGGGGTTGAAGTCCGTCCAAGAAAACAAGCTTTGTCTCCCTACACTGCTTAGCGACATCGTCGACATGCTCAACCGTCGTCCGGACAAAACGAACATTAGGATATTTAGTCAGTTGCTTCAACTTTGCAAATTGGACATCATTATACGAAGTCGTAATTACTGCAACCGAAGGCAAATCAAAACTATAATCAATTTTGTATGTGCCCAAATTATCGAGCATTCGTACATTGCCCGCAATGCCACGTCGTTTAAATGCAGCCTCTATAGCTTTCCGACCAGCTTCATATGCATACATTTTACTTGTCGGATCACCGGCCACAGAACTCGCCAAAGTGCGCCAATGATACAGCATTTTAGGAATATGATGAATCCTCACAGCCTGTTCAGTCGCTCGAAGAACGAAATCATAATCTTGGCTGCCATCGAATTCGCTCCTCAGCGGCCCAACTTTATCTAGCAACTGTTTAGAAACAACTACAAAATGGGTTATGTAATTATGCCCGAGCAAAAGGTTCGGAGAATAATCCGGCTTAAAGAACGGATCGAAACGAACCCCATTTTCATTAATCTTATCCTCATCGGAATATATAAAATCTGTCTCGGGATTCTCATTGATGGACTTGACAACTTCGTAAAGGGCCTGTGGGGCAAGCTCGTCATCATTATCCATGAATCCGACATAATCACCTGAGGCAAGTTCAATAGCGGAATTGGTCGCTTTGGAAATCTGACCATTCTCATCACGGAAAGTCACTTTGATTCGTGAATCTTCTGCAGCGAAAGCCTCGAGCAGAGGCCTCACATGCGTGGATGGAGAGTTATCGTCAGCAAGGCAGAGTTCCCAATTCTGATACCATTGATTCTGCATTGACTGTACACATTTACGGAGCCATATCTCATCAACGTTGTATACAGGAGTAACAACAGAAATCAATGGTCGACGCTTAAACGATTTAAGTTCACTCTTAGCTCGTTCTGGATTAGTGTTTTCATTGTGTTTAATCCAAGACTCATAAAAACTTTGCTTTTTGATGAATCTTCTTTTCACTGCTCCAGCCAATGCTTTAGCCCCTTTTGGAGTCCAAGCATGAGTCAGATAGGACGTTATTTGTTGAAGTCTACGATGAATGAATTCCATACGCATCTTCGTAATCAATTTCGAAACATCAATTTGTTTCGACAAAGTTTGTCCGGGAGTTTCACACTTTAGAGTGAAAGAAGAAATTTTTTCCGGTATTTCAATCCTAAAACCAGCACGTTCTTGATCATTGAGTCCAAATATAGAATTAACTGCTGGATGTGGAACTCTCGCTATCTTGATTTGAGCAACATCCGTTTTGATGGGCAATGCCTTTGAACGCATCTTGTCCACAGCCCATCCGGTAATAACGGTCCTACTCTTTCCTCCAAGATTTACTACATTTGCACCATCAATCAGCACTTGATATGAGCGGTTATTTAGTAAATATCCCATTTATGCTAGCCTTTGTTAAATTGTTATCGAATCGTCACTTTGACAGTCTTTTGCGGATTCACAACAGACATCACCTCAGCCGCAAAACCCTTTATATGGAAACGACAGGCATTCTCGGATAAAACGACTCGTTCAGAATCATTCTGGAGCGCAATGTTGATCCGATAATCGCCAAAAGCAAAAACATTATCTACAGAAAAAACAGCTTCATGCTTGCCCGCTTGCAATTCCTTCTTCTTATCTTCAGAAAAAGGCATGGAAAGCACTGGAACATTCCGCCCATCATACATATCAAGGTATAGCTGCGAGACAGGGATAGCGCGGTCAGTCTCAAACTGAACTCGAATATCAAAATTCTCACCCTCAGCCAAGAATTTCTGTACAGAGGAATCAATCTCCGTAGTCACAGATTCGATTGCAATAAAATGGCTCTGCTGTTTTTCCTGTTCCTGTGCTTCGATTACTTCCTTCGGCGGAAGGAAAGAATCTGAGTATGCATCAGCTACTGCATCTGGATCACCAATCTTAGTAATGCGACCGTCCTGAATCAGCATCGCGCGATCGCAGTATCGACGAACATCCGGCATGGAGTGAGTGACAAGGATAATGGTCTTTTTCTGTCTCTTTGCTTCAAAGAAATAATCCTGACATTTTTTCTGGAAAGCCTCATCTCCAACTGCCAAGACCTCGTCAAGGACTAAGATATCACCCTGAGACTTAATCGCAATGGAGAAAGCTAAGCGAACTTGCATACCACTTGAGTAGTTCTTCAGCTTCTGCTCCATGAATTCATTCAACTCTGCGAAAGCGACAATATCATCGTACATTGCATCGATCTCTTCATTTGAAAAGCCGAGCATGGCCCCATTAAGATACACGTTTTCTCGACCAGTTAGCTCAGGATTGAAACCAACGCCGAGTTCAATGAACGGAACCAATTTTCCATGAGTCCGAATAGTCCCATGATCCGGAGTGTAAATCTGGGAAATCAGTTTCAATAAGGTCGATTTTCCAGAACCGTTCTTACCAACAATGCCAAAGAACTCCCCCTCCTTCACATCGAAGGTAATATCCTTTAGCACGTGCTGAATTCTGTATCCACGAATACCTCTTATCCAATTGAAGATGGCATTCTTCAAGCTGCCGGCACGCTCAGTCGGCAGTCTAAAGCTTTTGGCAACATTAGCGACTTGCAGCGCAATCGCCCTATTCGTTTCTTTTTCCACAGTCATCTTTATCACACCAACTCCGCAAAGTGCTTTGATTTCGCCGTAAAATACCACAGCCCAGCAAAGAAAATAAGAATGGAGAATAGAATCGGCCAGACAGCGAGTACATGGTTACCTTCCATCTGCCATACAGTCACATTGGCCTGATCGACAAGTACATAACGAGCATCCTGAACAATCTGAGCAACAGGGTTCAAAATCAAATCAAGCTTGGCGACAATCGGCCCCCACATACCTCCACGGGATGAAATCATGCTTATCGGATAGATAATCGGGGTTGCATAGAATCCCGCCTGCATGACTACTTCCCATATTGGATTCAAATCACGAAGATTCACATACACAGCTGACAAGAAGAACGCGATGCCGAGAGCCAGAATATAGAGTTCCAAAATGAGAGGCACAATCAGTAAGCATGACCAAGTCAGATGAACGCCATTAATCAGCATAAAAATAATGACGACGATGAAATTCAAACCAAAATTAATCAATGCACTCATCGACGAGGCAATGACAACAACATATTTTGAAAAGTGAATCTTACGGAGTAAATCACCATGTCCTACAATGGACATCATGCCTCCTGTAGTGGTTTCATTAAAGAAATTCCACATAACAATGCCCAACAACAGTGCCACTGCAAAGTGAGGAATACCATCGCCAAACCGCATGAACTTCACAAAAACGAAGTACATGATAGTGAACAATAATAATGGTTTCAAGATTGACCACAAATACCCCAGCACAGACTGCTGGTAACGAAGCTTAAAGTCCGTGCTGACCATTGCTTTCAACAGTATTCTGTTCTTTTTAGTGAATATTTCAAAGATATTCAAAACATACTCCTCACACTGCTTGAAAAAACGCTCAAACAGCTCAGTTATTTCCACGTTCTTTGACGATTATCTTATTATCAACCACATCTTTCAGATGCTTGCCATAGGGGCTCTTCCCGTACTTCATGGCAGCTTCCAGAAGCTGATCACGAGTAATCCAGCCATTCTCATAAGCAATTTCCTCCGCAACTGCAATAGGAAGTCCCTGAGCTCGTTGCACGGTTCTTACAAACTCCCCCGCTTCAAACAGCGAATCCATAGTGCCCGTGTCAAGCCAAGCATATCCACGTCCCAATGTCTGTACGTTCAATGTGCCATCTTTAAGATACATTTTGTTCAAATCTGTTATCTCAAGTTCGCCACGTGGACTCGGCTTTACTTGTTTTGCATACTCAGTCACTCGTTCATCATAGAAATAAAGTCCTGTCACCGCATAGTTAGAAGCGGGATTTCGCGGCTTCTCGACGATGCTAATTGCCTTATTATTTGAATCGAATTCAACGACTCCGTACCGCTCAGGATCATCAACATAATACCCAAATACAGTCGCCCCATGTTCCACTGCAGCAGCTTTACGCAACGTCCGGCCAAGACCGTTACCATAGAAAATATTGTCGCCGAGCACTAAAGCACAAGGTTCTCCGTTGATAAAATCTTCGCCGAGAATAAATGCCTGCGCAAGGCCATCAGGCGAAGGCTGAACTTTGTAAGAAAAATTAACGCCATATTGACTTCCATCACCAAGCAACCGTTCAAAATTTGGAAGATCATGAGGTGTACTGATAATCAGGATATCTCGAATACCAGCCATCATCAGCACGCTTAGCGGGTAATAAATCATCGGCTTGTCATAAACCGGCAGCAACTGCTTCGATGTTACCGTGGTCAATGGATACAGACGCGTGCCTGAACCGCCTGCGAGAATAATACCCTTCATAGCACAACCTCATTTTCGGTTTGATACCTATATATCTATTAAGCTTACTCAAGTTACCGAGTCAATCCTACTGAGTCAAAAAAAAGTACATGGCAATATACGTGTCTCTTCATACAAATTCCATGTCTCAACAGGGGGGAAAGACACTTCTCATGGTTCTTAAAAACACGCCGTTGGATATAATGCTTTCCAAGCAATATAGCCGATTTTTACTCAGAAAATATAACGCTCGAGTTCAATTTGTAAGTGCAACGCCCGTCTTCGTGTTGATTGCCTTTGATTGTAGCTTGGAGATCTCATCGTCCTATACCTCGTTGGGCGTTTTGTATCCGAGGAGTTCCATGGGGGTGTCGTTGACCCCCTTGACGATCGCGTCGAGCTCGTCCTGCGTGAGATCCTCGAAACTGGTTTCCCTGGGCAGATAGCGGCGGATCCTGCCGTTCCTGTTCTCGTTGCTGCCGC
>OLOZ01002046.1_pt1 | contig 12305 bp, 9 predicted proteins | sample 1673021 | NCBI WGS metagenome assembly OLOZ01 (sample SAMEA3136747, study PRJEB25190) | human gut metagenome | biome: human gut; feature: human-associated habitat; material: faeces | place: Austria | collected 2013
ATATTTCTTCCTCAGTTTTCTCTGCAAATATTTCTTTCATAAGCTCAGTGAAACTTTCAAAATTTTCACACCGGAGATCATTTGTAGAATATCTCGGATCCTCTTTCAGATCTGGCCTCCCAATTGCTGCACAGAAATCCGGCCACATAGTCTCGTCATTTATTCCTGTCGCGATAAAGCCGTCAGCGCAGAAATATGTATCATAAGGTACTATTTCTCTCGGTTTGGCATTGCCTGTTCTGCTTATCTGCTTCCCTGTAAGGGAATATGCCAGTATTGCATCCTCAATAGCGGCAAACATAGTATCCAGCATTGACACATCAATCCGTTTGCCTCTTCCTGTACGCCGTTTGTCATAACAGGCCAGTACGATGGCAAAAGCCATCATTAGTCCGGTATAACTATCACCTACCGAAGCTCCTGAACGAAGCGGCATATCATCGGGAAATCCTGTCATCTCCATGAATCCGCACATGCACTCTATGACATTGTCATAGGCTGTATTGGTACGAAGGGGACCGGTCTGACCAAATCCTGTTATTGAAGCAAATATTATCTCCGGGTTGGCTTTTTTCATTTCCTCATAACCCACTCCCAGCTTATCGAGGGTTCCGTATTTGAAATTTTCCAAAACCACATCTGTTTTTCTGTAAAGCCTCTTTATTATTTCTTTTCCTTCAGGCTTATTTAGGTCTACGGCTATTCCTTCTTTATTGCGATTATAGACAGCAAAGTATCCGCTATTGCCATTAGACGCATATGGATGCCATGATCTGGACTGATCCCCTCCGTCCACACGTTCCACCTTGATTACCCTTGCTCCGTAATCCGCCAGATTCATAGCGCAGTATGGTCCGCTGTATGCCTGCGAAAAGTCTATTACGGTTATTCCTTCCAGCGGTCTCATATCGATCTTCCTCCTTTACACATTATTACTCCACATTCTTCCAAGTTCATGATATTTTCCTTGCTCACACCTGCGTCTGTAAGAAGTTTTTCAGTATCCTCTCCGAGAATCGGCGCTGATCCTACAGGCTGATCATTTATTCCCTGCATTTTAATAGGTATTCCCGGCATCTTTATTCTCCCCAGCTGCCTGTCTTCAACTTCCACTATCATATTTCTTACTTTAAGCTGTTGGTTTCTGAAAGCCTCCTCTACAGTATATCCGGGTCCGCTCGGTACGTTTAAAGGTCTGAGAAGGTTTTCCACTTCATTCTTTGTCATTTTTTTGAACTTTTCAGCTATCACATCTCTCAGGCCCCTTAAATAATATTCTCCCCGGGATTCATTGCTGCTATATCTGGGGTCATCCAGAAGCTCACTCATATCCATAGCTATGCAGAACTTTTCCCATTGAGAGTTAGTCGACACGGCAGTTGATACTATGCCGTCTTTCACCTGAAAAGTATCGTAAGGAGCAATTGCTCTTGACCGATTTCCCTCCCTCCTAAAACGTCTTCCGGTCATCATCTCAGCAATCAGGATATCTTCAAGCGCGGAAAACATACAGTCTGCAGATGCTATATCTATCTGCTGCCCCTCTCCGGTAATATCTCTTGCCATTAATGCAGAAACTATTGAAAACGCCAGAAACACACCTCCAAACTGATCTGCCATTCTCGACCCATGAGCAGTAGGTTCTCTTTCCTCAAAGCCGGTTATCTCCATAAGACCGCATAAAGCCTCTGCAGTAATATCGTTTCCTGCGGTATTGCTCATAGGCCCCGTTTTTCCAAAGCCTGTATGTGAAGCATATATTATTCCGGGATTTATTTTAAAAGCCATCTCATATCCCAATCCGCACTGTTCCAGCTCTCCTGCAGGAAAAGACTCGCACACTACATCAGCATTCTTTATAAGCTTCCTAATAAGCCGCTGTCCCCTTTCATTCTTCCTGTCTATGCATATACTTTTCTTCCCTCTGTTCATATAGGCATGGTAAGCGCTCCCTTTCTCTGTTTTGGGAAAACTTTTTCTAAGTACATCTCCGCCGATATTATGATCTTCTACTTTTATGACTTCTGCTCCGAAATCAGCAAGAAGCATCGTACCGTAACTTCCCGTATGTCCCTGTGTAAAATCTATTATCCTGACTCCGCTTAATATTCTCTTCATTTTTCCCTCCACATTTATCAAGCTCCCGAACAAAATGCAATACCTCTTATTTTTGTTTCACTTATCAAATACTTATTTTCAACTTCTATCCTTGTCATCATTACCTCCTTAATAAAATTATTTATATTTTTCAAAATATTCTTATTTTATATATTGAGCAATTATTATGCCAAAAAAAAAACGTTGAAATACCAACGTTAAAAAAAATCTATTGCAGTAAAGCAACAGATTTTTTGGATGTTCCTATTGTTAAATTATATATTGCTATTTTATAAAGATTGCAGCATCATGTATCGAGCTTTTTTAAGCCAGGTTCATTGCACATATGCAATGAATTTTGTCATCTCGCAACAAACTTACGATTTATAATCCATACTTCTTTATTTTCCTGGAAATAGTCGACTTATCTACATGAAGCATCCGAGCCGTAGCGGTTATTGTTCCACACTCTTCCAATATCTTGGATATTACCTGTTTCTCATATCTGCCCACTATATCTTCAAGATACAGATCACTTTCCGTTCCAATATAATCCGAAACAGCAGGTGCTTTATTATTCAGACAAAATTCAACCTGAATTGCCGATATCTCACTTCTCGCCGTACTTACAGACAAACGCTCCACCACGTTTCTAAGCTCTCTTACATTACCGGGCCAATTATATGATTCCATCACCTTCACAGCATCATCACTTATTGTTTTGCGTAAATTATATTCACTGTTAAATATGTCAAGAAAGTGTCTTGCCAGAAGCTCGATATCTTCTTTTCTCTCTCTTAGTGAAGGTATATTAACAGGTACAACAAATAATCTGTAATACAGATCGTTCCTAAAACGCCCCTCTTCCACTTCTCTTTTCAGATCTCTGTTAGTGGCCGCTATTATCCTTATATCTATATGTACAGATTTTTCACCGCCCACTCTTCTCACTTCTTTGTCCTGAATCACACGAAGCAGCTTTGACTGCATCTGTACAGATAATTCCCCTACCTCATCAAGAAAAAGAGTACCTCCGTCAGCAAGCTCAAATAAGCCCATCTTTCCGCCTTTTCCCGCTCCTGTAAAAGCCCCTCCTTCATATCCAAAAAACTCAGATTCTATGAGAGTTTCCGGTATAGCCGCACAGTTGACCTTCACAAAAGGAGCTTCAGCTCTGCTGCTGTTCTTATGAATCAAATCCGCTATAACTTCCTTTCCGGTTCCCGACTCCCCCATTATCATAACCGTCACATCTATCTTTCCTATGTTCTCAGCAAGTTCCCTGATATGAAGCATATTTATATTTTTTGTTATAAACTGTCCTGACAAGTCATCCTTTTGGTTCTTAAATCTCAGCAATTCCTTCTGCAGCTTGTTTTTCTTTTCAACCTGCTGACCGAGAAGAGTTTTCAGTCTTTCAACCTCGCTTATATTGCGCTCCACACAGATTATAAGATCGATACTACCCTTCCAAAACAGAGGGACACTTGTAGTCATACAATGACCTCCGGCTCCAAGCTCCTCTACAATACATTCCTCTCTGTGACTTCCTATAGTCTTCATAACGGCAGACTCTGTTATATACCCCATATCCAGCAGTTCAGACATATTTCTGCCTATTACTTCCTCTCTTGTAAGGCCTCCTGTCTTTACAGATTCACTATTTACTATTATGACTTCCCCTGTTCCATCCGTTATCCATATACCGGTCCTCATTTTATCAATTATATCAAGGACGATATCGTAATTATCCTTTAAAAAAGTGCTGTACTTCATCCATCTTATACCCCTTTGTCGTTCATCATACCAGTCTCTTTACAATAAAAATCACCATATTCTCATCAGTATACTCGATTTTCACTTCAGTGTTTTTCAGTTGCAAATACTGTTTCATTTCTTCTGCTATTATGAAAAACTCTGTCTTATCACTGCCTTTCATCGCAGGATCTCTGTAACATCTGTCGGCTATCAGAACAATTCCGCCTTCTCTGCAAAGTTTCAGAATATTATCTGCCGCCTTATACTGATCACAGTAATCTATATGATGAAGCATAAAAGCAGATACCACTACATCACTTTTCCGATAAGAATTTATATCTAAGGAAAGAATATCATCCATAGACACTTTTATCCATGGAAATTTTTTCTTACTTTCAAGCAGCATTGGAAGACTTGAATCGATAGCCAATATATCTTTTTCATCTCCTATCTCCTGCCACAGATTACACGTTCCGCAGCCCACATCTGTAAAGGTGTTTTTCCCCATCGATCTGATCATTTCCTGCAAACGTCTGATGGTTTTCTGATAAGGAATATCTTCCTTCATATACCTGTTTATAAAATCAGAGGCCATTTCGTCAAAATTCCAAGCATTTATTATATCATCGTAATTTAACAGTTTCTTATAGCTCCTATTTCTTTCCCTGATTAGAATATCATTGAAATTTTCATCTTCACAACTGTCCATCAGCTTATTTATATTGCCTTTAAGCTCATTTTTTTTATTTTGCAGTTCTCTTATCTGAGCATCGAGAGCTTTATACTGAAGATATAACATATCCAAATATTCATTTTTAGTTTTGTCAAATGTCAGAATAGACTTTATTTCAGAAATAGAAAATCCCAAATGCCGCAGAACAGAAATAGTCTCGATCTGTATTAGATTTTCCATGGAATAATTTCTATAATTATTATCAAGTCTTTCGGGATGAATAAGTCCCTGCTCCTCATATATTCTCAACATTTTAGGAGTTACGGACAATCGCTGGCAAACAGCCTTTGTGTTCATCATTTGACACCTTCCTTTATAAACACGTATTATTTTATCTTATCTGTCCCAAATAATAATATACCGCTGATCTATATCAAGTCAATTCTTTCTGTTTTCATCCTCAAGCATAAGATTCAATATCTTTACATCTGTTTCGCGCATTCCTTCTTTTCCTACAATGCCTATATTGGCAATGGTTTTTTCTATATCGTCTATGACTAAACCTTCTCCATATGAAAAACATCTGCCCGCCATAGTCATATCGTGAGCCAATATAGCGGCATCGACTGAAGATGCTATTTTTGCGGCACAGCTGGACTTTGCACCGTCACAAACAACTCCGCTGAGATTTCCCAATGTATTTATGATCGTTGAACATATCTGCTCATAAGTTCCGCCATGAAGATATGTTATAGCAGCTCCGCTGGCGCATCCTGCGCTGACTGCACCGCAGAAGGCGGAGAGCACTCCTATATGATTCTTTATATGTACAGCAATCAGATTACTCAACATCAGCGCCCTATATAATTTGTCTTCCGAAACTTTCAATTCCTTTGCATATTCCACTACCGGAACGCTTACTGTTATTCCCTGATTGCCGCTGCATGAATTTATCATGACAGGAAGCGAACATCCTCCCATGCGGGCATCTGACGCTGCAGCTGCCATTGCTTTGGCTCTTACTTTTATCCCTGTGCCATTATTATCAAGCAACGTTTTCCCTACTGACGCACCGTAATCATTATTAATACCTTCAAATGCTACCTGCATATTAAAATTTATCTGATCATCAAGCAAATTCTTTATTTCACTGTAATCTGTTGTATCAGCAAACTCAACAATATCTTTCACATTCAAAAGGCTTTTAAGCTTGCTTATATCATTGCTCTGCCGGCTGTCCTCCACACTGGAAAGCACTTCGTTATTCTTCCTCACATAAATTATATTAGTATGCTGCCCTTTAATTCTTACTTCTGCCTCATCTTCTCCTTTTACGACTAAAACACGGATATACATATTGCCTTCGCCTTCTTCCAGGCCGCATTTACAAAAGCCTGTTCCCAAGAGCTCCTTCGTACGCCTTATATCTTCCTCATCAGCACTGCTTAGAACTTCAAGCTCATCACCTCCGCATTCCAGCATAGATCCCAGTACCGCCGCTGCTTCTATTCCATGCATGCCCCCTGAATTAGGTACTACCACTCCCTTTACATTTTTTATGACATTGCCGCTGCACATTATATCTATATGTTCCGGAAATTCTCCCAAAATGCTCCTTGCCTTTGCCGCTGCATAAGCTACAGCACCAGGCTCGGTACACCCGAATGCGGGAACCAGTTCGTATTGCAGAATACTCTTATAAGCTTTTTCTGTTTCTCTGTTCATAAATTTATACCTCCTTTCATACAAGACAGGATCATTCAGCCTTCCTGTCTATTCTTATTTCACATATGCCGTCCCCTTGTGCTATGACTTTCCCGAGATTAAACTCATAACCATCCATCTTAGAGCAGATTCCTCTGTCTCCATCCATGGCTATGTCACAAAGAAGAGGTATGTCCTCAACTTCTACGCCCAGTTTCTGCCAAGCGGAAACAAGAGGACAATAATGAAAATCAATGTACAGCTTATCTTTGGTATTCTCTACTATTTCCATCTCAAATACCTTTTGACCTGTTTCATCTGCAAAAACTTTCAAAAATGAACGCAGGTTTTCCGGATTCTCACAGTTTTTTAATATTCTTTCCATCCCATGAAAACAGCCGCATTCATATATTGCCGACCTCCCTATATCCTCCATATCCATTCCTCTTTTTCTTATTTCCTCCAGCAGCAGATAGAACCATGTGGCTCTGTGCTCTATAGCATTTCTAACCAGTGTGGTTTTTTCGTCATTCACAATAACAGGTTCATTGATAATAGATTTCATAAAATCCGCCTCCTTTTTCATATAATGCACTTGCTCAATTAAATTATGAACTCTGCCCTAAGGGATAAGTCAATAGTTTAAACAAAATAACAGACAGACGGTAAAATCCCGCCTGCCTGTTACAAGTAATTATTGTTGGAGATAATTTTTATAAAAACTCAATTGAGTTCTTTTCCGTATGGCTGCTTTAAACTTATCTGTGAAATCATAAATCCTCCTATAACCATCACGCTTCCTGCCACATTCCTGAATGTCACCTGCTCGTATCCGAAACCTATAGCGAAAACAAAGGCAAACACAGCCTCAAAGCATAATATGATAGATACATTAGATGGTTTTATGACTTTCTGAGCATATCCCTGAATCACAAAAGACAGTGCTGTGCAGAATATCACGCCATATCCTACGGCTACAGCTACCGGAAAGCTTCCTGCCGATAAATCCGGAACAGGTTCGAGAATCAAGGCAAATATCAATGTTATCAAACCTGCTGATATTACCTGTACTACTGACATCCTTACAGGATCCACATTTTCGGCATAGCGGTCTATAACCATCATCTGTCCGGCAAAACACAATGCACACATGAGCTGTAAGAAATCCCCCAGCTGAATGGTGAAACTCTCGGTCAGTGACATTACCGCCAGTCCGGCAAAGGCTATAAAGGCACCCACAAGCGCATTCTTTTCCGGCCGTTTTTTATAAAACAGCCATATCAGAAACGGCACTATTACTACACATGCATTTGCCAAAAATCCGGCCTTTCCCGGTGTCGTATACTGCAATCCGACAGTTTGTGCCGTAAAGGAAGCGGCCAGGAAAATGCCTGAGAATATTCCGCAGTATACTTCCGATTTTTTCATTTTACATACCAGTCTGAAAAAAATTACTGCCAGCAATATTCCTGATAGAAGAAACCGCATAGTCAAATAATACAATGGTGTAATATCCGATAACGCCCACTTGATCACGCTGAAGTTCAGTCCCCAGCTAACTGCTATAAATAAAATTCCTGCATTTGCTAAAACTATGTACTTATTCGACATATGATCTCACCTGCTGCAACAAAACTACAACACAAATCCAAATACTATAAACAGCATGATCGCTACTACTGCCGATATCACAGCATATGGCAGCTGCGACAGTGCATGGTCCAAATTTTCCATTTTGCAAGCTTGGGAAGTCAGAGCTGTACAATCAGAATAAAAGCATGCATGACTTCCAAATGTTCCTCCCGAAAGGATAGCGCCCAATACTAAAAGCTCATTAGTACCTGTAGCTGCTGCCAATGGAATGAGAATCGGCACCGTGATGGCTGGTATTCCCCAGTTGCTTCCTGTAACAAAGGCCAAAGCCGCTACTACAACAAAAGCTATCGCCGGGAATAGTCCGGCACTCATATACGGCAGTACAGCATTTATGACATATGCCGGAAGACCTATTTCATCCAATCCCATCTTCATAGTCAGAGCACAGACAATGATAAAAAGCATAGGAGTCATTGATCCGAATCCGTTTACAAAAGCATCTCCGAATTCAGTAAAACTCATTGTTTTGGTAGGAAGATACATGAGCAAAGCCAATATTATAGCAGCAATCAAACCGAATAAAACTTCTCCGGTAATCACGGCAACTGCAATCAATACGATCATTGGAGCAAGGAAATTTATTATCTTTCCATCTTTTCCATTATTCTCTTCTAACCCATTTTCTTCCTTCACCACATTGAATTTAGCACTTTGTTCTGAATAAACATTTCCTCCTGCAGCTACTCTTTCATATGCTTTTTTCATTGTTCCCAGTTTAGGAATTACGCCATATATAGCAAGAGGCACTACTATAAGAGCTGTCATCCCATAAAATATAAATGGCATGGCATGGATATAAATATCCATGCCTGATCCATATACCTGCAGTTCTTTCTGTTCTGAAAAAATTCCTGCAAAGAATACCGCCCAGGTCGACAGCGGCAGCAATACACACACAGGAGCGCCTGTAGAAGCTGTAACATATGCGAACATTTCTCTCGGTATTTTCTGTCTGTCACACACTCCTCTCATTGCTGATGTCAGCGTCATAATATTCAAGGCATCATCCATAAATACGACGATCCCCAGAAAAAATGTTGTCATCAGTGACTTTTCCGGTTTATTGGCCAGTCTTTCGACTATTTTCGAAAAGCCGAAAGTACCTCGTGATTTTTCAAACAGCATAACCAAACTTCCGAACAGTCCCATAGTCACCAGCATTGACGCATTATCTGATATCGTAAAATACAGAGCTTCCAAATATGATGGAATAAAATTTACTCCCTTTGCCACTACAAAGGCAAGCACACCTCCTACAATCAGCGGTTCAATGGTTCTTTTTGTCAGCAGCGCCATACCTATAACCACTAGCGGCGGCAGCAGAGTCAAAAGACCATAATCAACAACTTGATCCATATTTTTACCTCATTTCATTTTCGCCCAAAGCTTTATGAGTTATATACGATCTCACCGTCCATAATTGTCATGACAACCTTCATATCAAACATTGCCTGTCTATCCGTTGCACATTCAAACAGATTATGTTCGGTTATAACCATATCTGCCAGTTTGCCGACTCCGATGGTTCCAAGTTCATAATCTCTTAATGATGCGTATGCTCCTCCGAACGTATATGCCTTAAGAGCTTCATGAATGCTTACTTTTTCCCAAGGATTCCATCCGCCCTGAGGCTCACCTTCATTGGTAAGCCTTGTCACTGCCCGAAAAATTCCTCTGAAAGGAGAAATATCCACTACAGGGCAATCGGTACCGAATGCCAGAACACCTCCGCTTTTTCGTATAGATTCAAAGGGCCATGAATATTTCATTCTCTCTTCACCTAAAATTTTATGAAATGGATGCTGATCAAAATCATATTTAGGCATATGTTCCGGCTGCACTGATGCTATTACTCCCAGATTTCCAAAACGTTCCAAATCTGCCGGATCCATAGCTTCCAGATGCTCTACGCAATGTCTCAAATCCGTCCTTCCATACCGTCTGTAAGCTTCCTCAACAGCATCCAAACAAAGCCTTGCCCCTGCATCTCCACAGGCATGAACTCTCGTCTGAATACCTGCTTTATGAAAATCGCAGACTTGCTGTATAAATTCCCCGGGATCTATCATAGGCGATCCCTTCTCTCCCGGACGATCAGAGTAATCTTTAAGCATATACCCGGAATAACCTTGAGGCGTGCCGTCTATAAAAGCTTTTACTCCGTTGCATCTGAGCTTTGAGCTGTTATACTTCACTTTCTTTTCCAAAACACTTTCCACTCCTTCATCAAATAAAGGGAAAAAATGTATCCTGGCAGTAAGCTGCCCACTATCCTCTATTATCTTATAAGCATTTTCTCTCATGGGAGATGTTCCCGCAACATCTCCCAAAGATGTTATCCCATGTCTGTTTGCAGTATCTATTAATGTCTTGCTATACTGCGCTAATTCTTCATCACTAATAGATTCAAATATTTTTTTCTGAAGATTTATTGCAGCCATTTCATGCAGATATCCGTCAGGTTCACCGTCTTCATATCTTCCATAAAAGCCATTCAAAGGATCCTGAGTATTTTTATCTATCCCAAATCTCCTTAATGCAGCACTGTTTACCCATGCACCATGGCATTCTTTATTAAGAAGAAACACCGGTATATCAGGAAAATACTTATCAAGACTTTCTTTTGTAGGCATCTTCTGATCCGGCCACAAAAGCGGATCCCATGCGCCGCCCATTATAAAACTCTTTCCTGCTGCATCTTTATGCAAATCCCACAGATATCTTGCGGCCTCTTCTTCTGATCTGGTATATCTGAGTATTCCATCTGCCTCAAGAAGACCTGCACTGACAAGATGTACATGAAAATCATTAAATCCCGGCATGATGAAATTATTCGACACATCAAATACTTCAGTATTGCTATCAATATATTCCTTGCTGTCCTCTTGGCTGCCGACAAATATTATTTTGTTCCCGTCCGTTACTACATATCCGTCTATCAGTTCATCTGTCACGGCAGTATATATATTCCTGCATCTGAAAGCTTTTTTTCTCATTTTTTCAGCGCTCCTATTCATCATCATCAACGGCCAGTACGCCTTTCTTTATTTCCATCAAATACAGCACCCCGCATACAGGACCGAATAAAATTGCTACTATAGCCAGAAACAGCGGAAGTACCTGCGCCGAATGAGTAATAACACCGGCTCCTATAATAATTGAAGCTACAACAGTGGCAGCTGTCCAAAAGTACGCCAGTTTCTGCTTTCTGGATTCTGTTTTCTTATCCATAATTGACCTCCTTACGCTTCTAACTGCTTATTTTCTTTATAGGTAACTTTAGAAATAACTATATAAGTTATTATGCTGAAAATTATGCAGGCTAAGTTGGTAGGTATTCCTGCAGGACACTGCAGCGCAAACTGCCAAACCATATACATAACTATCGCCAGCAATAAGCTCCAGAAACCGGCCGCAGGTGTTTTCTTTTTGTAAAACAGTCCGAACATAAGAGGTACAAAGAATGCGGCCACCTGGAATCCTCCAATATAGTAGTACGCTTTCGAAATACCATCCTGCCAGAAATATGTTGCAAAAATTATAACAATACCCATTATTGCGATTACTACTTTAGTCGCGATTACTTCACCCCTATCAGAAAGATTCTTATTAATGAACCCTCTGTATATATCATGTACCACAACTGCTCCTGCAATCAAATAATCTGCACTTACTGTAGACATAACGGCCGACAGCAGCGCTGCTACAAACAACCCTCTAAGACCTATAGGTAATGTTTCAAACACTATAGCCCAGAATGCCTGAGACGGTGACTGAGCTGCAATTTCAGGATACTGAACGAGAGCCGCCATCCCTGCGAGTACCATTACAGTACTGAAAACAACGCTGAATAGCATTATACATGAGTATGATACTTTGATATCTCCTCCTGATTTAGACGATCCGAATCTCTGATATGACTGTGAATTAGCATACATTGCAACAGCACCTATCGCCCATGAAAGTATTTCCATGACACTCAGTCCACCGGAAGGCGATGTAAGATTAGGATTTATCTCATGCGCCTGCTGGAATATAGTTCCAAATCCATCAAAATGCGTATACATTCCGAAACAAAGGACACCTGCCGCAATAGACATTATAACGAACTGTACCATATCAGTAACAGCAAGACCAAACATTCCTGAAAGTGATGTATAAAGTACTATTATTACTCCTAATATTGCAAATGCAACCCACATGTTTATCCCGGTGACGTATGATATCACCTGTCCGCCTGCAGTAAGCAAAGCGGCTTCATAAAGTATAGTACACAGCATACCCATGGCCATGACCAGTTTAGTATTTTTGCTGTACATATACTGCATCAGATCAGGCATTGTTATTACCCAGTCAGGCATTTTATCTCTGACTAAAGGTCCTATCCATAAAGCAAGAGGCAGTCTTAATATAGTAT
>OLOZ01002055.1_pt1 | contig 12261 bp, 8 predicted proteins | sample 1673021 | NCBI WGS metagenome assembly OLOZ01 (sample SAMEA3136747, study PRJEB25190) | human gut metagenome | biome: human gut; feature: human-associated habitat; material: faeces | place: Austria | collected 2013
TATGTCGACTAGTTGTATGCTATATTTGTCTTAGAAATTTTGCTGATGCGGTTTTCGATGACTAGCTACCAGCAGTTTTGTTATTGTATTGGATACATGCTCAATTAGATTCGCATACAGGTTAGATACAGGTTGATCGCATGAACGCTTCGTCTAAAAAGAAACTGGCCCAATACGAGCGCTTGGCGGGCATGCTGCGCGACCGCATCGCCGCCGGCACCTACGCACGCGGAGACAAGCTGCCGTCCGAGATGGAGCTCATGGACGAATCGGGGCTGTCACGCAGCACCGTGCGCCACGCCCTTAAGGTGCTCGTTGATGAGGGCCTGGTGCGCACCGAGCGCGGGCGTGGCGCCTTTGTGGCCGACACGCCCGCGCTCCACGAGAACAACCTGGTGTTTTCGAGCTATACCAAGCAGGTCGAAGGCCAGGGCATGAAGCCCACCACGCGCACCGTGGACTCGGGCTTTGCCAAGGCGGCCGGCAGCATAGCTAAGTTCTTTGACGCCGCCGTGGGCAGCAAGCTCGTCAAACTTGTCCGCCTGCGCTACCTGGACGACGCGCCGCTGTGCCTGGAGACCACCTACCTGCCGCCAAGCTTCGAGACGCTCATCGATCGCGATATTAACGGTTCACTCTACGCCACGCTGCGACAGGAGTTCCATCGCGCGCCGGCACAGGGGCATAAGACCTTTGAGGTGTGCTACGCCTCGCAAAACGAGGCGTTTTTGCTCAACGTTGAGCGCGGGCAGGCGTTGATCCTAATCACCGACTACGTCTACGACACCGACGGTCGCCCGCTCCATGTCTCCAAGCGCATCCAGCGCACCGACCGCGCCAAATACACCGAACCCATCGGCTAACCACCACCAAAACCACCACAAAGGGGACAGGCACCTTTGTGGTGGTTTTAGGCGAGGAGGTCGGGGAACCAGGTTGGTTTGGGTTGGTTGGGTGTGCGCTCGGCTAGGACCAGCTCCATCCAACACATATCGTACCAGCGGCCGAACTTTTGGGCGCAGCGGTCAAAGGCACCCACCAGGCGATATCCCATATGGGCATGGAAATCCTGGCTGTTGTGCGTCAGGTACTCGTCGTCCTTGTCGTGCGGCACGGCGATGAGGGCGCACATGTTGGTGATGCCCATCGCGACCAGGCATTGCTTGAGCGCGTCGTGCAGCTTGCGGCCCAGCCCGCCGTGGCGCACATCGCGCGCCAGGTAGATCGATGTCTCGACCGACCAGTCGTACGCCTCGCGGCTGTTAAGCGAACTCACGTAGGCATAGCCTACCGGACGCCCGTCCAACTCCATCACCAAATATGGATAGCGCTTGAGCGTACGCTCGATGCGCCCAGCGAACTCCTCAACGCTCGGCACCTCGTATTCGCAGGTAATCGCCGTCTGGCGCACATACGGCTCATAGATGGCAAGCAACGCCGGCGCATCATCGGGCGTCGCCAGGCGAATCGTCGGCTCGGACATCTCGGTCATACAACCCTTCTCCCCAAAAGCAAAGGCCGCCCTGCGCCAAGCTCAGGCGCAGGGCGGCCCCTTGTCATTACATCAGGCTACAGGACAGCCGCCAACGCGTCGATATCCTCCTGCGTCGTGGCCCAGCTGGTGCAAAAGCGCACCACCGTGTGAGTATCGTCGTACTTTTCCCAGTACTCGATCGAGGCATGCTCGCGAATGCGGGCCATGTCCTCGTTGGGCAGAATCACAAACTGCTGGTTGGTCGGCGTCTCCAAGAAGAACTGGTAGCCGCGCTCGTGCAGCACGCGACGCAGCGCCTGAGCGGTCTCAATCGCCTGGCGACCAATCTCAAAATACAGGCCATCGGTAAAAAGGGCCTCGAACTGCACACCCGTCAGGCGGCCCTTGGCAAGCAGCGCGCCGTGCTGCTTAATACGCGGAATGGGATGCGCCGGGGTGTGCATGCCGCAAAACACCACAGCCTCGCCGCACAGAGCGCCGCACTTGGTGCCGCCGATGTAGAACACGTCGCACAGCTGCGCCAGCTCGGGCAGGGTAATGTCGCACTCATCGGCCGCCAGCGCATAGGCCAGGCGGGCGCCATCCACAAACAGCGGAATCTCGCGCTTCTGGCACACTGCGTGAATCGCCGCGAGCTCGGCCTTGGAGTACAGCGTGCCGTACTCGGTCGATAGGCTCACGTACACGGCGCCCGGGAACACCGTGTGCTCGTAGCTCTCGTTTTCGTAGAACACCTGGATATAGTTCTCCAGATCCTCGGCGTGCATCTTGCCCTCGTAGCCGGGGATGGTGAGCACCTTGTGACCGCCAAACTCGATGGCGCCCGCCTCGTGGCAGGCGACGTGGCCGGTCTCGGCAGCAACGACGCCCTCGTACGGCGCGAGCAGCATGTCAATCACCGTCGCGTTGGCCTGCGTGCCGCCCACCAGAAAAAACACGTCGGCATCGGGGGCCTGACAGGCCTCGCGGATAAGCTGCTTGGCACGCTCGGTGTGCGCATCGGTACCGTAGCCGGGCTGCGGCTCCATATTGGTGTCGACAAGCGCCTGCAGCACCGCCGGATGTGCACCGTGGGAATAGTCGTTGTTAAACGCGAGCATGGCAATCCTCTCTTACCGGGTATCGGCCAGATGATTCAAACGGGGTTATTGTACGCCGTTGGGATAGGCGATGCGCGCGGCAAGGCACTCAAGTGCCAGTACCAGGGCAAAACCGCAGCTCACGTCACTCAAAAAGTGCGCTCCAATCACGATGCGCCCAAAGGCGACGAGCGCCGCGATCACAGCCGCCGCCCAAAAGATCACGCGGCGACGCGAAGGTTTTTCCTTAAAGGCTGCCGCGGGAAGCCCGGCGAGCATAAGGCCAATCGCCGCATGCGCCGTGTGTCCGCTCGCAAACGACTTGAACCCGTCCTTAATCACGCCGGCGGCGATATAGGCCCACTTGTCGGGGTTGCCGATCACCCACCACGGCTGAAAATTGAGCCCCGGCGTGACCTCGATCACGCGCATGCGCGGGCGCGACCATAACGGCTTAACAATGACGTTGAGGATGATGGCCTGAGCGACCCACACGGCCAGCACCATCAACGCCCAGCGCGTAAGCTCGTCGGGCTCGGTCGTGCGCGTGAGGCGGTAGGCGATGAAGTTGGCTGCGATGACCAGCACAAACGTCAGTACAAGCTGAAACGCAATAAGCTTGCCGCCGACGCGCAGCGATCCGATAATCTCGTAGCCGACCAGACCCACGTTGATCAAAACGCCCAGCGCAGCGAGCCACTTGCTCGCCTTGGAATCGGGGCGTGCCGAGCGCACGAGCATAACGCCCGCGATGCTCGCCGTCAGCTCGAAAGGCAGCTCGCCGGCCGCCTCGATAAAGCGGCCGTACATGCTGCCGATGTTGAACAGCGCGCTCGAGATCTGATAATCGAAGAAACTGCCCACGCCCAGACAAAGACACAGGACAACCGCGATAATGGCGACATCTTTCTTATAGATGTATCCGGACATGCTTTCCTTTCGATGGGGTCAGAATCAACCTGCGAGGCGGCGGGGCAAAGAGCAGCTGATAGCTCCGTCCCGCCACGCCCCTACTTGTTAGTCGTCGTCGCTGGCACCCAGCTGCTGCAGCAGCATGAGCGCGGCCGCCACCGGGCCGGTGCCGTCGCTGGCGTCGAGGCCGCGGCCCAGGCCGCAGCCCGCGCCGGCGCCCGCCTTGTAGGGCACCGACAGCTTGCGACTCTTGGGGAAGTTCACCGCGCCATAGCGGGTCTTTAGTTCAAAGGCCACCTTCTTGGGTACGTCGACGCCCAAAAACGTGATGCGTCCGCCGCTGAGCGTGACGCTCTCGAGCCCCAGGCGCTCGCCGCGAATACGAATGCGAGCGCGGTTGAACAAGTTGAGCCCCGCCAACGGCAGCTCACCGTGCGCCGCCTCGGTCTCCTCCTGCACCTCGTCGATGCTCTCCAGGTCCTCAGCCGCCGCGAGCTTGCGGTACACGAGCACGCGCTGGTCCACCGCCGGCATGTACTCCTCGGACAAGAAGTAGTCGGCCGGCAGGTTGATGCCCACGCTCGCCGCCTCCACGCCGGCATCGTCATCGCCGCGCGCCTCGGCCACGGCCTGGCCCAGCATCTGCGTAAACAGGTCGAAGCCCACGCTCGACAGGTTGCCGTGCTGCTCGGCGCCCATGAGCGAACCGGCACCGCGGATCTCCAGGTCGCGCATGGCGATGCGCATGCCGCTGCCGAGGTCCTGGAACTCAGAAAGCGCGGTCAGGCGCGCCGTGGCCTCCTCGGTGAGCGGTAGCTCACCCGGGAACATAAAGTACGCGTATGCCTGCGTGGCCGAGCGGCCCACGCGGCCCTTGAGCTGGTAGAGCTGCGCCAGGCCCAGGCGCTGCGAGTCCTCGATGATGAGCGTGTTGGCGGTCGCGTTGTCGATACCGCTCTCCACGATGGTCGTGGCGATAAGCACGTCAATCTTTTTGGTCGCGAACTCGATCATCACGTCCTCGACCTCGCGCGGGCTCATCTTGCCGTGTGCCACGCCCACGCGCGCCTCGGGCGCGGCCTCGTGCACGCGCGCCACGGCATCGTCGATGGTCTTGACGCGGTTGGACACGTAATACACCTGACCGCCGCGGCCCACCTCCAGGCGAATCGCCGCACTCACCACGTCGGGGTCGTACTCCCCCACGTGCACGATCACGGGACGACGCCCAGTCGGCGGCGTGGTGATCAGGCTCATGTCGCGCACGCCGCTCGTGGCCATCTGCATGGTTCGCGGAATCGGCGTTGCCGAGAGCGTGAGCACGTCGATTTGCTCGCGCAGGTTTTTGAGCTGCTCCTTGTGCTGCACACCAAAGCGCTGCTCCTCGTCGATGATCACCATGCCCAGGTTCTTGGGGTTCACATCGGCAGAAAGCAAGCGGTGCGTGCCGATGAGCACATCAATCGTGCCCTCGGCAAACGCCTTGAGCGCGCGCTTTTGCTGCGCCGGGGTACGGAAGCGGCTGAGCACCTCGACCTCCAGGCCAAACGGGGCAAAGCGCTCAAAGAATGTCTCGTAGTGCTGTTGGGCCAGAATGGTCGTGGGGCAGAGCACCATGACCTGGCGGCCGGAGTCCACGCACTTAAACGCCGCGCGCAGGGCGACCTCGGTCTTGCCAAAGCCCACGTCGCCGCACAGCAGACGGTCCATGGGCTTGGGCGCCTCCATGTCGGCCTTGATGTCGGCGATAGCCTCCAGCTGGTCGCGTGTCTCGTCGTAGGGGAAGCTCTCCTCCATCTCGATCTGCTCGGGCGTATCGGGCGGACAAGCGATACCGGTAATCGACGAGCGGCGCGTATACAGGTCAACCAGGTCAAACGCCAGCTTTTTGGCGTTCTTGCGCGCCTTGTTGGTGGCACGCGTCCAGTCGGCGGTGTTGAGCCTGGTCAGGCGCGGCTTGTCGCCGTCGGGGCCAACATAGCGCGTGATGCGGTCGACCTGCTCGAGCGGCACGTAGAGCTTGTCGCCATCGGCATATTCCAGCAAAAAGTAGTCGCGCTCCTTGCCGCCCACTTCTTGGCGCGCGATCTCGCTAAAGAGCGCGATGCCGTGAGTGGCGTGCACCACGTAGTCGCCCGGCTTAAACGGGAAGGTGATCTGCGTAATGTCCACCTTGCGGCGGCTGCGCGCGCGGTTGGCGTCCATGCGGGCGTTGAGGTCGGCGATCGAGAACACGGCCAGGTTGGCATCGGGCACCACCACGCCCTGCGGCAGGGCAGCGTCCACAAAGGTCACGCGCCCGCGCGAGATGGTGGGCACGGCGGCGCCGGCGGCAGCCTGCGCGGCGCCCGCCTCGAGCGAGCGGGCGTTGAGCGCATCGGCGCGACGCTCGCGAATGGAAGCACGGGCCTCCTGGCGGGCGGCACGGTCGGCAGAATCCGCCGCTGCCACGCGCACGCGGTCGCCGATAGCGCCGGTATTTTCGGGCGCCGCGGTCAGCGACTCCTCAAAGGTAATGCCCTCGTCGCCAAAGGTAAGCTCCATCGACTCGCGCGCACCGCGGTCGGGGATGGCAAACACGCAGGCATAGCGCTTGCCCACGACCTCCTGGATGCGCGTCATAAAACGGTTGTCCGAGCCTGCGATGGCCGGCTGCTCAATCTTGAGCTCGGCCGTCACCGCACCGCCGGCACGGATGAGGCTCACGTAGTTCAGGCGCTGCTGGGCACCAAAGTCGAGCTGTTGGGCGCGCACGTACAAGCCGTCCAGGCGATCGACCCCCGCCTCGCCGGCACGGGCCTCGATATCCTCGTAGGCGCGCAGGCAATCGTCGAACAGCGAGCGCGGCTCGGACAGCACCACGAGCGCCTTGCCACTCACGTGCGACAGCGGGCTTACGGTCTGGCCGTACATCACCGGCAAAAAGCGATCGAGCTCAGGCGTGACGATGCGCGCATCCACCATCTCGAGCAATGCGGCCAGTTTGCTGTCGTCCTGGCTGGCACGATAGAGCGCCACATGCATGTTGTGGACGGCCTCGTCGGTAAGCGCCAGCTCACGGCAGGGGAAGATCTCGATGCTGTCTTCGTTGCCGATGGTCTGGCCCGTTGAGCTCACCATACGGCGGATGCGATCGATCTCGTCGCCGAAAAACTCAATGCGCACGGGCGCTTTTTCCTGCGCGGGGAACACCTCGACGGTGTCGCCGTGCACACGGAACAGGCCGGGCGCGTCGGCGGCACCGGCATTGGTGTAGCCCATGCCCACCAAGCGCTGTGGCACCTCGTCAAAAGGAATCTCCTCGCCCACCGCAAAAGTAGTGGACTCCCAGTAGCGGCTCTCGACTGGCGGCACGCAACGCAGCAGCGCACGGGCCGAGGCGACCATGATGCAGTTGTCCCCGCGCACGATGCGCCCGAGCGCCTCGCAGCGCTGGGCAACCACGGCATCGTCAGGCGCCTGCTCGCGCCACGGATAGTCCTTGCGCTCGGGAAAACGGCACACGTGCGCCAGGCCCACATAAGCAGCAAGGCTGCGCGCGGCGCGATCGGCCGCGTCCTCGCCGCTCACAATGTAGACCGTGGGGCGCGGACGGCGCGCAAACTGGGCTGCCGCCATAAGCGTGCGACCCGATTGCGACACGGCCAGCGTCACGTCCTCGCCGGCATCGAGTCCGGCCTCGACGGTCTGCAGCGCCTCGGCAGTGTAGAGCTGCGCGGCTATACGGTGAATGAGCATGCTGTTCCTCCGGCATTGCAACGCCAAAAGCCCGCCGGGGCAAGCTCGGCGGGTCGTACGTCAAAAATCATTGCCTGTCATGGTAGCGCATGGAGAGGACTCCTGCTCAAGCGTACGCCCAGCCCCGCAACAAAAACGCCAGATAGAACTGGACTCACCGGCTTCGCCAAAATTTCCCCGTCACGTCGAACGCCGCAACCACGGAAGGTGCCCCAAGAAACGGCTATTCCTCAAAAAAGCTCGCAACGTTTAAGCGGCTCGTCCACTCGCCTATGGTGTTGGCAAAACCGACGCGTGTATACACGCCCGCAAAACGGCCGCGATACAGGTACAGGCCTTCCATATTAGAAGCGGGCGCAAAACCAAGATCATCCACAAGTCCTTTAGGCGCCTCTCCTCGATGCGGCCCATCGACAAGCGTTCCGCGCAAGCAGGGAGTCTGATACTGCTGAGCATACTCCTGTACAATCGCCCCAGCGGCCGCAGCGCGAGCTAGCACCTGGGACCATTCCTGTTCCGTGACATCCAAACCAGCGACAACGCCAACCGCATTGTAGCCGCCGCACGGCTTGACGATCCATCGATCCTTTTCGACAAATCTCAACAACTGGGTGCTTTCGTCCAAAATCTCGGTATAGGGCACATGCTCCCGTACAAACGATTGCTCCTCCGAGCTCAACAAGGACTGACCGGCCCGAGACCACAAAAACGCAAATACGGTCTTAGTCGCACACGGCCACGTTCTAAAACCACCAACGATACATGCAAGCCCTTCTTGGGCAGCCTCGATTAAGGCCGAGCGTCCGTCGCACGGCTTATCCCACAGCTCGCCGGTCACCGCGCGCCGCCAAACGCAATCAATGGGACCAGCGGCATCGCACAGGCGCCTAGCACCGCCCTCTTCTTCGGCAATCCGCAGGTCGCGCACATCCGCAAAGCGTGCGACTACACCCCGCCGCCTCATAAGGTCGGCAAAATGAGCCGCATCTTCCAAGTCGATGCTTTCCGAATAGTCGACGATTGCCACCGAAGCGGGATAGATCTTTGATTGCGGTGCATGGGGTCCCTCGTCAACGCGGACCCCGTCGTCCGATCGCGCACTATCCTCGGTGCGGCGAGGATGGGCCAGTTCCCACTCTGCATAGGTCTCAAACAATGCATCTATCCAGCTACCGCACAAATCGTACTGCCGAAAGCCGGGATGGTCTGATGCAAACTCCTCAAAGGAAGGCGTCATTCGCACTGCCTGGCAGACCGCATCGGTCACTACCATTCCGGCACTGCCGTCGGTATTGAGCTCGCAAAACGTATACGAACCGGTGTCCTCGTCAAGAAAGATATCAACGCGCGCAAGGGGAATCTGGCAATCATAGCCGGCATCCATAGCGCACAGGTCAGCAAAAGCCGGATCCATGCGAAACCACGCACGCACGGAGGTATCGGAACAAAACGCCCGCGTCACCTTGTCCATAATGCCGTACATGCGCTCGGCGGCCTCCTTAAGAATCGCCGTCATATCCTTGTCGAATATCTTTGGCGTCAGAGCCCAAGGCGCAGGGTCGCCATGGTAGAGCGCATGGGTTTGAGACAAGTATTCGTCGCCTTTACGCCGACCAGGTAGGTCGCCTTCGCGCGTGCGCACGATGCGCTCAAAGTCATCCTCGAGCTCTCGCGTCTTCGATGTTGCCACGTTACCCTCCATTGCTTGATTTTTTGCTCATGCTACGCCAGCACGCCATGACTTCGGCGCGCTTGAATAGGCTTCTAAATTAGCAACACATTTTTGCATGGGACAACGAATGATCGACGCGAACTTCCCAATCGCGCAACGTTAAACGTTAAAAGCGCCAGGCGGGCCACCAACTTAGCGTTCTAAATCAATCATATCGAGCTCAGGCGAATGCGTTAGTCGTAATTGATGCTTTGCAGAGTGAAAGAAGGAGCGCCGTCGTCAGCGGTAACCTTTACCACGGCGGTCCCGGACATCATAGGTGTAGAGTCAGCCCCAATCGTCGACTTCAGTTGATCGGCAGGCAGTCCATAAACGCTCTCAGGAACATCCGAGATCAAAGGAGAAGAGATGCCGTTATAGCTCAGCGCGACATAAGCCTCAAATGTAAGGCAGTACGTGTTGTCGCCCAGGTCTTCCGCGCCCGAAACGATTGCCGGAATAGGCGAGCCGGCAAAGCCGTGCATCTCGTTAAAGTACAGGTAGCCGTCCTGAACCGTAACCCTCGTTGCCAGATTGTCAGGCAATCCGCCATCAGCGTCGATATACATCTCGTCATCGGATAACGTTACGCCAAACAGTCGGCTCATCTCGCGCTTCATGGAATCAACGGGGACCTTGCTTGCATAGGATTTGCCGTCCACATCCCCGCCCCTTTCCACGCGATTCGTAGTGTTTTCGAGCAGGTGGTTAAAGACGAAAATCGTCATGCCCCGTTTTTCCTCTGCAGAAAGACCGTCCGCCGCATCAAACGAGGCTAACCCGCCTGCCCCGTCACGCGCAAACTGTTCCTCCGTAAAGTTCGGCAGGAACAGATTCGCGGCGGCATAGGTTGCCTGGTCATTGAGGTCGACTTTTACGCTGCTGCCGGTCTGCTCAGGCTCATCCGCCTCATCCTCGTCGGCGGCAGGCTTCTCCTTGGCGCTTCCCTCGTCCTTGTGCTCGGCCGAGCCCTCGTCGGACCCGAGCACCGTGATCTGCGATGAATTGCCCTGCCCAAGCGGACCCAGCACGCCGGTCAGCGCCAGAGCGCCACCGCCGGCAACGAGCACGCCCACCACGCACATGCCGACAATCACCGCGCGCTTATGTGACTTCTTCTGCACGAGAGGCATCCCTGCCGCCGGCATCGATGCGGGCTCAGCAGGCGCGGCCGCCGGAGAGGCAGCGCCCATGCGCGCCCCGCAGTTCGTGCAAAAATCGGTTCCGTCGGGCATCTCGAATCCACACTTGGTGCAAAACATATTCGGGCATCCCCTCACAACAAACGGTATCTGCCGCCATCATATTGAGCCTTCGCAGCCCAAATGTGTTGCGCAACATTGGTCGCCGTCTTCGGGTGCCGATAAAACGTGCCGGGCCCTACCCCGTCACACGCACGCTGGGGCAAAGGTCTGCCAGCGGGCACTCGTCGCACTTGGGTTTGCGGGCGTCGCAGATTTCGCGGCCAAAGGTGATCCACTGGTGATTGACCGACTCCCAATACTCGTGCGGCAAGATCTTGAGCAGATCCTGCTCGGTCTTGAGCGGCTCTTTGGCATGCGTCTTGGGACTCAGCATCAGGCGATGCGCGATACGGTTGACGTGCGTATCCACCGCGATGCCTTCCACGATGCCATACCCCACGTTGAGCACGATGTTCGCCGTCTTGCGCCCCACACCCGGCAGTTTGACGAGCTCCTTCATATCCGCCGGCACTACACCGCCGTAATCGGCAACGATCATCTGCGCGGCCTCCACGGCATGTTTGGCCTTACTCTTATAAAAGCCGAGCGACTTAATGGTGTCCGCCACGTCGGTCACACTCGCCCCGGCCATGGCCTCGGGCGTGGGCCACTGGGCAAACAGTTGGGGCGTCACCTTGTTGACCTGCGCGTCGGTCGTCTGAGCCGAGAGCAGCACTGCGATGAGCAGCCTAAAGGGATTCTCGTGGTCCAAGAAGCACTCGACCGGGCCATAGCGACGGTTAAGGCGCTCGCACACCTCGATGGCGCGCTCGCGTTTGGCGGCATTGGTCTCGCGTGGCATAACGACTCCTCGGCTCGGCAGAAACATAACTTCACGAAAACGATTGTCCCACGTACGGGGGCCTTAAGCCTCCAAAAATGCGCCGGTCTGGCGGCTCCACAGGCTTGCGTATTCGCCGTCCGCCTCGACGAGCTGAGCATGCGTGCCATCTTCGACAATCTCGCCGTCGGCCAACACCACGATGCGATCGAGCGCTGCCACGGTGGACAGGCGATGCGCCACCACAATGGAGGTGCGCCCGCGCATCAGGTTCTCGAGCGCTTCCTGCACCAGCGCCTCGGACTCGCTGTCGAGGGCAGACGTCGCCTCGTCGAGCACCAGAATCGGCGCGTCAGTGAGAATGGCACGGGCGATGGCCACGCGCTGGCGCTGGCCGCCCGAAAGCTTAACGCCGCGCTCGCCCACCATGGTGTCAAAGCCACGGGGCAGGCGGTCGATAAACTCAGTCGCGTTGGCCAGGCGCGCAGCCTCGCGAATCTGCTCGTCGGTAGCGTCGGGGCGGCCGTAGGCGATATTTTCGCGGATAGAGCGGTGGAACAGCAGCGCCTCTTGCGGCACGTAGGCAACCTGACGGCGCAGGCTCTGCTGCGTGCAGCGCGAGACATCCTGACCATCCACGAGCACGCAGCCTCCCTGCACGTCGTCCAAGCGTAGCAACAGCTTGGTGAGTGTTGTCTTGCCCGAGCCCGATTTGCCCACCAGGCCCACGCGCTGGCCCGCCGCCACATGGAGCGTCAGGTCGTCGAACACGCTCTCGCCCGCCGCGGCATCACGGTATGCAAAGCTCAAGTGCTCAAAATCAATCGCGCCCTCGCTCACCTTGAGCTCGGGGGCGTTCTCGTCGTCTGCCACCAGACACGGCTCGTCCAGCACGCGCGTCATCTCGGCCGCATCGCCCAGCGCGCGGTTGATGCGCTGCATCATGGAGCTCACGTAGTTCAGACGCATGGTGAGGTTGTACGTATAGGTAAAGATCATGACGAGCGCGCCGGCAGAGATGCCAAACCACGCGTTGCCGCCCGCGACGAACACACTCACCACGGCCATGGTGATAACGATAAGGCCCGAGGTCGTAAAGTTGCGTTGCATCATGGCGTGCATCGATACCGTTTCGGCATCGCGCGCAGCGCGGTCGGCGGCATCGAACAGGTCGCGCTCAAAGTCCTCGCGCCCACAGGTCTTGACGGCCAGGATATTCGTGACCGCATCGGACAGCACGCCCGACAGCTTGTTCTGCGCGGCGGACGTCGCGGCCGAAAGCGGCATGATGCGCTTGTACA
>OLOZ01002060.1_pt1 | contig 12238 bp, 11 predicted proteins | sample 1673021 | NCBI WGS metagenome assembly OLOZ01 (sample SAMEA3136747, study PRJEB25190) | human gut metagenome | biome: human gut; feature: human-associated habitat; material: faeces | place: Austria | collected 2013
TTTTGTAAATTTGGTCTTTTTAATGCAAAATCTACTGTAGCCTTTAAGAAACCAAGCTTATCTCCAACATCATATCTTCTTCCTTCAAACGCTCTGCCCGATCCATCATAACGGTATTTCTCTGTACCAGCGCATCAATCTGCCCTCCCATATCTCTAATTCCAAATTCTGCCATGGAATACAAGATCTTCATTGCAGAAAGCACATCCGGAATGGAACGTGATCCTGCTTCGCTATTTTAATCCGGTAGGCGCACACGAGAGCGGACGCATCGGTGAGGATCCGAAGGGTATTCCGAACAATCTGATGCCTTACATTTCACAGGTGGCGGTCGGCAAGCGTGAGAAACTTGGTGTGTTTGGCAATGACTATGACACACCGGACGGAACCGGCGTGCGTGATTACATCCATGTAGTGGATCTGGCAATCGGTCATGTAAAGGCAATTCATTATATCTTTACTAAACCGGGACTGGACATCATCAATCTGGGAACAGGAAGAGGATATTCCGTACTTGAGATGGCAAAGGCATTTGGCGAAGCCTGTGGCAAAGAGATCCCATATGAGATCCAGCCGAGAAGAGAAGGAGATATCGCAACATGCTATGCAGATCCTGCCAAGGCATGGAAGGTGCTTGGATGGAAGGCGGAGCGTGGTCTGAAGGAGATGTGTGAGGATGCCTGGAGATGGCAGTCTCAGAATCCGGACGGATACAATGCATAATCTATATTGTTAAGAATTTAAAGACGCTGTGAAAGCTTGAACATAAGACTTTCACAGCGCCTTTTTTGGAGGGATAGAAGATATCAATATCCTCAGTTTATTTGTCCTGCGCTGACAGCTTCAGCCGGTCAGCAGCCGTTTCTTTATAGAATTTCATCAATGACGTTTCCAGTAACAGGGTGAAACGTTCGTCATCATCTTCCCTTAATGCTTTCAGAAGTTCCGGTTGTTCCATGAGAGAGCCGATGATCTCACTGACGATCGAAGCCGATACCTGATCCGGGTCATTTTCCGGAATAAAGGTTACAATTGCACCAAGAATAATCCGCGCATTCTCATAAATTGGTGGTTCCAGGTGAACATAGCCAAAACATGGATGCATGATATCCGGACTTTTGCCATGCAGGAGCAGAGCATGGAACGGCTTCATATATGTGTCAGCAATCTGATCTCGCTTCTTCAGGATCTCATAAAAATGCGATTCCATTTCCGGAGTATCAGAAAATAATGATGCGGCGTATGCAAGAATCTCGTGACGCTCCTGAAGCACCGGTGCGCGCCCGATCCGTATGTGATCCAACAGATACTCAATCTCTGCACCTGTACGGGAGACGAAATGAATATCCTTGCGTGTAAAAGAGGTCTCCGGTACTTTCTTCTCTGCATGTGGTCTGCGATCACTTTTCTGTGACAGGATTAACTGGAACTTGGAGTCTAACAGCATCCGGTCCTGACGGTTCAGCAGTGGGCTGACATAGATATAGCGATAAGTAGTATCTAATCTGACCGTAGAAATAATCAGATCAATGTCGTTTTGCGCCAGTTCTTCCGGATCGATATGGAACGCTGATGTGGTGCCGCGGATATCCAGATCCGGGTAAGCCTTGTGCAGATTCTCGGCAAGCAGTCTGGAGCTTCCGATACCGGTCGGGCATACGATGATAACCGAGATGCGTCTGGCAAGCTTCGCCCGTCTGTCCAGTGCCATGGAGAAATATATGGATATGAATCCGACTTCGCTTGGCGGAAAAGACGGCAGCCCATAGCTTGCGGAAAGCGAGATACATCCGGCGGTACATGCCTGATATATTTCATCGTAACGGTTCTGTATATCCTCTAACAGTGGATTCTCGATCGGAATGCCGGCACGGATACGTCCGATAGCCGGCTGGATGTGCATGCCAAGTTCTCTGGCGAGCTGCGGATCACTGCCAAAATCAATATCCAGAATCTCGCTGACATTTTGGATAAGGGCAAGGGTAATCTGGTGTACGTCAAAGTCGCGCTTGCTGGTCAGATCTCGTTGCTCCGCTGACCAGATCCGGATTCCGGTAAGGAAGATGGCAAGATATCTGGTCTCGCTCTCGATGATCGGCAGCCGAAACGTCTGTCGTAGCTTCTGCATCAGATATTCTGCCACAGCAAATTCCGGTTCCATAGTCAGGTCTTCAAAAGCAGCTTCCTCTGCGGTAATATATTCTCCCTGACGGATCCGGCAGACACTGTAGGACAGATAAATGTTGAGCCGAAGATAGCCGTTGTCAGACAGATTCAGATGCAATGTGCGTGCTCCGTCGCTGACGATTTGAGCCACGCTGTCAGTAATGGATTCGGAAATCTCAGCTTCCGGAATCGCTTTCTGATCTTTTAAATGTGAAGTAACGGCCTGGCGTCTGGCAGTCTCGCTGCCTGTAAGAAAGATGCCAAGACCCTGCCTGCGTACCAGTCGCAGATGATATTTGTCAAACCATTTTTCGATCTGATTCAGGTCGCTGGTAAGTGTGCCTTCGGAGATGCCGAACTGATCCATAAAAGTCAGAGACTTGACCGGTTCTCTGGCAAATAACAGGGCGTGCAGTAATTGTCGCTGACGGTTGTGTCTGTCGTCAGCGGATGGAATATCAGTGCCCGTGGCATCCAGCAGAGTAAGAAGCTCTCTCCTTCGGTCGTCTGGTTCGTCTAAAAACAGGCCTACACTGCGCTTACGGACAAAACGGAAACCCTTAGCGGTGAGCCATTTTTCCACAGTGGGGAGTTCCCTCTGGATGGAACGGCTGCTGATATGAAGTTCATCGGAGATGATCGCGGTTGTGATCGGCTTGTCCTGTGGAAAGCGGATCAGTACCCGGATGATATCCCCGGAACGCTTGGTGAGCAGCATAACGAAAGTCCTCCTCATTTCATTCCTTAGTTTTGTTCTTTCATTCGTTACATATAGTATAACCTATAACCGACATAATGACAAAGCAAAAAAGGCAGTTTGTCACAAAGTGTTTGCGCCAAAGTTGCAATATCATTTGTTTGAAAATAACGCAGAGGTATTTTAATATAAAAGCATAGAAACAAGATGTTATCTGTTTATGGAATGAAAGGAGACTGTAACTATGAAAAACAAAATCCAACGTTTTGGAAAATTCCTGAGCGCAATGGTAATGCCGAATATCGGAGCATTCATCGCATGGGGATTTATCACAGCACTTTTTATTGAAGCTGGATGGCTGCCGAATGCAAAGCTGGCAGCACTGAACGGACCAATGTTAAATTACCTTCTGCCGATCCTGGTAGCTTATCAGGGTGGTAAGCTGGTCGGAGGAGACCGTGGTGGTGTTATCGGCGGCATCGCTGTTATTGGTGTTATCGTAGGTGCACCGGATTATCCGATGCTGATGGGTGCTATGGTAATGGGACCTGTTGGCGGATGGGTGATCAAGAAATTCGACAAAGCAATGGAAGGCCATATGCCTGCAGGATTTGAGATGCTGATCAATAACTTCTCAATCGGTATACTTGGTATGATCCTTGCAATCATCGGTTCTTATGTGATCGGACCATTCATGGCTGGTGTGCTGGTTGTACTGACAGCCGGAGTTGACGTACTGGTTAATCACGGATTACTTCCGTTAGCAGCAATCTTTATTGAACCTGCAAAGGTTCTGTTCCTGAACAATGCGATCAACCATGGTATCTTTACACCAATCGCAACACTTCAGGCAGAACAGGCCGGAAAGTCAATCATGTATATGCTGGAAGCTAATCCGGGACCGGGACTTGGAGTTCTGCTTGCATACTGGGCATTCAGCAAAGATAAAGCAACAAAAGATTCCGCACCGGGAGCAATCATCATTCACTTCCTGGGTGGTATCCACGAAATTTACTTCCCATACATCCTGATGAATCCGGTTGTGATCATCGCACCAATCGTAGGTAATATCTGTGCCATTACATTCTACACAATTACAGGTGCCGGACTGGTTGGACCTGCATCACCGGGATCCATCATTGCATTCATGTCAATGGCTCCAAAGGGAATGGGCATGGTTATCACATTCCTCGGAGTAGCAATTGCAGCAGCAGTATCTTTCCTGATTGCATCACCAATCGTTAAGATGGCAGATCACAAGAGTCTGGAAGATGCACAGGCAAAGAAGGACAGCATGAAAGCAGAAGCGAAGGGACTTACAACAGTATCCGGAGCTGATGTACAGGCAAAAGATATCAAGAAAATCGTATTTGCATGTGATGCAGGTATGGGATCATCCGCAATGGGAGCTACCAAGTTCAGAAACAGAATTAAAGATCTGAATCTTGGCATTACCGTAACTAACACATCTGTAGACAATGTACCGGCAGACGCTAACGTAGTTGTATGCCAGGAGATCCTCAAGGATCGTGCAGCTAAGAGTGCACCGCAGGCAAGACTGATCACTCTGGAGAACTTCCTTGCAGATCCACATCTGGATGCATTGTATGCAGAACTGGAAACACTGACAACAGGTAAGACAGCAGAAGCAGATAAGACAGAAGCACCTGCTGAAGAAAAGAAAGAGACAAAAGCAGGAATCCTTGTTCCGGAAGGAATCAAGACAGGATGTGCAAGCGTAGATAAAGAAACAGCAATCCGTGCAGCAGGACAGCTCCTGTGTGACCTGGGATATGTAGATGCTAATTATATCGATGCAATGGTAGAGCGTGAGAAGATCGTTACTACATACATGGGAATGGGCGTAGCAATTCCACATGGTACATCTGATGCAAAAGAGACCGTTAAGAAATCTGGTATCGTAGTTATGCAGTATCCGGATGGAGTATCTTTCGGAGATGAAAAGGCTAACCTGATCATTGGTATCGCAGGTGTAGGCGACGAACATCTGGAAATCCTTGCAAATATCGCAGGAAGTCTGGAAGATGAAGCACTTCTTGAGAACCTGAAGAAGAACGCAGACGCAGACACAATTATGAAAACATTTGGCTAATGCCACAATCGGGGGCTTTTGCCCCCAGCATCATATATAAAAAGAAGGAGAGAGCATCATGAAAAAAGCAGTACAGTTTGGTGCCGGCAATATCGGACGTGGATTTATCGGAGCATTACTCAGCCAGTCAGGATATCAGGTAGTATTTGCCGACGTAGCAGAAGCAATCATTGACAAGATCAACGAGGATAAGACTTATACCGTTCATGTTATGGACGTAGATTGTAAAGATCAGAAAATCGAAAATATCAGCGGTGTGAATTCTACAAAGCCAGAGGCGATTGATGAGATCGCATCCGCAGACCTGGTAACTACAGCAGTAGGTCTTGTGATTCTTCCGCGCATCGCACCGACGATCGCGCAGGCTATTGAGAAACGTATGGAAAATGGCGTGAAAGAGCCTATGAACATGATCGCCTGCGAGAATACCATTCGTGGAACCTCTCAGCTGAAAAAAGCAGTATATGAGAATCTTAGCGATGCCGGAAAAGCATACGCTGATGAGTATGTAGGATTCGCTGACTGTGCAGTAGACCGTATTGTGCCGCCGGTTAAGAGTGAGAACTTTATCGACGTAGTAGTAGAAGAATACTTTGAGTGGGACGTAGAAAAGTCAGGGTTGAAGGGAGAATTTCCGCAGATCAAAGGTATGACACTGGTCGATGACCTGATGGCATACATTGAGCGTAAGTTTTTCACACTGAATACAGGACACTGCATCACCGCATATCTTGGAAATCTGCGTGGAATTCCGACCATCGATAAAGCAATCGCAGATGAAGAAATCTTCGGAATCGTGTCAGCAGCTATGAAAGAAAGCGGAGACGGACTGATCAAGAAGTACGGATTCGATCCAGAGAAGCATGCAGCATATATTAAGAAGATTATCAGCAGATTCAAGAATCCATATCTGCAGGATGATGTAACAAGAGTAGGTCGTGAGCCGCTTCGTAAGCTGAGCCCGACAGACCGTCTGATCAAGCCTATGATGACAGCAGCAGGATACGGACTTCCGGTAGATCATCTGGTAATCGGTGCAGGTGCAGCATTGCACTATGATAATCCGAACGAGCAGAGCGTAGAACTTCAGGAGAAGATAGGGGCACAGGGCGTACGTGCCGCTGCGGCAGAGATCACAGGACTGACAGATGAAGGACTGCTTGACGCAATTGTAGCAGAATACGAAAAACTGAATTAATAAAAGGATGGAAGAATAGTCCTTGACCAGAAATCGCCAGTAATCGGCTTAGCCGATGCTGGCGATTTTTTTCGCCATTGACAAATGACTGGAAGTAATGGTACGGTTATATAGTTACAAGAAAAGTATGGAGACATTTTTGTTGTCTCTGAATGATTAAAAAGTTTAATACCGAGGTGCGAAAGATGAGTGTACAGGAAATGAAACCGATCAAAGAAGGAAAAGTCAGAGAGATCTATGATAATGGTGATACTATGATTATGGTTGCTACAGACCGAATCAGCTGCTTTGATGTAATTCTTCACAATACCGTAACCCAAAAAGGAACCGTACTTACTCAGATGTCCAAATTCTGGTTTGATCTGACACAGGACATTCTGCCAAATCACATGATTTCTGTAGATGTTAAGGATATGCCTGAATATTTCCAGCAGGAGAGATTCGATGGTAACAGCATGCTTTGTAAGAAGCTGAATATGTTGCCGGTAGAGTGTATCGTGCGTGGTTACATTACAGGAAGCGGATGGGCGAGCTACAAAGAGACTGGAAAGGTATGTGGTATCGAGCTGCCAGAAGGACTGAAAGAGTCTGACAAGCTGCCGGAGCCAATCTACACACCATCTACAAAAGCAGAAATCGGTGATCACGATGAGAATATATCATTTGAAGAGAGTATCGAGTATCTGGAGAAACGCTTCCCTGGCAAAGGTGAAGAATACGCAACCAAGTTAAAAGAGTATACCATTGCGCTGTATAAGAAGTGTGCAGAGTATGCACTGAGTCGTGGAATCATTATCGCAGATACCAAGTTTGAATTTGGTCTGGATGAGGATGGCAATATCCTCATCGGCGATGAGATGCTTACACCGGACAGCTCAAGATTCTGGCCATTAGAAGGGTATGAGCCGGGACACGGTCAGCCATCATTTGACAAGCAGTTCGCAAGAGACTGGCTCAAGTCTAATCCACATGATGACTGGACACTGCCACAGGATATCGTAGATAAGACCATTGGCAAATATCTTCAGGCATATGAATTGCTGACCGGCAAATCCCTCGCATAAGGAGAACTCTATGGAGAAAAAATCAATTGAAGAAATGGCTGCGGACATCAAAGTGATTCGTGAACTTGCATCCAGCGGAACGATGCTTCAGGATATTAAGAATCAGCTGGGTGTATCAGAAGAATATGTAAGTGCTATCATGCTCTGCCTGCAGGGTTATCAGGAAGATGATGACATGGCTGTAGCAAGACTGGTAGAAATGAGTTTATAAGAGTATTGAAGTGAAATGAGACTCCCCTGTGGACTGAAAAGTCTGCAGGGGAGTCTTTTACATATGAAAGTACCGCTTTGCTTCGTCAAGTCTTCCGTGGAATGCTTCATAGAAGTCTTCGCAAGGCGCGAGGTAGAACTGCTGCAGTACATACATACAGATGGAACGTATCTGTGCCTGATCCTCCATTCCGGCAATCCGTTCCTGGAGTGCTTTGAGGAAATAGTGCCAGTCACTGATGAACTGCTCGTAGGTGCGTATATCATCGGTATCCAGCCATTTATAGACTTTGATCTTGGCTTTGGACGGCTTCGGACATTCATGCACCTGCAGGAAATACCGGAAGCTGTCATTTTCGTAGAAGCGTCCCAGAGGGAAGAGTCTGCAGATGCCGGGCCGGTATGCATGGATGCTGCATCGACCCTGCTCGTTTAAGAATGGACAGGCATCGGCACCTTCGGTCATCCGGAGGTTTGGGAGGATCAATCCGTCTACGACATTCAGTTCCACATGTTGGGATAAAAGCGCTTCAAACGGAACACCAAGCCCTGTAGTAAGACGGTGAACATCCAGCGGATCGAGGATGATAGACTTACCCATGCCCCGGCAGCAGGCGGAACATCCCTCACAGCCCTTGCAGTCAGCCTTTACCATATCATTCGCGTCATATAATTTGCCGTCGGAGATCTCCAACAGATCTACATTTCTTAACATAGTACTCCTTTATATGAATACAGACCTCAGACAATACTGAGGCCTGTTTTTCTTCTTTGAAATTGCAATGCCCATATCGCATTAAAACCGGCATTGCTTAATGTTTTTACAAATGATCGCCGCGCTTCACATAACCCGGATGCTCCGGTGTACCCTTCACTTCTTTGATGTGATTGATACGTACATGCTTATCTACAACTACATTCTCCAGAACGGTATCCTCACCGATGACTACATCCGGAAGGATTACGCAGTTCTTCACTACAGCCCCTTTCTTGATGATACATCCACGGCTCAGAATGGAGTGGTCAATTGTGCCTTCGATGCGGCATCCGTTGGAAATAACAGATGCTTTGACGTCTGCACCCTCCAGATACTGTGTCGGGCAGCTGTCGCTCGTACGTGTGTAAATTGGCCAATCCGGATCGAACAGGCTGCGGGCAGTCTTCAGATCGATCAGAGACATACTGGTGTCATAGTAACTTTTGAAATTAGTAATAGATCCAAAGTAACCACGATGAGCCACGCCACGGATATCCATCTCACTGCACATGAGATTCACCCAATCCATCAGAGAGTACATAGCAGATGTGTTATGAGCCTTCTTGATCATATCGATGAACAGGTCACGTCTCATGACATAGGTTCCTGCAAAAATCTGGCGATTCTTCGCTGTTCCGCGGTTTGGTGTAATGGAAAGTACACCTTTTTGGCGATTCAACTCCAGTGTCTGACAGGTTAAGAATTGTTCCTTTGCATTATCGGTAGAGTGATACAGCAGAGTAATGTCTGCGCCGGACTCGATATGCTGGTCAAGCAGTTCTTTGAAATCCTGCTTAAAGATCATACAGCTGGAGGTAACGATCACATAATCATGGCAGGAATTCTCGATGACTTCGATATTATCCATGTAAGCAGAGATATCATTGCTATACAGACTGTCCAGTTCATCCTCTGCAAAAAGCAGATGCAGTCTGCCACGCTTGGAGTTGATATTATATTGACGTCCGGTTCCCAGATGCTCCGCAAGTGAGCGAGGTTTCCAACGAGTGTATACGTGGATGTTCTCCATGCCGCTGTTACTGAAGTTGGAGATTGGGAAATCGATCACACGGTATCTGCCCAGGAAAGAGATAGCTCCGACAGACCGGTAATCCTGCAGACCGGTTACTTTTGTAAGATTGCTGGCAAAATTAATAATACCCAGTGCACTGTTCATATTATTCGTCCCCCTTTACACGTTTTGCTATTAATTCGATGTGTTCGCTGTCAGGAGAACCTACAACTGCACCGGCACCGATCCGTACGCCGTCAGCAATCAGAGCGCGGGTGACTACGGCACCTTCTTCTACGATAACATTCGGCATCAGAACCGAATCAATGATCTTAGCTTCCGGGGCAATGCGTGCGCCTGTAAAGAGCACGGAATTCTTGCCCTCTCCCTCGATCACGCAGCCCTGGTTGATATACGCATGGCTGATCTTGGCATCCTCACCGATATACTGTGGCAGAGAATTGGTATCCTCTGTGTAGATCTTCCAGATCGGATCACTCAGATCCAGCGGACTTGGAGTCTCCATGAGATCCATGTTGGCTTCCCAGAGAGAATCGATCGTACCAACATCCTTCCAATATCCTTTGAACTTATAAGCCATCAGCTTACGCTCGTCTGCCAGAAGTGCCGGAATGATATCCTTACCAAAATCATGGTTAGATTCGGCATTCTTCATATCAGCTACCAGCATCTTGCGAAGCTGCTTCCAGTTGAATATGTAGATACCCATCGAAGCCAGATTACTCTTCGGCTGCGGCGGCTTCTCTTCAAACTCAACAATGCGTCCATCTTCATCCGTATTCATAATACCGAAACGGCTGGCTTCCTTCATAGGAACTTCAATAACCGCGATGGTCGCATCGGCATTATGCTCTTTGTGATAAGAAAGCATCTTGTCATAATCCATCTTGTAAATGTGGTCGCCTGAGAGCACTAGCAGATATTCCGGACCGAAACCGTCGATGAAGTCGATGTTCTGGGAAATCGCGTCGGCCGTACCTCTGTATACATCCAGGTTGGCATCCGCTTTCTCGCGTGGCGGCAATACGAAGACGCCGCTGTCCTTGGCATCCAGTCCCCAACGACCGCCTGCAGCCACATAACTGTTCAGGATAACGGATTCATACTGTGTTAACACTCCCACTACATCAATACCGCTGTTGGCACAATTACTAATCGGGAAATCAATGATTCTATACTTTCCTCCGTAGCCTACTGCGGGTTTGGCAACTTTATTCGTAAGTTCGTGCAAGCGAGAACCACGGCCGCCGGCTAGGATCATCGCTAACATTTCGTTGTGCTTCATAAAAAAACTCCCTTTCCTTTCAATAATATTATAGAAATATTATACAACTTTCTGAGCTTTATTTCTATAGAAATTGTGAAATAAAACCATTAAATTTAAGGGGGGGGAATATTTACATATCAAAAAATGACAAAGAATATATAAAGATCGTGTTAAATGGTAAAAAAAGTCGGCCTGATATTGCCTCTATATTTGATGCTAGCTTATTGTCAGTGCAACAATGGATTCGTAATTATGCATTTGTGGGTTCCGATGCATTTGTAAAAAGTGGGATCCGTTCAAAAGGTGAGTTACTAACTTGGATAAAGAAGTATAATGGCCATAAAAAATTAACGCAAAAATGATTGCAAGAAATAAACATAACTGTTGCTGCGTTTCAAAAAAAGAGATATAATAATTCACAAGGTTATGCTACGTCCAAAATCAACTTTTTCAGGGTGAATTCAGATGGAAGTACCACATCTTAGTTGAGTGGTATAAGGCGTTTAATTAGGTATAGACAAAGGCAAAGGTTTGAGAAAAGAGGTATTCTAATGAAAATTGCAGTAGCAGGAACAGGCTATGTGGGATTATCGATAGCGACATTGTTGTCACAGCATCACGAGGTAATGACAATTGATATTGTTCCGGAGAAAGTTGAAAAGATTAATAAAAAAATCAGTCCGATCCAAGATGAATATATTGAGAAATATCTGGCAGAAAAGGAACTGAATCTTACAGCGACATTGGATGCAGAAGCGGCATATAAGGATGCGGATTTTGTGGTGATTGCCACACCGACAAACTATGATAGTAAGAAGAATTTTTTTGATACATCAGCGGTAGAGGCAGTGATTGAACAGGTGATCAAGTACAATCCTGATGCAGTGATGGTGATTAAGTCTACAATTCCGGTTGGATACACAGCTGGTGTTCGTGCAAAGTTCCACTGCGATAATATTATTTTCAGCCCGGAGTTCCTTCGTGAATCGAAAGCCCTGTATGACAACCTTTATCCATCAAGAATCATTGTTTCCTGCGATGAAGATTCTGCTGAAAAGGCCCATACTTTCGCTGCTCTTCTCCAGCAGGGCGCTCTCAAGGAAAACATCGATACGCTGTTCATGGGCTTTACAGAAGCAGAAGCTGTAAAACTTTTCGCCAATACCTATCTTGCTCTTCGTGTTTCTTATTTCAATGAGCTGGATACCTATGCAGAGACCAAGGGACTGAATACCCAGGAAATCATCACCGGTGTATGCTTAGATCCGCGTATCGGTACTCATTACAACAATCCAAGTTTCGGTTACGGCGGTTATTGTCTGCCGAAAGATACCAAACAGCTCCTGGCAAACTTCAATGATGTGCCGCAGAATATGATTTCTGCGATCGTGGAAAGCAACCGTACAAGAAAAGATTACATTGCCGATAAGGTTCTGGAAATGGCCGGTGCCTATGAAGCAAACAGTTCCTGGGACCCCAGCAAAGAAGGAGAAAAAACTATCGGTGTCTACCGCCTGACCATGAAGAGTAATTCTGACAACTTCCGCCAGTCTTCTATCCAGGGCGTTATGAAGAGAATCAAAGCAAAAGGCGCCAAAGTAATTATTTATGAACCCACTTTAAAGAATGGCGAAACCTTCTACGGCTCCGAAGTAATCAATGATCTGAAAAAATTCAAGAAAAAAAGCCAGGCAATCATCGCAAACAGATATGATTCCTGCCTCGATGATGTG
>OLOZ01002073.1_pt1 | contig 12175 bp, 10 predicted proteins | sample 1673021 | NCBI WGS metagenome assembly OLOZ01 (sample SAMEA3136747, study PRJEB25190) | human gut metagenome | biome: human gut; feature: human-associated habitat; material: faeces | place: Austria | collected 2013
CCCTCATTGGCAAGCAGAAAGATACGCTTTACCACCTCAGAAGCCACAGGGTCAATCACAAGCGTTTGTTTGTCGGTTGGTAATCGGTTATAGCCATAAGGGATTGAACCACTACAACGCTTTCCGTCTTTCATTCGAGCGTCAAACACAGCCTTGATTTTATTGCTTGTGTCTTTGGCATACCACTCATTCATAATATTCAAGAACGGGGCAAAGTCATTATCCGAAGCGTTATCGCTGTCAATACTGTTGTTTATCGCAAGGAAACGGACATCTTTCTGCGGAAATAGAACTTCCGTATAAAAACCTACTTGCAGATAGTTTCGTCCTAATCGGCTCATATCCTTAACAATAATCGTTGCGACATTACCTGCTTCTACTTCCTTAATCAACGCTTGAAAGCCGGGGCGATTAAAATTTACACCCGAAAAACCATCGTCCACAAAAAAGGTTGGGTTGGGGAAGTGATTCTCTTTCGCGTATTGAAGCAATATGGTGCGCTGATTTTGAATGGAATTACTCTCACCCTCGTTGGTGTCCTCCTGAGAAAGTCGGCAATACAATGCTGTGATTTTATCTGCTGCTCTTGACATTTCTGTCTCCTCCTTTAATGGGGCAGCGTTCCGCACAGGATTGGGTGTCTCCATTATACCAGAGCGAATGGTATTTGTCATTCCCGGCCCTCCCTTGTTTCGATGTTTTTCCCCATGATGCGTTCCAGTTTTCGATCCAGCGGTTCTGTACCGTCATAGGTGCCGGTGATAGCGTAGACGGTGCCGCCGATCCTCCGCTGGAGGGTGAGTTCCGGCAGCCAGTGGGCAGAGAGGTTTTTGACGCGGACGCGTCCATCCTCTATACGTACAATCTTCTTATTCTTGCTCATAGCGTCCTCCGTAATAGATTTAATGCCGCGTGGCGGACATTTTGTCCGCTACGTTGTCCTGTTTGCCTGGCCTGAATCAAGTATGCAAAATGCACACTTGGTGTTCCTTGAAAATCAAAACGTCAAAATGACGCTCTGATTCTGACGACGTTCTGGACGTGACGTGCAAAATGCACGCCACGTCCAGTCATTCTTTCGTCCTTTCTACGGCCAAAGTCAATCTACCCGCAGAAAGGAAAGCTCCTCTATTTCTTTCCCTGCTGGGGAGTCGGTTTTGACCCACTTTTTCAGAAGCTTTTTTGCAGCAAAGCCCGTAATTTTTTAAGCAGGGCCAGCTTTCTCCGATGGAAGGTGGAAAGCGCCCAGCCCAAGGCAGCGCTGGCCTGCCGCTCGGTTCTGTCCAACACATAGAGTTGGGTGATGATGTCCCGTTCCTCCGAGGACAGGCCGCGCATCAGATCCTCCAGCCAGATGGATGCTATTGCTTCTTCCTCCGGGGATGGGCCAGCAGAGGCAAACTGCTGGTTTGCCTCCAACAGCCGCTCATAGGAATCCTCCCGGCTGGGGGTAAAGGCGGCGGTCTGCGCCTCCTGGTCACAGGAAACCTTCTCTGTTTTCAGGTCGCAGGTGAAGTATTCCTCTTTGCGCCCGTAGTGGTGATAAGTCCGGTAGACCTGCTCACTGACGGGAACCGCTTGCCCGTCTATGTAGAGATAATATTTCTTCTGTTTTTCGCTCATGGCGTTACCTCCAAAAGTTTGAAAAAGTCAGGTTTTCAAGCTCTCGGAAGGAGGTCCCCGGCAGCGAGGCCATTTCCCGCCAAATTGTAAAATTTTTCTAAACAAACACCAGAGCTTCGCCAATTCCGGCGCTGCTTCTGGATTTGCTGCAAAAAATTTCGACAGCGCAATCCAATATTCCCCATAAATCGCTGGGGGATATTGGGATACGCTGTCGAAGAAAAAAGAGGTGCGGGCAACCATCTGGTTGCCCGCACCGTTTTTACAGGCGGTGGCTTGTTTTTACGTGTCCTCCCCGAAGATGGGGGCGGCTCAAAAGGGGTAATTACTCCTCATAGTCAGGCTCCTCTGCACCGCCACTCAAAATGGAAGCCTCAAATCCGCAGTCGAAGATTACTGCGCGGCACGATACATAAAGGTCACGATTTGCGCACGGGTGCAGTTCATATCCGGGCTAAACGTGGTATCGCTGGTGCCCACAGTCACGCCCTCAGACACGGCCCACGCCACGGCGTCGGCATAATAGGCGTCCGCAGAGACGTCCGAGAAGCTGCCGCCGCTGACCGCCGGGGAACCGGCCGCACGGTAGAGGAATGTCACGGTCTGAGCACGGGTGCAGGTAGCATCCGGGGCAAAGGTGGTTGCGCTGGTGCCGCTGGTGATACCCTGCTCCACGGCCCACAGAACCGCGTCATAGTAGTACACGCCGCTGTTCACGTCGGTGAACGGGTTCGTGGTGGTCACAGGCTCAGGAGAACCGGCGGCCCGCCAGAGGAATGTCACCATCTGCGCGCGGGTGCAGCTCATGTCCGGGCTGAAGGTCGTGGCGCTGGTGCCCTCGGTCACGCCGTTCTCCACGGCCCACAGGACAGCATCATAGTAGTATGCGCTGGTGGGCACGTCGGTGAACACCGGGGTCTCCGGCTCGGTGGCAATTTCCACAAAGGCGGCCTCCACGGTCACCGCAGAGCGGGGCATGGTAAAGGTGTACTTGCCGTCGCCCTTGTCGGTGAGCTTTACGGTGTCGCTGTTCTTGTCGGTGACAACCAGCTTGTCCAGCTCATAGCCCTCGTCCGGGGTGACGGTGATGGTCACGGTGCTGCCCTTGGAGGCGCGGGTGGGGCTGACCTTGACGGTGCCGTTGTCGGTATCCTCCACGCTTACCGTGTACCGGGTAGAACCGCTGCTTCCGCCACCGCTAGAGGGCCGGGTGTAGGTGTACTCATGGGTGGCATCATCGGCTACCTGGAATGTTTCACCGTTAATGCTCACGCTGATTTGATTTCCGGTCTTGTTCTCCACCGTGATAGTCTTGGAACTGCCGCTGATCGTAGCGGTCAGGTCCTTGTTCTGGAATACGGTAACCGTCTGACCATCCTCGGCGGCATTGACGGCCTCCTGGAAGGAAGCGTACCCGATGCCGTTCACCTCGGCCACAGCTTCGTTGGTCAGGGAGAAGGTGAAGGGGCTGAAACCGTGGGTAGAGGTAAAGGTAATCTTACCCTGAGCGTCAGCGGTAGCCTTATAGAAGTAGGTGCCGTTGCTGGCCTCATGCTTGACATAGACCAGCTGGTCGGCAAAGGAAACTGGCAGCTGCACGGTGATCTCGGACGAAGTTGTGATGGTCAGCGTCTGCGGGTCCTTGACCATAACCGCATTACCGTCCTTATTTTCGTCCGTCTTAATGTCAATGTCCGCAGAGTTAGTAGCGGTGGAGGCGACCACCTGCACCTTGGGCGTGATATTCAGCTTGATTGTGGAAACAGTGTCCTCATCTTTCACAATGCTTTCCGCCTTGATCTCCAGGAAAGACTGGGTATAGAGCCTGACTTGCTCACCCTCACCAACAGTCAGTCCCTTATCCGTTGCAGCAGTTTTCAACGCTTGCTGCTCTGCGGCATTGCTGTTCAGTTTATTTGCCTCAGTATGGGCCGCATCGTTGATTGTCTTGTCGGCCTCTACTGAGTTAGCAGTAGCCTCAACGACTTTCTTATCATTTTCATCACTGATGGAACTATCCATCGTGACATCGGGTTCCTCCACGCTGGGGATGACTACACCCTCAGCGGTGACTGTGACGGTGCAGGAATCCTCCAGCACTACATAGTCGCCCACTTTCAGGGTGGCGGTGATGGTGGCGGTGCCTTCGGCCACGCCGGTAACAACGAGTTTGCTGCCCTCTCCCGTTACAGTAGCCACCCCGGTATTGCTGGAGGTCGCTTCAAGGGTCATGCCCTCCGGCACAGTGACCGTCTTGAGGGTCAGGGTGTTGCTGTCGGCGGCCTTGGCCGTAGTGAGAACCATGGAGGCATCGGTCAGCTTCAGAGCGTAGCCATCCTCTTCGCTCTCACCTACAAGTGCGGTCGCCTTATAAGCAGCTTCTGCTTCAGCTGGGTAGTAGATAGTCAGATTAGACGGCTTAGTTGAACTGGAACTGGTTCCGAAAGGCGTTGTTACAGTTAAAAGAGTTTCAGACTGCATCACAATGCTACAAGCATCGGAAGATCCCAGGTTTCTAATTGCATTTTTCTCAATACTGGTAATCGTGGACGGGAGAATAAGCAATTCAAGTTCTGTGCAGTTATTGAATGTATTTTCTTTCAGTGCAGTAATACCCTCGGGCAAAGAAATTTTCTTCAAGCTCTTGCAATCCCGGAATACAGATTTACCTATATCATTTAGATTGTCCAGGCTTGTTACATCGCTGATACCACTCTTATAAAATGCACTTTCTTCCAGAACGCTAATGTTGGACAGGTCAACGCTTGTTAACGCAGAACACTCCTCAAACGCTTGTACACCAATCGTGTTTACAGATGCCGGGAATGAGACACTTTCAAGCGCAGTGCAGTTATTGAACGCATAGTCAGGAATGATATCCCAGTTCGCTTGAATTTCAACCGTCTTCAAGGACTTGCAAAAGGCAAATAGGCCGTTGTACGCATTGCTGTCAGGCACTTCCTCCATAGTTGTTACACTGGCAGGGATTACAATGCTCTCAATACCAGAACTGGAAAACACGCCATAACCAAGGGTCGTTAAAGTAGAGGGCAAAGAAACTGCTTTTAAGGAGGACATATTGGAGAATGCCAACGAACCAATTTCAGTAACCCCTTCAGGTACAGCAACACTTGTTACTGTTTTATCCCGAACCTGAATTAGCTTTCCCCAGCCATAAAGCACTCCGTCTTTAATTTCGTAGTTGGCAGGTCCGTCTGTAAAGCTGAGTGTTCCCGTATAGCCAGACAACACCGACGGAGACAGGTTGGTAACTGTACCAGGAATAGTTATTGCGGTGTTATTGGAATTGTTAAATGCTTGATCACCGAGTGTTTGCACACCGTCAGGAAGCACTAAGTTTTCCTGAGTCAGTAATGCAAAAGCTTCATCTCCCACAGTTTCTAACTGGCTGCCCTCAGAAAATTTTACCGTAGCAGTAGTTCTCTCAAAGCAACGATTCCCAATCTCTGTTACAGATGCTGGGACAATGAAGTCCCCGCCACCGCTTTGCTGGTAATGATAAAATGCCTCATATCCAATAGTTTCAATTCCTTCATTGAGGGTAACTTTACCAGTAAAATCTGCAAAGGCAGCAGGATCGACGGCCGTAACATTGTAAGTCTTGTCATCATTCTGAACTGTACCAGGAACCTCAATTGTGCCGGTGTAAAAACTGTGGTGGAGAACGCTCAAATGTTGATCGCCCTTGCCACAGTTTTGACAGGAATAGGACCAGGACCACTCAGCTACGGCAACTTCATCGCCATCAACGCCATTCAAATAGCGATAAGCGATATCACCAACTACAAAGTCAAAGGTTTTGTTGACGGTTTGGGAGTGTGTTTCATCTTCTTCTGTATATGTATAGGTTTCTCCAGGCTTGGTTTTGATTTCTTGCAGGGACTCTGCTGCCAGTGCATTGACTGGCAGCAGAGTCATTAGCATACATAGGCTAAGCAGTACGCTTAATGGCTTCTTTGCTTTCATAAGAAAGTCCTCCACAATCATTACTCAATAATCTCGTAGGAGAACTGAGACTCACCATTATAAGTGGCGGCAGGGAACTGAGTCACGATGTTTTCAATCCCAGTAACCTTCTGAGAGAGGTACAGGTAATTCTCAATCAACTCGGGCTCCAAGTTGCCAGTGAACGTAAAGTGAGAATTGGGAACATTGGATTTGAAATAGACCTTTCCAGTATCATCACTTTCTACAAATTTAATGTGAGTCTCGAGCTGATTACCTGCACGAATCAGACCTTCGGAAGCCGTACCATACTTATAACCGCCAATACTGCCACCCGTGAAAGTAAGCGTGTTATAGAGCGGTTTTTCGAGATTGCCGTAGATGTTATCATTCAAAACAACAGCGGCAAAGCCATCCGAAGATCCATTGGAAGTATTGATACCCCGCAACTCAGAGTCTGCAATGTCGAAAACTGTGTTGCAGGTCCAAATGTTGAGAGCCGTCCAGCCCATCAACTTAGAGTTGCTTACATCAATTTTGGTGCCCTTAAAGTCCCGAACATCATTTTCTTTGGTACCAGTCAAATTAATGGTATAACCAAAGCCCTGAATTGTGCTGTTGGTTACATTGACACAGGCAGCTGTGGCATCATAGAGGGAAATACCACGGTAATCGCCATAAGCGGCCTCCGTCTCATAGTCGGAAACACGCTTGTTCTGGATCACAGAATAGTTCATGACATTTAACTCAGCGCCATCGTCTGTTGGATTAAAGGCAATGCCCCACCGCATCACATTCAGCGTTGTCTTATCCAGCGTCAAATCAGGAATACAGTTCTGGGCAGAGATGCCACTGGTCATGCTGCCAACCGTTGCGTCAATGGTGACATTCTGGAACGTCACAGGTTCGTTTGTCTGAACATCAATGGCATAAGTCTGGGTGTTCGGAGTATAAGTGATGGTGTAGCCGTTGCCGTTGATGGTAACACCGTCTTTAATCTCCAGAGTGCTGTTCAGCGTCACATCGCCGGTCATCGTCACCGCGCCGCCCTCGGCAACTGCGCTTCTGAACGCATCCTCCGACATTGTGGCATCCGCCGCAAATGCTGCGGGCACCATAGCTGCCATCAGGCAGCCAGCCGTCAAAATAGAAACTAACTGCTTTTTCATTTTGTTTTCCTCCTTCGTAATGGTGAAATATTAACTAACCCCTCAGCGGGGATCAGTTCTAAAGTGATTGCGCTATTTATGGCGTGTAAGGAATTTTCCAGAGTTTCAATCAGTTATCTTGACAAATTTGCTCCCTATGTTCCTCTCCGTCACAAAACGTTCTGTGGAAGCTCCTCCTATTCCTCCGGCGGTTGCCTCGCCAGATATTGAAGCGCCTCCAATAAAAGATTACCGCAGGCCATGTTGTATCACCCCCTTTGCGTCAGCCGCTCCAGCCAGTTATGAAGCAGGCGCAGCAATTCCATCTCGCTTTTGAAATAAACAGGCCCAGGGGAAGTGCCGGGTAAGCGGACCTTACCTTGGATGCTGGCGTATCGGCGGGTATACACATAGACAACCGCCGTGCAGAGCTTTCCCTGTTCAAAATGCCGTGGGTCGGAAAGCTGGTCCCCGGCCTCGTCCATCATGGCCTCCATGGTAAGCAGCAGACCGTCCAGCCCGTGGAAGGGCACTTCCTCACAGCAGGAGGACCACAACCGGCCAGACGCCACACCGCCTTCCAATCTGTCAAAACACAGGAGCATTGTGGCTGTCCCGCAGCAGGGACACTCACGCTCTAAAATGGAAAGGCTCATTTCAACACTACCTCGCTATTCCATCCCACAGTCAAAGCCTCGTTTTCCAGCAGGCGGTTATAGGTCTGCTCGGCCAGCAGCTCCAGATTGGCCCGGATGCTCTCCTGCGTGGCAATACACAATTTTCGCAGGCACCGGGGATTGCATTTCTCCGGGGCTACCCGCGCGTCACGGGACAATGCTTGTATTCGGGTATTGATATTCCCACGATCCATTAGTTTGCCATACCGGGTACAGAACACCGGGCCGCTCCCGATCCCCCGTTCCCCAGCATAGGCCAGCAGCTCCGACCGCAGACAGAGCGGAACGCGCAGCCTGCGCGGAACAAAGACCCAGCCCTCCCGCACGGCCTCCACGGTCACACAGGGCAGGGCGCGAAGCGGCAGATCCATCGTGCCGAACATCAGCACCAGCAGATAGGTCTGGCATTTGCCCAGGTGCTTTGCCGTCTGGAGCAGTCGGAGATATTCGTTCCTGGTCAGCTCCGGCAGCAGCGTTCCCTCGTTTAAGGGAAGCTGCCCCGCCTGGAGGTCCCGCCGTCCGGCAAACTCCAAGAGACTGTTGACGGTGGCAGTGCAGCTATTCACGGTGCCGGGGGAATAGCCCTGCTCCAATAACTCGGACTGCCAGTTGGAAAGAAAGGCGGGGGTCAGATTGCTGTCCTCCGGCAGACTTTTCCGCAGCTTGGAGAGGTTGCGGCGGTAGACGCTGATGGTATCTTTTGTCCGCCTATGCTCCCGCAGGTTTTCCAGGAACCGCAGCTCCAGCTCGTCCGTCAGGCGTAAGCCCGGCCTGTTGAGGTGTTCTGCATTTTCAGAAAGGCCAGACCATTCTTATATCTTTTCCGCTGGCGTATCTATCACCTCCCAACGGTCAGAATTAACATTCCGCATACAGTTTCAACGCGCAAATATTCAGCGGAAAGGCGAAGTACAAAGAATAAGCGCCCCTTGTTCCCGTAAAAGGGGAACAAGGGGCGCACGAAATCAGGCCGCAAAAAAATCTTCTTTTTGCAGCCGGCTTTTTCATGTTCAAAACACAGGAACTTCCTTGCTTTTCAAGGAGAGGAATGGTATAATTTCTCTATAATATGTAGTCCCGCAGATAGAAAATTTGTTTTGCTTGGGGCGGAATGTTAACTCTGCCTACGACACCAACCCCAGGCGGTCAAGCTGGCGCTGGTGCTCCGCCCCGGAGGTCAGCAGATAGATGCGGGTCGTTTCAATGGAGCTGTGCCCCAGCACGTCCGCCAACTTCGCAATATCCTTGTACGCCCGGTAAAACGCTACGGCGAAACAATGCCTCAGATTGTGCGGGAACACCTTGGACGGCTCCACGCCCGCATACTTGCAGAGCCGCTTCATCTCCGCCCATATCTGCCGCCTTGAAAGGCTCCTGCCGTTTCCTGTGAGAAAAATCTCGCCGGAAACGGTTTTGTTTTTCTTCGCGTATTTTAAGAGTTTCCGGGCCAGTTTTGCCGGGATGAGGATGGTGCGAACTTTTCCTTTCAGAGAGATTTCCGCCCGCCCCCGCCGGGCGGTCTCCACGGTGATATAGCGGAGCTCGCTCACTCGGATGCCGGTGGCGCAGATGGTTTCCATCAACAGTGCCAACCGCTCCAGGTCATGGGCGCGCGCGGCGGTCACCAGCTGGTCATAGTCCGCGCGAGTAAGCTCACGGGCCGGGTCCCGGAACAGCCGCCGCTGCACCTTGACAAACCGCGCCCGGCAGCCCTCCCATCCGAGAAAACGAAACAGGCCGTTGAGGGCGGACAATGCCGCATTGACTGTGGAGGGGGCACGGTGCTCCGCCAGCAGCCGTTCCTTCCAGCAGGTCACGACCTCCTTGGTAACGGCTTCCCCATCCAGCCAGAGGGCAAAAGCCCGCACATCTCGCAGATACTTTTCCAGCGTGGCCGGGGTCCGTTCCTCCTGCTTCAAATAGCGGACATAGGCCGCGATCTGTTCCGATGTCAATTCAAATTTACCCATCTTGCAGCATCCTTTCACAAAGTATAGTTTTATTGTACCTTGCAAAAAGCCTGCTATGCGCATATCTGCCAGAGCGCACATAGGCCAGCAATGTTTCGGAATATCCTTTTGGCTATTCCGAAACGCTGGTTGGGGCCTCCCCAAGCCCCGGACCGGGCCGCTTCCGCGCCCGGTCGAACACGCCTTTCGGCATGGCTTTCCGGCTCCCGTTGGTCGCCTTTTTCTGCACATCCGCGCAGAAAAAAGCTGGCTAAAATGGCCAGCTTTCTCATCTTAAGAGTGCTTCCATAAACAAAAGTCACTCTGTACCCAAATGATAAAGTTTTTTATCGGGCGCGAGAAGCGACACTCCCGTAAAAATGGCTGTGCAAGAGGCAGATTGCTGATACATCCTCTGGGGTGTTGTATCCAAAGTATACGCCCTTGACGTGCTTCATCCCATATCTCTCCTCATCGGCACCTGCGCCGGTTCCTATTTTGCTTTCAGGAGAATAGCGCCGTATGAGGACTTAGTTGAGCCACATACAATCCGTCAAGCTGTCCCAAGCGGGTTTCGTAAGAGAGGCCGGACGCACCAAGTCTGGCCACAGTCTCCCACGGGCGCAGACCGGGCACCTCACTTGGCTAAAATAATAAGAAAACAAAAAGTACACCAGTTCCCACATTTTCAGTGAAAACTGATGTACTTTCTTGTTTCCCAATCCTGCCGGACAGCTGCCTTGTGTTATTTTGGGCTGATTACTTTCTTATGGACAGCTGGGGTACGCGGCAGGGACTCATGTAGCTGTTTATTTGATTACTTCAGCTCAACCTTAGCGCCAGCCTCTTCCAGCTTCTTCTTCAGGTCCTCGGCCTCATCCTTGGAAACGCCTTCCTTGATGGCCTTGGGAGCGGCCTCAACAACAGCCTTGGCGTCAGCCAGGCCCAGGCCGGTGATCTCACGGACAGCCTTGATGACCTTGATCTTCTCATCGCCGAAGCTGGCCAGAACCACGTCGAACTCGGTCTTCTCAGCAGCGGCCTCAGCAGCGGGAGCGGCAGCGGCAGCAACAGCAACGGGAGCAGCGGCGGAAACGCCGAACTCGTCTTCCAGGGCGTGAACCAGCTCGGACAGCTCCAGAACGGTCAGAGCCTTAACTTCTTCGATCAGAGCAGTGATCTTCTCGCTTGCCATAGTAGTGTACCTCCAAATAGTAAAGTAAAATAAAATGTTTTAACATCAGTGCGGAGCCAACCGGGGCGTTTACGCACCCTTCTGGTCGGCAATGGCCTGCATCACGCGGGCCAGGCCAGAGATGTTGGCGTCCAGAACGGTTGCCAGCCCTCTGACGGGGGCGATAAGGGTGCCCAGAACGGTGGCCACCAGGACCTCTCTGCTGGGCAGGTCGGCCAGGGCCTTGACTTCGTCCACGGAAATGACTTTGCCATCCACGAAACCGGACTTGATCACGAACTTCTCCTGGGCGGCCAGCTTCTTGGAGAACTCAGCCACCACCTTGGCCGCAGCCACAGGGTCTCCCTCGCAGATGGCGATGGAAGTGGTGCCCTCCAGGACGTCGCACAGTTCGTCCAGGCCGGCGTTCTTGGCGGCAAAGCGGGCCAGCGTGTTCTTCACCACGAAGTATTCCACGCCGTTCTCGCGCATCTTGGCGCGCAGCTCGGTGTCCTCTGCCACGGTGATGCCGCGGTAGTCCACAATGACGCCGGCGGCGGCATTCTGGAACTTCTCGGTCAGGGAAGCCACAATGGCCTGTTTCTCGCTGAGAATCTTTGCGTTAGGCATGCTGTTGTTTCACCTCCAGAGTGAGAATGGAACCAAAGAAAAAACGTTCCCGCGCCAAAAGACACAGAAACGTGAAGCAATCATAGATAGAGCTATCTGATGAACTGCATCCTCGGCAGGATTTATGGGGCACCTGCTGTCTTTGGAACGCTGTAATATTTTATCATTCCGGAAAGGCGCTGTCAAGCGCCTTTCCGGAAAATGACAACGGAATTTGCACTTTTTCTGGGAAAACCCGGAAAAATCAGCCCAGCTTCGCGGCGTTGACCTTGATGCCGGGGCCCATGGTGGAGGCCACCACGCAGCTCTTGATATAGGTGCCCTTGGCGGCGGCGGGCTTGGCCTTCAGGATGGCGCCCATGAGGGTGCTGAAGTTCTCGCCCAGCTTCTCCGCGCCGAAGGAGACCTTGCCGATGGGGCAGTGGATGATGTTGGTCTTGTCCAGACGGTACTCCACCTTACCGGCCTTGGCTTCCTGCACGGCGCCGGCCACATTGGGGGTGACGGTACCGGCCTTGGGGGAGGGCATGAGGCCCTTGGGGCCCAGCACCTTACCCAGACGGCCCACCACGCTCATCATGTCGGGGGAGGCGATGACCACGTCGAAGTCGAACCAGTTCTCCTGCTGGATCTTCTGGGCCAGATCGGCCTCGCCCACGTAATCGGCGCCGGCCTCCTTGGCTGCGTCGGCCTTGTCGCCCTTGGCGAAGACCAGCACGCGGGGCACCTTGCCGGTGCCGTGGGGGAGCACGATGGCGCCGCGGACCTGCTGGTCGGCGTGACGAGAGTCAACGCCCAGCTTCACGTGGAGCTCTACGGTCTCGTCGAACTTGGCGGGGGCGGTCTTGACAATCAGATCCATGGCCTCTGCGGTGTCATACAGATTGGCCTTGTCGATCTGCTTTGCGCTGTCCTGATACTTTTTTCCTCTAAACATATCTCTACCCTCCTGCCTTACTCGCCAACGACAATGCCCATGGAGCGGGCAGTACCGGCAATCATGCTCAT
>OLOZ01002075.1_pt1 | contig 12172 bp, 5 predicted proteins | sample 1673021 | NCBI WGS metagenome assembly OLOZ01 (sample SAMEA3136747, study PRJEB25190) | human gut metagenome | biome: human gut; feature: human-associated habitat; material: faeces | place: Austria | collected 2013
GGATGCCAGACTTGGACGCCTTGCCGCCCTTAACGGGAAGCGTGCCCACAAAGAGCCCCAGGCCCGTGGCGGCAAGCGCGGAAGCGGCGCCGCTCACGAGGCACAGTCCCTCGCGCCCGCCAAAGTCGACGCCAACGACCAGGCGCACGTAGCCGATCGCGATCGTCATCGAGGCGAAGGAGACCAGCCACGAGCCCACAAAGATGCCGGCCAGCGACGCCGTCTTGGAAAGGCCGCCCACGCAGCGGCGTGCGCCAAGGCCGGACAGATTTGGTTGCAAATCGACGACGCTCAAGGCGGCAAACTCGGCAGACATCATCGCGACCAGGCCAAAAAGCGCGTAATAGTAGATGACCGTGGCATCGGGCGTGGTGCGCGTCAGGCTTACGCGGCGGGTGCCGCCCTCGAGCGACAGGGCGCGCGCAACCGCCTCCTGGTCGGCGAGCGCCGCCGGGTTGTCCTGGGCAATCCGAGACATGAGCTCGGCATTTTGTGTGTACGAGCTTGCCACCGTCTCCAGAATGCTGCGGTCGGTGAGCACGGACGAGGCACGCGAGCCGTCGTAACTCGATAGCAGCGTGAGCTTGGGCGTGCCCGCAGCGTCGACCGTATAGATGCCCGCGACCTCGCCGGCCTTAAGTGCGCGGTTCGCATCGGCTGCGTCGTCGCACGCATGGATCTCGAGCAGTTGGTCGTCGCCTTCCTTGGCAAGCGACGTCGCCACGTCCTTAAAGGTCGAGGCGTCCCAGGCTTCGTCCGCCACGACGGCAACCGGCACCGGGTCAATCTTGCCGTCGGAGCTGAGGTTCGCAAACATAAACATGAACATCGTGGAAAGCGCGATGGGAAAGACCGCGCCCCAAACCCACGTGCTCGGCCGACGCAGCAGCGTCTTGACCGTGATGATGATGGTGTTGAACATGGCTGCCCCCTAGTCGCGCAGCTCGCGGCCGGTAATCTCGAGGAACACGTCGTTGAGGGTCGGCGGCTCGCTCCACACGCGGCCGAGCGCCACGTCGGCAGCGCGCAGCGTGTCGAGGATGTCGACCAGTTTGTGCGGGCTCGCTTCGCAGGTGCATATGAGCTCGCCGCCGGAGAGCTCAACCGAAAGCACATGCTCGAGGGCGCGCAGCCGCTCGACCGTGGAGGGCTCGACGGCGCCGACCTCGACGGTCACGCGCTCGCCCATCTGAATCATGCGCTTGAGCTCGTCGTTGGTGCCCTGTGCCAGCACGCGGCCGCCGTCCATGATCATGATGCGGCTGCAGATTTGCTCGACTTCCTCCATGTAATGGCTGGTATACACCACCGTGGCGCCTTCGTCGCGCAGGCGGCAGATGCCCTCCAGGATGGCGTTGCGGCTCTGCGGATCGACCGCCACCGTGGGCTCGTCAAAAAAGATGAGCTCAGGCTTGTGCGCGATGCCGCAGGCGATGTTGAGGCGACGCGCCAGGCCGCCCGAGAGCTTGCCAGGGCGGAACTTAGCAAAGTCGCCCAGCCCGACAAAGTCGATCGCCTCGTCTACCAGCGCACGGCGGCGCTTGCGGTCGTTGACGTACAGGCTACAGAAATAGTCGATGTTCTCACACACCGTGAGCTCGTCGAACACCGCAACTTGCTGTGGGACCACGCCGATGCGGCGCTTGAGGTCGTAGCGCGTGGGCGTCATGGGTTCACCGAACAGCTCGATGGTGCCTTTGTCGTAGGCGAGCAGCTGCAGAATGCAGTTGATGGACGTGGTCTTGCCCGAGCCGTTGGGGCCCAGCAGGCCAAAGATCTCGCCGGGGGCGATGCTCAGGTTAAAGTGGTCGAGCGCAATAAGATCGTCGTAGCGCTTGACGAGGTTTTCGACGTGGACGATGTCTGTCATGAGGCGGCCCTTCTGTTGATTGCGGCCCGGTACGATTGCATCATCGCAGGAGCGGGCGGCGCGCACCAGTGAGCTTTGTCACGAGTGCGAAGGGACAGAAGTGAAACCCCCGCTCGCGCGAGCGATCGACGCCGCTTTGCCGCGTGGGAGGAATGTCACAGTTGCGCAGGCGGTCCCTCCACCACGCGCGGCTTCGCGTACAATACCCGTATGAACAGGCTTTTCGACAAATCGATCGTGCTGGCGTGCTGCATTGCGGCCGCAATGGGTCTTGCCGTGGACGCTCGCTTGGTCACGGCGTTTTGCCTTGGCGTTATTGCCACCTCGCTGGCCGAGGTCGTACAGGGAAACCGCGCCCGCCGTGCGGGCAAGGCCGCGAGTTACGCTTACATCATCGCGGCCGTCTTCGTGCCGCCGTTTGTGCCGTTTGCGCCTCTCGCCCTCTATGACATCGCGCGACGCGTGCGCCGCGAGCATGCCTGGGTCGTGCTGGGCATTGGCATCGCCTTTGTCTTTGCGCTCGTCGCGGACCTTCGTGCCGACGCGCTCACCGCCCGAACGCTCCTGCTGACCGCCATCCTTTCGGTTGCCGCCACCTTGCTGTCGCTACGTACCGCCCAGTTGGAGCGCGAGCAGGAGCGCATGCGCCGTACCCGCGACGAGCTGCAGGAACGAGCCCTCGCACTCGAGGCACGCAACCGTGATCTTGCCGACCGCCAAGACTACGAAGTCGAGCTCGCGACGCTCGCCGAACGCGCCCGCATCGCGCGCGAGATCCACGATAACGTGGGCCACCAGCTCACGCGCGCCTCGCTGCAAGCCGAAGCCTTGCGCGTGGTCCATGCCGACGAGCCCAGGGTTGCCGCCGATTTCGCCGACGTCAAACGCACGGTTGACGAGGCGCTCCAGCTTGTGCGCACCAGCGTCCACGCGCTCAACGACAACGCCGTCGACCTTTCCGTGCAGCTCGAACGCATTGTTGAAGGCGCGCGCTCGGACGGCGGCTCGCAGATTGAGCTTGAAGTTATGGCCGAGCATGCGCCCGCAAATGTCGCCAACTGCTTTGCGGCGGTCCTGCGCGAGGCGCTCTCCAACACCATGCGCCACGCTTGCGCCCATGCTGTCACCGTACGGTGCATGGAACATCCATCGTTTTACCAGCTCATCGTTACCGACGATGGCGCGGGCGGGGTCCAAGCAAGCGGCCACGGCGCCGCGGAGGGCATGGGGTTGAGTTCCATGCGCGAGCGCGTCGAGGCGCTTGGCGGCACCTTCACCGCCGGCCCGCGCGCCGGCGCCGACGGCTGGCGTGTGTTTGCCACCGTTCCCAAACAGCAAGGAGATGAGGGCCGATGAGGCTCATCGTTGTCGACGACGACCGCTTGGTGGTCGATTCGCTCAAGATTATCTTGGGCGCCCAGCCGCAGATCGAAGTGGTGGGCACCGGTGCCAACGGCAACGATGCGGTGGCGCTCTACGCTGAGTACGCACCCGATATCGCGCTGCTCGACATCCAGATGCCGGGACGCGACGGCCTTTCGGCCGCGCGCGAAATCCTAGAGCGCGATCCCGCGGCACGCGTGGTGTTTCTGACGACATTCTCGGATGACGAGTACATTGTGTCGGCGCTCAAGCTGGGTGCCCGCGGTTATCTGATCAAGACCGACGTCGCCGCCATTCCACCGGCGTTGGCGCAGGTTATGGACGGTAAGCGCGTACTCGAGGTCAAGGCAATCGAGGATATCAACTTTGATGGGGCGGGCGTCGAGGGCGGCACGACCCACCGGCCCGCAGCCTTTGTCAGTCTGACCGACCGCGAGTTCGAAGTCGCCGAGCTCATCGCCCGCGGTCTCGACAACAAGGAGATTGCCGCCACCGCCTATATGGGCGAAGGCACCGTACGCAACCACATCAGCTCGATCCTTGCCAAAATGGGCCTACGCAACCGCACGCAGATCGCCATCGCCTACCTGCGAGGGTAATTACCCAACGGCCGACCGCTCCGGCAGAGCAAAATAGCTGTTATCAATTTAATGCCATTTCAAAACTATGCCGGTTTACGGGGCTAAACTCAGGGCCCCCATCCATGCCCGTGTTTTCCGCAAAATGACGGCTCGTCTACCTGCGGTTTTATTTTCACGCTTTTCGGTATGGTTGGGGACTCGTGACTCAGCCCCGTAATCCGGCATAGTTTTGTTCGGGCGGCCCTGTACGAGTGCCTCTGCCAGCCTCGCGGGACCAAAATGATCCGTTTTCCTCCGTCCCCAAGGGATCAGCCGGAACCGCTTGCCACGAAACCGGCCCATCTACTACGTTTGACTCGATACCCCTGGCCATACCTTCGCTTTGAGCAAAACCGCAGGCGTTCTACCTGCGGTTTTGTTTTCGCGTTTTTTGGCACGGTTGGGGGTAAGGGGCTAAACGTAGTGATGAGCCGGTTTCGTGGCGAACCCTTCTCGCCTACGCACAAAAGCGCCGCCACGGAGGAGGGAGATACCTCCGTGGCGGCTGGGGGTGGGGGTGGGGGCTATGTTCTGGCTCCCCGCCGGCCGCCCGGGGCCTTTTGGCCCCGGGCGCTGCCAGCGTGCCTAGCGCTTACGGAAACCCCAGACCAGGGCTCCAACGCCGGCCACGGCGATGACGAATGCTATGAGCAGTGCGGCGGCCTGCTGGTCACCCGTGGTAGGCAGGAAGCCCTTGACCGTCTTGACGATGTTCGTCACGGTCTTGGGCGCGCCGGGATCGGGCGTCGGCACGGGCGTCTCGGGCTTCTTGTACGTGTTGTTGAACACGATACCCTCGACGCTCTTGTCGCCCTTGGTAAAGGCAACGTTCGCCTTGAGGTTGCCCTCGCCGTCGTCGACCACGTTGACGGTCGCGGTAAAGACGGACTTGTCGTAGGTCATACCGGCCTCGTCGCCCTTGACCTCGCTGATGGTGTAGACGTACGTACCGGGCTCGTCGTACTTGAACTTGTCGAAGTTGATCTTGCCGTCGGCATCGTTGGTAACCGTAGACTCGATGTCCTCGCCAACGAGCTTAAAGCTAAACTCGTCCTTCTTGAGCTCGCGTCCCTCGAGCACCTTGATGGCGCCGATGGAAACCTGCGTGGGCATGGCGTGATACTTGTTGGTAAAGCCAGCCGACTCGGTGGTTCCCTCGAGCTTGTGCGTCGCGGTCAGCGTGCCGTCGCCGTTGTCGGAGACGGTGGTCACGACGGTGTAGGTCGTGCCGTCATAGGTGACGCCCTTGTACAGGCCGAGCGCGTTGGGGTAAGCCTCGCGCAGCGTGTACGTGTGCGTACCGGGCGCCTCGTAGCGGATCGGGCTCAGCGTAACGTTACCGTTGGCGTCGTTGGTGCCACTAGCGACAGTCACGCCGTCCTCGAGCAGCTCAAACGTGAACTCGCCAGCTGCAAGGTCGCGGCCGGTCAGACGCTTAACCGTCTTGACCTGATCGGTCACGGAAGAATCGGTAGGTGCCACGCCGTACGTGTTGGTGAACGTAAAGGCCGCACCGTCGCCGCCGTCGCGCTTGACGATCAGATGTCCAGCACCGTCATCGGTCACGGTGTAGGAAACCTTGCGCGTGGCGTTGGTGTCGTTGGTCACGCCAGGGGCGCTACCGGACTCGGCCACCGTGTAGGTAAAGGTGTGCGAGCGCGGGGCAGCGGGATCTGCGGGCTCGGACTCGTCGCTGGGCTCGTCGGCGTTGGCATCAGCGTCGGCGTCGGCCTCTTCAGCCTCTGCCTCGTCGGCCTCAGCCTCGTCAGCTTCGTCTGCCTCGGCCTTATCGGTCGCATCGTCCGTCACGCCCAGGGCGCGGTTGAGGTCCTCGAGCGTAAAGTGGATCTTGCCAAAGTCCACGTTGCCGGCCGCGTCGTTGGTTGCGGTCGTGCGCTCGGGCATCGGGGCACCCGCCTCGTCAGCGGTCACGGTAAAGGTAAACTTACCCGCGATGTCGGCCGGGGTCAGGCCCTCGGCTGCCTGGAGCTTCTTGGTGCCAGCGAGCGCGGCATCAGCGGCATCGGTGCCGTAGACGTTCTCGAACACGGGCTCGACGCCACCGTAGTCAGGCTTTGCCGTCAGGGTACCGTCGCCGTTGTCGACGACGATGACCTTAAAGCTAAAGCTCGACTTCGCGGCAGTAATACCCTTTGCTGCGAGCGGGGACGTGTACTCAAACGCCGTGTAGTTGATAGTCCACGCAAGATTCGCATCCGTGTCGGTACGGATGGCGCGCTTGGCGTTTACCAGATCGGCGAGCATCTCGGTCGTGTAATGCAGAGCGCCCAAGCTCACCTGGCCGTTAACGTTGGTAACGCACGTACCCTCGATGGCTTCCTTCTCGCCCGCATAGGCGATGCCAAAGTAGAACTCGCCGTCGGCCAGCGGACGACCGGTCAGGGTCTTGGTGGCAACGACCTGAGCAACGGCACCACCAGGTGCATCGGTCGTGGCGCTATAGCTGTTGCGGAACGGAACCACGGCGCTCTCGACCGTAGCGGCACCAGTCTTGTACTCGGTTACCAGCGTTCCCTTGTCGGGGTTGCCAGTAACGGTCGTGGTGGCAGTGAGCGTACCAGCGCCATCGTCGGCGATAGCGATCGTCACGGTGCGTACGGCCTCGTCGTAGGTGTAACCGGGCTGGCCGTCATTCTTCTCGGCCACGGTGTACGTAAAGGTCTTACCTGCGTCAGCCTGCGTAAACTTGACCTCATGACCCGCCAGGATGTCAATCAGGCCGACCGTTGCCTCTGCCGTCGCAGGGGACTTGTACACGTTGGCGCCCTCGTGCAGGCCGAGCGCGTTGGCAGAAGCTGCGTCGGCGGGCGTCACGGTAAAGGTAAACTGGCCCTCGGTCATGGGACGTCCGGAGAGGGTCTTGCTGAGCTTAAGACCGCCGGCCGCGGCGTAATCGAGCTCAGAGCGGTACGTGTTGGTGAAGCGGCCGTTTTCCTTCTTGGTAACGTTGGCGGTCAGGACGCCCTTGCCGTTATCAGTCACGGTCACTTCGGCGGTCGCGACATGTCCGTCATACGTCATGCCTGCCGCGTTGCCTGCATTCTCGCGAATCTCGTACTTGTAGGTTCCGGCAGCCGTGTAGTGGATCTTGCCGAACTTGATGTCTGCGATGCCGTCCTTCGCGTCATTCTTGCTCACGGTCACGGTTGCGGGGTCGGGCAGCGGGGTGCCCTCGGAGGCGATGATGGTAAAGCTGAACTTGTCCCCCTCAGTCCACTTTCGGCCGTCAATGGCCTTGCTCAGGCCAAAGTCGAGCTCTGTGTCGATCGGGGTCACGCTGTAGGAGTTCTTGAACTCGGCAACCTTGACGTCCTTCAGAACATGCGTGGCGCTGAGCGTACCGTCGCCGTTGTCCGTGATGGTGGTCTCGATGGTGTACTTGGCATCACTGTAGGTGACGCCCTTGCTGGTGGTTCCGCCCTTGGCCTCGCGCAGCGTGTAGGTGTGCTTGCCGGGCTTGTCGTACTTCACGGCGTTCATCGTGATCTTGCCTTCGGCATTGTTGGTGCCGGTGGCGACGACCTTGGCGTCCTCGCCCTCGCCCTCGACGAGCTCGAAGGAGAACTCGCCGGCAGCAAGCTCGCGCCCGGTCAGGACCTTGGTAGCGGTGATTTGGTCGGTGACGCGCGTCTCAACAGGCGTCACGCTATAGGTATTGGTGAACGTAAAGGCTGCGTTGCCATCCGGCTTGCGGGACACCCTCAGATTACCCTCGCCGTCATCAGTCACGGTGAAGGAAACCTCGCACGACAGCTTGGTGTCGTTGGTCACGCCAGCGACCTCGCCGGACTCGGTCACGGTGTAGGTAAAGGTGTGCTCGCGCTTCTCGGGCTTCTCGGGCTTCTTGCCCAGAGCCTTGTTAAGGTCGTCGAGCGTAAAGGCAATCTTGCCAAAGTCGACCTTGCCCTTGGCATCATTGGTCACGCTCGCGTTCGCGGGCATGGGTGCGCCCTCTTCACCGGTCACGGTAAAGGTGAACTTGCCGGCAATGTCAGCCGGGGTCAGGCCATCAGGAACCTGCAGATTCTTCTTGCCCACAAGCGATGCCTCGACAGGCGCGGCAGTGTAGGTGTTCACAAACTCGTTGCCGGCATCGCCATAGACAGCCGTCGCCGTCAGGGTACCATCGCCGTTGTCGACAACGGTCACATACGCGTCAATTGCCGACACGGTAGCGCTCACGCCCGCGGGCAGCTCGCCGGTCTGCTCGGCAGCAATGTAATGAATGGTCCACGTCGGTTTGTCTGAGCTAGCGTCAAACGACGCCTTGTCTTCCTCGACCAGCTTGGCAAGCGACTCGGTCGTGTACGTCAGCGGACCGAACTTAACCTTGCCACCCTTGTTGGTTGCATCCAGCAGCACCTCGTCGTGCCCCGCATAGCTCAGCGCAAACTTAAATTCGTCATCGGCCATCGGGCGCCCCGTGAGCGTCTTGGTTGCCTCAAGAGTCAGCGGGGTTTCCGTCTTGGCGCTATAGGTGTTCTTAAACTCGGTCTCGCCCGAGATCTTTTCAACGTCAGCCTTAAGCCCACCCGTGGCCTTAACCGCCACGGTCACCTTGAACGTGGCAACGTTCTCGCTGTAGGTAATGCCACCGGCACCGCCCTTGACCTCGCGGACCTCATAGGTGTACTCGCCCGGCTTATTGCAGGTGATCTCGCCGAAGTCGATAGCTGCCTTGCCATTGTCGTCCAGGTCGGCATCGGTCACGGTCACGGTCGCGGGTGCGGGCATCGGGGCGTCATTCTCGGACGTTGCGGAGAGTTCAAACTTAAACTCGTCCTCATCCGTCCAGCTGCGGCCCACGAGCACCTTGGTCAGGCCAAAGCTGGCCTTGGTATCCACCGTTGTCGGCGTCACGTTAAAGCTGATCTTGCCGTTGTTGCCCAGGTAGGAATTGATATGCGTCGCGGTCGCCTTGGCGGACACGTTATTCCACCTGGGATTGAGCACGTCGGACGCGGTGCCGGTCGCGTTGGGGTTCTTGTCGGTATGAAGCTCGTCAATAAATGCCAGGCGTGCGGTTCCGGCGCCAAACGACAGGTTTCCGCTCTCGTCTTCAACCACGGCGCCCGCAAATTGTGCAGCATGCCCACCGGTAAACTCGATGACGGCGGTGCCGTGGTCGAGCTTGCGGCTGGCGTCCGCTATCTCAAACTCATCCTGGTAGTAATAAAGGCGTTCGCTCGCCAGCGGCCTCTTAGCGGGCTGCGTGCAGGCGGGGTCCGTGTAAATGGGTGTCTGCTTCTGGAAGAAGTAGTACCGGTTGGTGATAGCGGGCTTAAAGTTGGCGATCGTGTCGCCCAGGTCCGGGTCATCACTCCACTTGTTGGCATAGAAGGCAACAGACTTGGAGCCTTGCTTGCCGGTCGTATTCTCATCGATGTACTTCTTCAGCGCCTCATCAGGGGTGAACAGGTTTTCGCGCGCGATAGCCTTGACGCTCGAAGCATACTTCACGCGGATGGGCTCGACATCATTGACCGTAAGCGTGTCCTTGGTCTCGTCAACGTCAAAGTTGCGCAGCGGGATCAACGACGCGGGGATCTTGACCTCCACGATGTCACCCCGCTGGGCGTTACCCTCTGCGGCGCGCTGGACGGTAATGACCAGGTTCGCGGCTTCGCCGGCAAAGGTGTAGGTATCGACATTGCCTGTGGTGGACTTTACCAGATCGATAAACGTCGTGCCGTTGTATTCGACTTCGGTAAAGTTATCGACCTGCATATAGTCGCCCAGCTCGTCGGTAAACGTGATGTAGCCGGACTTATTGGCGTAGCCGTCATGGGTTTCGGTCGGGTAGCCAACAACCTCGGTGATGCTCTCGGAAATATCCTTGAAGATATCCTCGAGTTCCTTGGCGTTTTTCGCCGACTTGTAGTAATTGGCATTTTCTGCACGCGCACCGAAGTCGATGGTCCATTCGCCCCAGTAAGAAATACTGGACGAGGCGACAGGGTAGTTGCTCGACACGGCGTGCATGAACTTATTCTCGTTAATCGTACTGGAGGCCGTGAGGTCGGCGCTGGGATTCGCGCCGCTAAAAATGCCAATGGTGTAAATGACGGTGCCATCTTTCTTCAGGCTATTCGCTTTGTTGATGGCGCCATTGGCAACCGAGGGCTCAAAGCCGTCGTAGCTCGTGGGCGAACCATCGGTAAAGAACAGGACGACCTTCTTGGCGTCCGCGCGGCCAGAAATGCCCTCGGCAAGATCCATGCCATAGTCGGCACGCGTGGCGCCGGCGGGCGAAATGGAGCCGACCGTACTCTTGAGGCTGTTTACGTCATCGCCCGAGCAAGGCGTCAGGCTCATCATGGTCTGCGAATAGTTGTAAGTGTGGCCGCCTGCACGATAAGTGCCGTTGCCGACCTTATCAGTCATATCGCCCGAGAACTTTACAATGGCGACCTGATGCTGCTTGGACTCATCCGAGATCTTTGCATTTTCTTCGGCGATCTTTTCGATAAAGCTATTAGCAGCGGTCTTCAGCGCATCAATGCGCTTGGTGCGGTCGCTTGAGCTCATAGGATCGTTCATTGAGCCAGAAGCGTCCAGCACCAGTACAATGTCGAGCGGCTTGGGGACCGTCGTCGTTGTGTTGGATGTCGAGGATATCGCCGAAAGCGTGGTTACAAAGTCCGACTCTTCGCCGGCCTCGACTGTCTTGTCGGTCCAGATTCGACCGACGTTTTGTGTCGTGATTTTGCCGCTGCCGTCAGAGCCGGCGGCCCAATACGTCCAGTTGTCGCTGGTGTTGGGGTCGACGATCTTTTCGCTCACCGTCGGTCCGTCCATTCCGGTGCTGGACCTGGCGTTGGCCTCGGGCAGCATGGCAAATGCTGCAGCTGGCAATACCAGCACTACGGCAAGTATCACCGCCAAGAGACCCCTCGTGTACTTACCCATCGTGTCTCCCTTCTCGCGGTCTCAGACCTTGCATCAGCCTAAAGTTACGGAATGAAACACAATTAGGGCAGGTGACACACGTTCCAGATTCGGTTTTGGGCGTGAGACAAATGTCTCACCAAAGTTGAGACACGAGGGTTTTCGCAGGAAAACGGGTGCGACTCGGAGCCATCAGGCAAAAATGATCCGTTTTCCTCCGTCCCCCGGGGATCAATTGGTGGTGCTCGCCACGAAACTGGCCCATCTACTACGTTTAGTCCGGTAACCCCGACCATAACCGCTTTTCATGAAAAACCGCAGACGTTCTACCTGCGGTTTTGTTTCGCGTAATTCGCCATAGTTGAGGGTAGCAGCCTAAACGTAGTAGATGGGCCCCTTTCGTGGCAGACGGGTCACGTGGCAGCCCTCGCAAGGCCAAAATGGTCCGTTTTCCTCCGTCCCCGGGAGTTAAAGGTCTGTTACGGATATGGTGCCATTTCAAAACTATGCCGGATTACGGGGCTAATGTCGGGACCCTTATCCATACCTCCATTTTTTGAAAAACGGCAGGCTATCTACCTGTGGTTTTATTATTGCGATTTTCCGTATGGTCGGAGGTTCGCTATCCAGCCCCGTAATCCGGCATAGTTTTGTTCGCGACGGCACAACCGCGCGTTTAAGCGCGGGGCCGGTGGGGCATTCTTGCCCCACCGGCCCCTATTCCAGCTCTGTTCCAGCGCTATTCCGGCTTGGTTTCTACCGTGGGGGTCTTGTCCGCTGCAACTGGGGTGCGGGCGGTATCCATAGTCAGGCAGTGTTTGGGGCAGCTCTCGATGCACTCACCGCACACCACGCAGGCATACGGATCGATCGACCACGTTCCACCCTTGCGATCGACCGCGAGCGCGCCCGCCGGGCAACGGCGCGCACACATGCCGCAGCAGATGCACACGTCCATGTCGTTGACGATATGCCCGCGCAAGCGCTCGGGCGCCGTCAGTTTCTCCTGCGGATAGCAAACCGTGACCGGCTGCTTGACCATAGAACCCAAGGCCGTCTTGGCAAATGTCAGTAAACTCATGCCGCGCCTACCTTTCTGTGCAGCTAATGCAAGGGTCGATGGTCAGGATAATCATGGGCACGTTGGCAAGGAGCACGCCCTGCAGCGCATGCGTCAGACCCGCCAGGTTCTGCGACGTCGGCGTGCGCACGCGGAAGCGGTCCAAGTTCTTGGTGCCGTTGCCGCGCACATAGTAGTATGCCTCGCCGCGAGGTTGCTCAATCACAACCTCGCCGCGCGCGCCGTCGGCCGGCGTGAGCTTGGTGCGCCCGCCGATCCCGTCGTGCGGAATCTTGCCCACAAGCTCCTTAATGATGTCCATGGCCTGCG
>OLOZ01002076.1_pt1 | contig 12171 bp, 7 predicted proteins | sample 1673021 | NCBI WGS metagenome assembly OLOZ01 (sample SAMEA3136747, study PRJEB25190) | human gut metagenome | biome: human gut; feature: human-associated habitat; material: faeces | place: Austria | collected 2013
CTCTTGATCTTCCACTCCTGCGGATAGAGGTTGTTGGCACGGTTGCCAATGTTCTTTTCCCAGCCTATCGGAACCTGTCTGTAGGTTATCAGAACATACCCCTTAGGCGTATCGGCAGGCAGATTCACAGCCTCCTTGCGAAGGTAGCGGATGGCATCATCGTAGGATAATTCCACCTGTGGGAAGTGATCTTTGTTGAGCATCGTAGAGAGAGCGAGAGCCTGGTCGGGAATGAGACCCTTTCCCTTGTCTGTTCCCAGTTTCACACCTGCATGCAGCACCTTCAGGTTCTTTTCAGCCTGGTTGTAGATGTCTTTCCATCTGCCCGGAATGGCGTAAACCGTCTCGTTGCTCTCTGCAGGCATCCATTCCGTATCAGTCTTCAGCCAGCCGTCCGGAATCTCCGGTCCCTTTCCTTTAGCCACCTTCTTGTCTTTCTTCTTCTTATCCTTCCTGTTCTCCTTGGCTGGTGAGCCGGCTTCCCATTCGGCCTCTTTCTTCAGTATCGCCATAAACAGACCTTCGCCTCGCGAAACGCCAGGAATGAACCGGTAAACCGGGAAGTCGGTGCCCGTGAGGTTGCGGGTGATGTTCCATGTATCTTCTACACCCTCCAGTGCCATCACTTCAGCGCCAAGTTCTTCGCATATCCAGTCCACGTTCTCCTCATCTTCGTGCGCATTGAAGGTGCAGGTAGAGTAAATCAGGATACCGCCTGGCTTCAGACAGTTCCAGATATCCGATACGATTTCGCGCTGCAGCTGCCAGCAGTTGTTCACATTCTGGGTACTCCATTCGCCGATAGCCCCTTCATCTTTGCGGAACATTCCTTCGCCGGAGCAGGGAACATCGGTAAGAATCACATCAAACTGCAACTTAGATTTCTTGTAATCGCGGGGATAGTTGTTGGTAACAATCATATCTGGATGACCGAACTTCTGTACGTTTTCGGCAAGAATCTGCGAGCGGGTGCGCATCGGTTCGTTGCTGAAGAGCAAACTCCCTTCCGGCAAGGCAGCTCTTACGGCTGTCGACTTTCCGCCAGGGGCAGCACAGAGATCCAGCATCATCACCGGTTCTTTTACGTACTGTCGGATAGCCATATCTACAAACATAGATGAGGCTTCCTGTACATAATATAAGCCGGCATGCAGCAGCGGATCGAAGGTGAATCCGGGACGCGTAGAGAGATAACGTCCGGTTTCCGGACACCAGGGAATCGGTTCGCCATCAGCATCCTTGCATTTAAAAGGATTGATGCGGATACTGGTTGGTGCCTCCTCTTCAAGGATAGCATGCTCCAGACGCTGATACAGCTTTTCGCCCATCAGTGCCTGCGTATATGTTCTGAAATCTTCAGGTAATGTCTTCATTCTGTTTCTTTTTCTTTAATTTGTTTGCAAAAATAAGAAATTTTTCGTTTCTTTGCAACTAAATCGCGAAGAGATGCGTCTAAGAAGCAGAAATTTTTCAAATAACAAGGTAAAACAATAAAAAATAATGATATGAAGAAAGCAATATTGGCATTAGCGCTCGTTATGAGCATCGGAGCTACCCAAGTGTCTTTGGCGTCTTCTGCTCCAAAACATCGTTATCATCCAACTACCCAACAGGTAGATTCAAAGGCTGCTCCTGCATCTGCCGCACAGCCATCTGCTTCGAAGGATAAAGACGACGAGGCGTTGGAGGCTTATTCTGATACAACCAGTACAGATTCGGCCAACTATGATGATTATGATGAGAATGATAATAAGTCTGTTCATTCTAGATACAGTTTAGACAACTATGATGATCCGTTCGATTTCATCGGTTCGGTATTTGGTGGCGGAGCGCTGGCTGTTATGATCATCTTCTGTATCATCTTCGGTCTGCTGTTTGTCTTTGCTCCGCTGATCATCGTATTTCTGGTTATCAGATATCTGATTCGCCGCCACAACGACCGGATGAAACTGGCGGAGATGGCGATGGAGAAGGGCATCAATGTTCCGGAAAGCGACCGGCCGATAGACAAGCAGAGCGATGAGTATCTGGTAAAGCGTGGATTGAGAAATGCCTTCCTGGGAGCCGGTTTGTGCGCCATGTTTGCCTGGTGGGATGCTGATTTCCTGGCTGGCATCGGAGCCCTGGTCTTCTTCTATGGCATCGGTCAGACTGTTATCGGTTCGCTTCCTGCCATCAAGGACTGGTGGAAGAACCGTCATGGCGATCAGGGCACAGGTTATAATGGAACTCCGGTATAAAAATCAAACAACAATTATTAGTTAATATATAGTGGAAAAGTTATCCGATATTTCTCTCGTCACGAAGGTGGTGATGCTTCATGACCGCAAGTCGTTCGACTTGCTGGTCAGGAAGTATCAGTCACCCATTCGTGGGTTCTTCCTACGGCAGACGCTGGGGGATGCGCAGCTGAGTGACGACTTGGCGCAGGATACCTTTGTGAAGGCTTATACCCATCTGTCGGGTTTCAGGGGTACAGCCAGCTTTTCCACTTGGCTTTATCGTATCGCCTATAATGTGTGGTATGATTATACCCGCAGTTATAAGGAAACGCAGGATATCGATACGCCGGCGGTTGCCCGACAGAATGCGCAGGGAGTGAATACCGGACTGAAGATGGATTTACTCAATGCCCTGCGGATATTGAGCGAGAACGAACGGACATGCATCACGCTGCAGCTGATGGATGGTCTCTCTATAGATAAGATTGCAGAGGTGACGGGAATGGCGCAAGGCACCATTAAGTCGCATCTCTCTCGTGGAAAACAGAAACTTGCAAGTTACTTAAAAAAGAATGGTTATGACCGATAAGATAAATGATAAGAAGTTGGAGAGCATGAAAGGGGAACCGTTGGACCCTCAGGATGAAGAACTCTTACAGATGTTCTTTTCCGATTGCCAGATGTCAGAGATTCCTGATGACGGATTCTCCGACAGGGTGATGCAGGCCTTGCCGGCTTTACCCGAAACTGGTACAGCGATGTCGCTGGTTAAGCGCCAGCGTCTGGAACATTTATGGACGGCAGCCTGTGTGGCAGCAGGCATCATCATAGCAGTAGTCTGTCAGGGATGGGAGCAGATTCAGGGATGGCTTTTCTCTATGAAGATAGATTTCCTCCTTTCCGGTTCGCGTGTTCTTACGCATGTGGCAGATTCCATCGCCCACTCTCAGAATCTCCTGATGGTGCTGGCTGGCTTCGTTGTCCTCATCATGGTTTGGGGATATAATGAACTGGCTGATGCACGTCAGTAGGCTTCTTCCCTGATATCAATTGTATGAATGATCAACTCTTTCTATTAGCAGAATAGTTTTTAGTGCTAATAGAAAGAGTTTTTTATTACTATAAATATCATCTTTATGCTCTTGAAATCTCCGTTCATCGACGCTGAACGGACATTCAACGTCGCTGAACGGGCATTCAACGTCGCTGAACGGACATTCAGCGTCGATGAACGAAGATTTAATATTGCTGAATATAGAAAAACAAATAGGTGCTGCTACTTTTTCAGTAGAGCACCTATGCTTATGATATTGGTTTCTAAAACAATTTATAGGTAGTGCGTAGCACTTTGAACTCGGTTCGGCGGTTCAGCTGGTTGCAGATTTCCTGATGCTCCTTGCTCTGCTTCAGGATAAATTCTTCGTTGAGCACATCGCCTTCCTTGAGCCAAGGATACTTCTCGGTAAGTTTCTTGCGCACATTCTTCGGCTTCTCCTTGCCGTAGCCCACAGGGGTGAGGCGCTCTTTCTCTATGCCGTGTTTTATCAGATAGTCTACTACCGATTGGGCGCGGCGCAGAGACAGATGCTTGTTATATTCGCTGTTTCCCTTGTAGTCGCAATGGGCGCTGAGTTCGATGGTAACGTGCGGGTTCTCTTTCAGCAGCGTTACCAGCTGGTCGAGGGCTGTTGTACTGGCTTCGGTAAGGGTTGCCTTGTCGAAATCGTAGAAGATGTTGTCGATGAGTACAGGGGCTGTGATGGAAGCCAGCGGGAACTGGAGCACGTATTCCTTACTCTCTTTAGCCGAATCAACCCGAAGTTCTTCCTTGTGGTTGAGGTAGCCTTTGCAGGATGCCATCACCAGGTAGTCGACATGCGGATTGATAGGGAGGACAAACGAACCGTCGCCCTTGACGGATAGTTTCCTGTTCGTTCCGTCGTTGCCTACGATTCTCACCTCGGCGGCAGGCAGTTCATAACCGTCTTTCTCGTAAACCCATCCCTTCATCGTGGTAACAATCTCCGGATTCTCGAAGGAGTAGATATGATCGTAGCCTCTTCCGTCTTTTCTGTTAGAGCAGAAGAAACCCTGATTGTGGAGACCCTCGAAAGTCATTCCGAAGTCATCGGCTTCTGTATTCAGCGGATAGCCGGGGTGGGTGAGTTCATATTTCCGGGTGATGGAATTCACTTTGGCGATATAGATGTCGAGTCCGCCCATTCCCACATGACCGTTGCTGCTGAAGTAAAAGTCGCCGTTAGGACGGAAGGTAGGGAACATCTCATCGCCTGGGGTGTTGATAGGTTCGCCCAGGTTCTCTACGCCGCCCAGTCCGGCAGGAGTGATGCGGACTCGCCAGATGTCGAGTCCGCCTTTTCCGCCCGGCATGTCTGATACGAAATAGAGCCATTCGCCATCAGGGGAGATGGCTGGATGGGCAAAACAGCTGAGTGTATCTTTGCTGATTTCCAGATTCGTAGGCTTGCTCCAGGCTGCATCTGAGCGGTTGGAGGTTACTATCTGGGCTAAGCGGGGCGAAGTGGGATCGGTGGCACACTGGGTGAGGTACATCTGCTTGCCGTCTGGGGTAAAGCAGCATGCGCCCTCTTCGTAGTCGGTGTTGAGACCGGTTCCGATGGCTTCCGGCTTGCTCCATTTGCCTTTGTCGTTCTTTTCAGAGAAGAAGATGTCGGCAGATTTCGTTCCCGTCACTCCGTTCAGGTCGCTGCCCTGGGCTTCGTTGCGGGTTGAGGTGAAATAGAGCTGGCTGTAGTCATCGCTGAGGAACATAGGCGAATAGTCGTCTCTTCGGGAGTTGAAAACATCCATCCGCTTTACCTTGTACCGGCTTCCTTCCTTCTTCCAGATTGGGGCTTTCTGTGCCGATTCGAGTCCGTTCTTTACCAGCACGTTGTCGGGCATGGAATCGAGCAGAAATTCGAATTCCTTGGCAGCCTGTCTGTAACTTCCGTTCTTCAGGAGAAGCCGGGCGTAAGCCAGGCGGTCGTTGAGGTCTGCCTGCTTGTATCGGATGGCATTGCTGTAGGCAGCCAGTGCCTTCGGCGTACTGTTGATTTTATCATAGCAGCGTGCCATCTTCAGAGCCACCTTGCCCCGGGCAGCCCGCTCTTTGGTAGGTGTCTTGGTGTACACCTTTTTATATTGGGTTGCCGCATCGTAGTATTCGCCTAAAGAAAGATGCTTGTCTGCTTTCTTCAGGTTCTGTTCAATGCCGCAACTTATCAGAAAGAGGCAGCTGATTGCTGTTATGATTTGATAAAATCTTATTTGTTTCATATTGATTTACATCTGCGAGAATGGCTGACGATATTGGCAGCCTGCCTTCCAGTTGCTGCAGCCATAGGCGGTCTTGCCCTTGATGATGACGCCCTTTCCGCAGAGCGGACATGGTTTGCCAACCATTGGGTCGGCAGCTGGAGCCGGCTGAGCAGAGGCATTCTGAGAATCTGTATTCTGTGCTGCTGCCTTATCGGCTTTCTTGGCAGGAGCCTTTCGGGCAGCCGGTTTCTTGGCAGCCGGTTTCTTCTTGAGGTCTTCCTCTGTCATGATGGTCACTCTCCGGTTGCTGTTGTCTGACAATACATCGATGACTATCTTGTTGATCTGTTCTTTCAGTCCGTTGATGAAGTCGGCAGGATCGTAGGTCTTGTGCTCAATGTCGCGGAGCTTCTTCTCCCAGATACCGGTCAGCTCGCAACTCTTCAGCAGTTCCTCATGGATGGTGTCAATGAGTTCGATGCCTGTCGGGGTTGCCATCAGATTCTTGCGCTGGCGACGGATGTAGTGGCGCTTGAAGAGGGTCTCGATGATGCCGGCACGGGAGGATGGTCGGCCGATTCCGTTCTCCTTCAATGCTGCACGAAGTTCTTCGTCTTCTACGAATTTGCCGGCTGTCTCCATCGCACGGAGCAGGGTTGCCTCGGTATAATACTTAGGTGGCGTGGTCCATTTCTCCGTCAGGGTAGGCTGATGTTCTCCCGATTCGCCTTTTGTGAAGGATGGGAGGGTTCTTTCTTCTACCACTTCCTTCTTGGCGCCGTTTCCTGAGTCTGCGTTTCCGTTGGCGTTATCTGCATCGTCGTCATCGGCATTCTTCGTATCCTTGGCATAGACTACTCGCCAGCCCGGTTCGAGAATCTCCTTACCGCTTACCTTGAACTCTATCTTCTCCGATTTTGGTCCGTCTTCGTTGATGACTTCGCCCAATACGGTGGTGGTAGAGAATTTACAGTCCGGATAGAACACGCTGATGAATCGCTTGGCGATGAGATCATAGACATTCGCCTCCATATCGGTGAGTCCGGTTGGCGGAACTCCGGTTGGGATGATGGCGTGGTGATCGGTTACCTTGCTGTTATCGAATACCTTCTTGCTCTTCGGCAACTTCTTGCCGGTGGCTGCGAGTTGCTGGATGAGTGGGAGGTATTTCTGCTGACTGGCTATCTTTGCCTGGCTCACACCGTTCAGAATCTGCGGACATTTCGGATAGATATCGTCGGTCAGGAACTGGGTATCTACACGAGGATAAGTGGTGTACTTCTTCTCGTAGAGACTCTGGATGAGCTTCAGCGTAATATCGGCAGAGTAGGCAAACTTCTTGTTGCAATCCACCTGCAGCGAGGTGAGGTCGTAGAGATGAGGTGGCGCCTCGTTTCCCTTTTTCTTGCTTACATCCGTAACGGTGAAGGGTTTGCCGGCGATGGTGCTGAAAGCCTTCTCGCCTTCCTCCTTGCTGGTAAACTTGCCGCTGGTTGCCGTAAACTGGGTGTCGCGATAGATGGTGGCGAGTACCCAGTAAGGTTCGGAAACGAAGTTGTCGATTTCCTTCTGGCGGTTTACGATGAGGGCAAGGGTAGGGGTCTGCACCCGACCGATGCTGAGCACCTGTCGGTTCTGACCGTATTTCAATGTATAAAGTCGGGTAGCGTTCATGCCGAGAATCCAGTCGCCGATGGCACGGGAAAGTCCGGCAAGATAGAGTGACTGATATTCCCCCTGGTCTTTCAGTTCCTGGAAGCCCTGCTTGATGGCTTCATCGGTCATGGAAGAAATCCACAATCTCTTGACGGGGCATTTCGCCTGCGCTTTCTGCATCACCCATCTCTGGATAAGCTCTCCTTCCTGTCCGGCGTCACCGCAGTTGATGATGCTGTCGGCAGCCTGCATCAGTTTCTCGATGGTAGCAAACTGCTTCTTGATGCCTTCATCGTTGATGAGCTTGATACCGAATCGCTGTGGAATCATCGGCAACGCCGAAAGGCTCCAATGTTTCCACATCGGAGTATAATCATCCGGTTCCTTCAGCTCACAAAGGTGGCCGAAGGTCCATGTTACTTGGTAACCATTACCTTCCATATAACCGTCGCGTGCCGTGGTAGCCCCGATGATTCGGGCGATATCCTTAGCCACACTCGGTTTCTCTGCTATACAAACTATCATGTTTTATTCTTATTTCTGTTTGCAAAGGTACAATAAAATAATGAGAAAGCCATCATTTCAGCTCCTTTTTCTCATGGCAGAGAATAAAAAAGCCCCGTAAGGCTTGGGCCTTACAGGGCGTATTTTATATAAATCTGCGTGCGATTACTCGTACTCCTGCCAGCTCTTGATCTGAAGCTGATCCTGGCTCATTGTGCAGAATGCCTCGATGAAGGCGGAAGCCAGACGGGCATTGGTGAACAGAGGAATGTTGTGGTCGATGGCGCCACGACGGATTCTGTAACCATTGGTCAACTCACGCTTGGTGTGATTCTTAGGGATGTTGACGATGAGGTCGAACTTGTGGTCGGCAATCATCTGCATCACGTTAGGAAGATCCTTTTGGTCCTCATCAGGCCATCCTACGGCTGTAGCCTTCACGTTGTTCTCGTTGAGGAACTTCGCTGTACCGGCTGTAGCATAGATGGTGTAACCATTCTTCACCAGCGCCTGTGCAGCATCGAGCAGAGAAGCCTTCTCCTTGGCACCACCGCTTGAAAGCATGATGCCCTTGTCCTTAGAAGGAATCTTGTAGCCGGTAGCAATCAATGAGTTGAGCAATGCCTCCTCGAAAGTATCACCCATACAGCCTACCTCACCGGTAGAACTCATGTCCACACCCAAAACAGGGTCGGCGTTCTGCAAGCGGGCGAATGAGAACTGGGATGCCTTCACACCCATACGGTCGATATCGAAAGCAGACTTATCCGGTTTCTGATATGGAGCATCGAGCATGATGCGGGTAGCCGTTTCGATGAAGTTGCGCTTCAATACCTTGCTCACGAATGGGAACGAACGGGATGCACGGAGGTTACACTCGATTACCTTTACATCACGACCCTTAGCCAGGTACTGGATATTGAAAGGACCAGAGATGTTGAGCTCCTTGGCGATGGCACGTGAAATCTTCTTGATCTGACGGGCTGTAGCGAAGGAAATCTGCTGGGCAGGGAAGGTCATGGTGGCATCACCAGAGTGAACGCCTGCATACTCTACGTGCTCTGAAATACCATACTCTACAATCTCACCGTTCTGGGCAACACCATCGAACTCAATCTCGTTGGTCTCTGTCATAAACTGAGAGATAACTACTGGGTATTCCTTAGAAACCTCAGAAGCTGCCTCCAGGAAGCGACGCAACTCATCATCATCGTGGCAAACGTTCATGGCTGCACCGGAAAGAACGTAGGAAGGACGAACGAGAACAGGATAGCCTACCTCGTCGATGAACTTCTGGACATCCTCCATTGATGTGAGGGCGCTCCACTTAGGCTGGTCGATACCCAACTTATCGAGCATGGCAGAGAACTTACCGCGGTTCTCGGCACGGTCGATGTTGACAGGAGATGTACCCAGAATTGGCACAGACTGGCGATGAAGCTTCATAGCCAGGTTGTTTGGAATCTGACCACCCACAGAAACAATCACACCACGTGGTGACTCCAGGTCGATGACATCGAGTACACGCTCGAATGAAAGCTCATCGAAGTAGAGACGGTCGCACATATCGTAGTCGGTAGATACGGTCTCCGGGTTGTAGTTGATCATGATTGACTTGTAACCCAACTTGCGGGCTGTATTGATGGCGTTTACTGAACACCAGTCGAACTCTACGGAAGAACCGATGCGGTAAGCACCCGAACCGAGAACGATGACAGACTTCTCGTTCTTGTAGTAGTTGATGTCGTACCCCTCTACAGCGTATGTCATGTAGAGATAGTTGGTGAGGTCAGGATGCTCGCTTGCCACAGTAGGGATGCGCTTTACGGCAGGAAGAATGTTCAGCTTCTTGCGCAGGGCACGAACAGCCAGCACCTCCTTCTCCATGTTGGTATCTTTGGTCTTCAATACGAAGCGGCCAATCTGGAAGTCAGAGAAGCCCAATACCTTAGCCTCGCGCAATACCTCGGCAGGAATCTCCTCCAGAGTATTATATTCAGAAAGCTTGTGCTTGTAATCTACGATATTCTTCATGCGCTCGATGAACCAAGGATCAATCTTGGTCAACTCCTCGATGCGCTCGATGGTGTAACCTTCCTCCAAAGCCTGGGCGATGGCGAAGATACGGAGGTCGGTAGGGTTAGAAAGTTCCTCATCCAAGTTATTAAACTTGGTGTGGTCGTTGCCTACGAAACCGTGCATTCCCTGACCAATCATACGGAGACCCTTCTGGAGCATCTCCTCGAATGAACGGCCGATAGACATGATTTCGCCTACAGACTTCATGGAAGAACCAATCTTGCGGCTTACACCGGCAAATTTGGTAAGGTCCCAACGAGGAATCTTACAGATCATATAGTCGAGTGATGGAGCCACATAAGCTGAGTTAGGAGTACCCATCTCACCAATCTGGTCGAGCGTATAACCGAGGGCAATCTTGGCAGCAACGAAGGCGAGCGGATAACCGGTAGCCTTAGATGCGAGGGCAGAAGAACGGCTCAAGCGAGCATTGATCTCGATGATACGGTAGTCGTTGGTCTCAGCATTGAAAGCATACTGGATGTTGCACTCACCCACGATGTTGAGGTGACGGACGCACTTCACGGCGATGTCCTGCAACATCTTCACCTGCTCGTCGGTAAGAGAACAGGTTGGAGCCACCACGATAGATTCACCTGTGTGAATACCCAGTGGGTCGAAGTTTTCCATAGAGGCAACGGTGAAGCAACGGTCGTTAGCATCACGGATGCACTCGAACTCAATCTCCTTCCATCCCTTCAGGCTCTCCTCAACAAGCACCTGAGGTGCGAAAGTGAAGGCAGATTCAGCAATCTCCTTAAACTCCTCTTCGGTCTTGCAGACACCAGAACCGAGACCACCCAGCGCATAGGCAGAACGGATCATGATAGGGTAGCCGATGTTGCGTGCCGCAGCCACAGCCTCCTCCATGTTCTCGCAAGCGTGGCTTACAGGAACCTTGAGGTCAACCTTGTTAAGCTCCTTTACGAAGAGGTCGCGGTCTTCCGTGTTCATGATAGCCTCTACCGAAGTACCCAACACATCCACACCGTACTCCTTGAGCACACCGTTGAGGTAAAGTTCTGTACCAACGTTCAAACCCGTCTGGCCACCCCAAGCCAGCATGATGCCGTCTGGGCGCTCCTTCTTGATAATTTCAGTTACAAAAAAAGGTGTCACCGGCAAGAAATAAACCTTGTCAGCAATACCTTCACTTGTCTGAATTGTAGCAACGTTTGGATTAATGAGGACGGAACTAATACCCTCCTCGCGCAAAGCCTTGAGAGCCTGCGAACCGGAATAGTCAAACTCACCTGCCTGGCCGATCTTCAAAGCACCGGAACCCAGAACGAGGACTTTCTTAAGCTGTTTCTTCATCATTAAATATAACTATAAGTTTGTTCTTTATATGTCTTGTTATTTATGTTTTTAGCAACTAAACTGTATTTGGCTTAGTTCACAAATGGTAGACACTCTATTTCTAGATGCAAAGTTACGCTATTTATTTGATTATTCCAAATTTTCTGCAATTCTTTACAGTTAAATAACATCAAATCTCATAATTTCTTCCCTAAAATCTTTTATTATTACTATTTTTTTGTTACTTTTGCAGCGGCTTTTAGTCATGTAGAAAAAGAATAAACAAATAGCAAACAAGATAAGTATAACAACAATGAAAGTCGGATTATTCGTCCCTTGTTATGTGGATGCCCTTTACCCTGAAGCGGGTGTGGCTACATACAAGTTGCTTAAGCATTACGGACTAGACGTGGGTTATCCCGAAAAACAGACTTGCTGCGGCCAGCCAATGGCTAATGCCGGTTTTCAGGACAAGTCGGAGAAGGTCATAGAGACATTTGATGAGCTGTTCAAGGATTACGATTATATCGTAGCTCCTTCAGCCTCATGTGCTGCTTACGTAAAGGTGTATTATCCTAAAATCCTTGAGGGTAAGCACGAGTGTATTTCCTCAAAGAAAATCATGGATGTTGTGGAGTTCCTTCACGATGTGCTGAAGGTGGATCATGTTCCGGGCAAGTTCCCGCATGTGGTGAGTGTACACAACAGTTGCCACGGTGTGCGTGAACTGGGATTGTCATCTCCTTCTGAGCGCCACATCAAGCCTTTCAACAAAATCATTGACTTATTAAATATGGTGGAAGGTATTACCATCCACGAACCGGAGCGTAAGGATGAGTGCTGCGGATTCGGCGGTATGTTCTCTATTGAGGAACCTGCCGTTTCTACCCGTATGGGCGAGGACAAGATCAAGCGCCACATGGCTACAGGTGCTGAGTATGTAACGGGTCCGGATTCTTCCTGCCTGATGCACATGGCGGGAATCGCCAAGAAGGAGAAGATGCCGATCAAGTTTATTCATGTTGTTCAAATATTAGCTGCAGGACTATGAGTACAGAACATTCCAAGAGAGCTGCGAAGTTTACGCAGAATGTAGAGAAGACCACCTGGCACGATGCTACCTTCTGGT
>OLOZ01002077.1_pt1 | contig 12164 bp, 8 predicted proteins | sample 1673021 | NCBI WGS metagenome assembly OLOZ01 (sample SAMEA3136747, study PRJEB25190) | human gut metagenome | biome: human gut; feature: human-associated habitat; material: faeces | place: Austria | collected 2013
ATCTCATTAGTAATGGAAAATTTTAGACTAGACGAGAAATTGGTCGTTTACGAGCATTATGTATGAAGGATGTCTGCCAGAATAGTAGATTCAAAATACAGTCAAGAGCAGGCGGAAAATCCGCCTGCTCTTAATATACAAATTTCTCCTGCAACGCCCCATTTGATCCTACGAGCCACTGTAAAAATATTTTTCAAGCATATTGCAGGCTTAATCTATGATCACACAGCAAGACTTTTAGCTATTTCTATCATCTTACTAACGTTATCAATAAACTCTGTTTTGTTTGTTTCAGGTTCCCAACTAATTCTAACAGAACTTTCAATGTCTTCTACTGGTATTCCCATAGCTTCAAGCACATAACTTGGGGAATAGCTTTTTGATGTACATGCTGAACCATTTGAAACACTACAATATTGCTTACTTGAAAGCATTAATGCTTCTGACATTACTCCTTTGAAACAAATATTTACCGTCGAATCAATGCAACAATTTTGTTCTCCATTATAATGGTAATCCGCCCCAGAATCATTCAAAAGTTGTTCTAAAGTACCTTTGAGTGATTTGAGTTTTCGAGAATTCTCTTTATATTCATCTTCTGCTATTTCACACGCTTCTCCACATCCAGCTACCAGCGCTACGGGGATTGTACCTGGACGTATTCCATGTTCTTGCTGACCTCCATACATAATGTTTTTTACTGGAGGCAATCGATATCTTTTTTTTCTCAAAACTAAAACTCCTACCCCTTGCGGTCCTTTTAACTTGTGAGCACTAAATGAAAGCATATTATATTTGAGATTTCTGATCTCTTCTACTAACTTACCACAACTCTGTGTTGCATCAACATGAAACAGAACATTACGTTTCTCTAATTCTCCTCCAAGTATATCTACGGGTTGAATAATTCCAGTTTCATTATTTACATGCATAATAGAAACCAAAAGGGTGTCTTCCCTAACTTTATCTAATATTTCTTGAGCATTAACTTGCCCAGATAAACCTGGGTTGACAATATCTACATCAAAGCCTTTTTTTTTCATCATTTTTATGGTTTCAAGTACGGATTTATGCTCAATAGCAGATGTAATGATATGTTTCTTATTTGTTTCTATTGCATATTCTTCTAATCCCTGTATTGCTATATTATTGCTTTCTGTAGAACCACTTGTAAAAAAAACCTCCGAAGAATTGATCCCTAGTAATGATGCCACTTGTTTACGTGCATTTTCCACAATTGTTCTTGCACGTTCACCGTGATTATGGGTTCTACTATCAGCATTACCATATGAATGCAAATATACGTTCTCCATAATAGCCAAAACTCGTTCATCAATCGGCGTTGACGAATTATTATCAAGATATATTTCCATCAGTTCTCCTTTATTGCAAGATTTATTAAATCGTCTAAATTCTTAATATAATTTGTTCCAGATAAATGTGCAATGCCTCTTTCTATATGCAATTTAAAATACTTAGAAAGGGTTTCTTCATCTATCGGAAGCCCCATTTTGAGACACCAGGCTTTCATAAGCGCATCATATAAATCACTATACTCTCCTGCAAAAGTAAACCATGACATTTCAACATTGCTATCCGCATTAACGGGAACATCTGTTGGCATAGAATATTCTCCTAAAGAATAACAGAAAGCCCATCTACAAAGAACATTCCAATTTTTAATACCAGTTTTACCCTTTAATCTTCCCAACCTATCTTTTGCCTGACTTGACAATTTTATTTGCTTTACTACCATATTATTTTCCTTCAAATAAATATCCTTTTTTTATCGTTGTTTTCATTAATTCATCATCATAAACTAACGTAAACTCATCCCCAATATGCGGTTTCAGCAATTCATAATATTTTTGATCAATTTCTGAGTCCGTTGATAAAATAATTGTTTGCTCACTAGCATTTGGAAAATACGTTAATATTAACGCTTCTCTGTGGATTGAATCCAACCGTGACAAAGGGGTATCTATAATTACTGGAAGCTTTTTCTTTGAGCAAATAGCTAATGCCCATAATAATGAGATAACCATAAGCTGTTTTTCGCCAGCTGATAATTTTTTCTTTTCAACCTCTTCATTACTTCCATTAAGATAGTGAATATCAAGAGTTACCGGATCCATTTGTATTTTTTCTATCAGATGTTTTTTATATGCAAGCTTCTTGTAACAATCCGTCATTGTATTTGCTAGAATATCTGTTTTACGCTGTTGAAGCCTGATTCGGTAACGTTTTATAATTTCTATTGTCATGTGTGCATACTTAACAGTTCGTTTATTATCATCATTCGATTCGAGAGATGATAATACTTGTTCAGCGGCTTTACTAAATTCTGATTCAGCAATCATGGCCGTTCCATGCAATGTTATTCTTTTTTGCTGTAAAGAGGACAAATTAACTTCTTCGATTAGAATTTCTTTTTCAAGTTCTTTGATTCGCTTAAAAATTCTATTCAAAGCCTTTTCATCAATATCCACCGATAAATAATTATCTATTTCATCAATTTTCTTCTTACTTGTATCTCTACGATGCAGCTGCATTTTAACATGTTTTTCACATTGTTCTAATTCATCTAAGTTTAATCTATTTAACTGATATAAAGTATTATCTGTAAGACCATAAATTTCTTCCTTTTTCTGCGCTTCACTATCCTTTTGAATAAATTCAACAAATTTATTTAAGGTTTCTTTTGTATCAGGATGCTTAAGAATATAATCATTATAAAGATTTTGTACCTTTTCCGTCGCCATAACAGCTGTCTTATAGGCTTGCTCTAATCGACCTTGTTTTTCGATATCAAAAAGAAGATTTTTTACAAGCATCAATGGCATTGCTCCGGATACTATTTCGAGAAAATCATCTTCATATCTCTCAAGTAATGCTAATTGCTGAGATCTTTGTTTCATAAGATCATGACGTTGTTCTACGATATCCCCACCCTTAATTGCATATTCTGAATTTTTCTTTTCTAACTCAATATTCAAATTCTGAATTTTTTCATGAGATCTCTGAATCTCATCATCAATATCTTTTAAATCATTATCTGCAAGGTCTCTTTTCTTTCTCAATTGTTCCAAGTACTGTAGATCTTGATCCTCATTGGCAGCAGAGCTTAAACGTGATATAATTCTTCCAATATCGTTGTTCAATTGATCTAATATAGATATTCCAAGAAGTGCTTTAATTGACTCTTTCATCTGGTCATTTGTATTCTCTACCGCTAGCTCAGCAATCTTTTCACCATCAAAAAAGAAAAAACTTGATAATGCACTTGGTAAAATATTTTCTACGAACATTGGCCAGTTTTCAGTTAAGAATGAATTGTCTTCGCCATTCTTTTTTACCCATATTTTTTCTCTGACTCGCTGCGAATCTCCATCCCATTCTCTATGAATCAGATAAATTTCTTCTTCAGAGCCATCAAGTGAAAATTCTAACTCCACATATGTTTTTTTTGTTCCATCGGTTTTATTAACGTATGATTTTAAATATTGACCATACGTTTTATATTTACTTTCTGTATATGCAAAAGAATTCGAACCATATAAGCCCAAAAGAACAGCTTCAAGAAAAGTTGTTTTACCTCTTCCGTTCATTCCACCTATAAGCACTACCGGGTTAGTACCGTTAAATTCAAATTGATTTGTTGATTCATATACACCGAAATTATGCATAATCAATTTCTTTAAAATCATTCTATAGCGTCCTCATCTTCATCTTCATTTTCTTCATTAAGATAATCATATCGACCATCTAATGCTAGTGAATTATATTTTCCACCCAAATCTTTTTTTCGTATTACACGGTCCATGTAATATTGTGTTGCATCCTCTTCATTTTTATAAAATGTTTTACGAATACAATTTTCTAAGGATTCCGTGATTCCTTTTCGTTTGTTTAAACTAGTAGCCTGGTTTTCAATATCAATCAAACTATATACCATTTCAAAAAGCATTTCTTCTCCAGAGTATAAATCATTCACCGCTTCATTGACGACTTCTTCTAGTATATCCCATTCTTCCTTACGAAATGCTTCCGATCCAACCCACTCCGGATCATCAAATTTCTTACCAGTAACTTTTTTATAGATTCCCGGAAGAGAGTCTTCGAACTCATGTTTATCAAACACCCATATTCTACGGATACATCTAAGCTCTGGTATAGTAATTAACTCTAAATTTGCAAATTCTTCCGGTCCATTTTCATTTATATCCTTTTGAATCTCCAGAAGTTCCTCAAGCCACTTTTCACGCCAATATTTCAAATAAGGACCATGATGTAATTGTTTATATGTACCTTGAAGATTGCCTTTCATTTTCCGGAAACTTCTTCGTCCTCTGTCATTAGTTTCATCTCCAAAGCGATTTCTAAACTCCAATAATGGTGTCATCCATGCCTTTTCATCATCATTAGCAATCATTGCTTCCATGGATTTATCTTTTTCCACCATTGTACAAACCCAACACCCGAAACGACTTTTTCCACAACTAGGAAGACCTTTCTCAACCATTAATGGGCATTCATTATCTGCTGTAGCCCCTCTATATAATGTCAAAAGATCTGTATTTGAATATCCCCACGGATTTCTATATTGCATGAGAAATATCCAAACATCATCATCCGTCCAATCCTCAAGCGGTGAAAATACCAATTCATTTGCCATCGTTGAACTCGGGCTAAGAAGCTCCCTAACACGCTTTTTTTCATAATAAGCCATTGTTTTTGCTCTTCGAGCGCTTTCTGCCTTACGCGTGCCAATAACTAAAATAATTTCTCCATGTTCGGCAATTTGTTCTTTAACAAATTTATTTACAGGTTGAATTTTTAATCTATCTGTGCACCAGCGAAGCTTTTTTCTTGGAAAAGGATAGCCTCTTCCCAAAAGATTTACCCAAAATGTATTATCTGTTTCTGGTGTTAATCTATGAGTAACAAAAGGAAGACCTGACTGTTCAGCTCGAATATCCATAATTTCAAGCGAATCCCGAACCCACTTAGAAATAACGGGAGATTCAACCATAGTATCAGTATTTATAACATGAATCTTTTTTGCATTTTTCAATTGTTTTGCTGATAATTCTTCAATTGCTAACCATACCAATTGCAATGTAGCTGTACTATCTTTACCCCCTGAATACCCAATAACCCAAGGAATATCATCAGCTAAATATAAATTTCTTATTGTTTCCTTTAATCCCTCAATGGTATCCTTTGTAACGGTTGTTCTTTTTTTGTTTAATTCACAACTTATATTATTATCTACCATGATTTTATCTCCTAACTAATTAAACTTTCGAGATATCGCTTCTCTTTCAGTTCTTCGTCTGGCAGAAGTGGGATACCAAGTTCTTTTTTTATTTGATTAGAAGCAAGAAGGATCGCTTTATTACTTGTCAGAATTTTACCATCTGCACGTATTACTCTATTTTTCCAAATAGCAGCACTTCTTCTCCAATCTATATTTTTTAGTCCTTTTAAAATTTTATGCATATCTGTTTCAGGGTTATTTATGAAATATGATCCTACTTGACCTAATGCCTGTATAACAACCCCTTGAGTTACAATATAATTTTCTCGTAAATCTACTTTTGATATTTCTTTTTTATTCAGTTCATTCCATTGAGTAATATTTAATGCAATACACTTCCAATATTCACAAAGAAATATCTGCATTTCATCATTCGGAGTATTTCTTTTTATAGTCCTTTTGATAGAATTATAAAAAGTATTTAATGTGAACAAATTGGAGGAATACTTTCCCAAATTATCCTTCTCTTTATCCGTATATTCATTTAAAAAAGGAACCTTTGAAACAACATTTCTCGTAATAACTGCAATGTCATCTCTTGAATCATATAATTCCGCAATCGAATTAGATGTTTTCACAGCGTGTTTGTTTAAGTCAGTAAAAATTTGTTGGCTACGTGAAAGTCCAGAATCTTCATACAAAACTACAGAAATTGTTTCATTACCTAAATCTGGTTCCTCATTAATTGCATCAAGTATAGCAGCTTTTCTATGTTGTCCATCATTTATTAAAAACCGTGCATCCATTGATACTTCCAATATTCCGATATCAGAACTATCCATGCTTGATACAAACTTGAAATTACCATCAATTGAAGCAGCTAGAGCAGAAAAAACATATGAATCTCTATTTTCAATAATATATTGACTAATTACGGGAATTCGGCTTTCATTAAGTTTTCTTTGTGCACGATATTCTGGTAAAACAAATTCATCCTCATTGGGAAATAACTTTTCGAGCATCCGCATAGGAATCATAGCTATGTAGTATTCTCGTCCTGCTTGTACTCCCCTTACAACCGGAAATTTATATACAAAATCCATCTTAACCTCCAAGGAAAAAGTGATATACTTGAGTAGTATACTTAAGTATATCACTTTGATCTTTTTACGTCAATTTGATTTCAACTCGTTATATAATTCCCAGAAAGCACGATCTCGGATATATTTTGGCTTTTCAGAACTTATTTTCACGATGCTATAATGTTTTTTCAATTGTTTAATATCATTAAATATTCTCTGGCTTTCAAGACTTTTACTCTCTGATTTAAAAACAAAGTCCACATCACTAGTTTTTAAATCAGCAACATTATGAACAATCCATGTTAAAATATACTTAGCATAATCATCATCCCCAGATCCAAAGTGTTTTAAAAACTGAGTGGATAAGATTGTACCTACGCCAAATTCACGACCTTCTTTTAGTATTTTCTTTAACGATGAGAATCCTTCAGACATAAAATTATCTGCCTCATCAACCAATATTAGTTTTGTTAACTGCCTATATTTCCCCTCCAATTTACTTGAACCAGCTGCTTGCATCTGAACATAAAACAAATCCAGTGTAATAGCAACAATTAAACTTTGTATATCCGAATCATACCCTGACAAATCGATTACCACTACTCCATGTAGTATATCGAATAGAGGTTTGGTTTGGTTTGGATTATTTTCAAACACTTGAAATTGATGCAATTTATTCATAGCTGCTGCAAGCGAATCATTCTTTTTTACATCCTCATCATTAGCATATGTTTGATACACCTGTTCAAAAGTTGGAGCTTCATTATCCCAACTCGAAGGATTAGCCGCTTGTATTCCACATATAGCATAAGTTTCAATAATACACTGGAACAATGTATCTTGTTGCTTTGGTCCTAATCCATATACTTTCGAAATAGTATCTTTAAAAGCATTAGCTGTATGTATCGGCAATAGGGGCTTGAATACTTTTGACTTTGTCAAAGATAACGGGTTAAATGGTAATTGGTACGGTTTTAAAATAGTTGCATTCGTTGCATCTATGAAATCATGCTTACTCTCATTGTAATCTCCCTTATAATCAAAAATTAATATTCCCAAATCTTCATCGCCAATATTATTCTTGCGTTGCAAATACAACTGAGTAATCAATGACTTTGTAAACTGTGTTTTACCAGTACCCATGGTTCCAATGATACCAGTATTTGTATGGAATAGAATATCAGTATTATTTGGTTCCCATATTATATCCGAACCATCTTGTTGATTCACTCCAAACAAAATTTTCATACCCTCAGATTTTATCACTGTATTCTCACCATTTTCGACAATTCCCTGATTTTTTACATTATCTTTCGAATCATTTTTCTGTTCATTGTCGTCATTCTTATCATCTAAGTCGGCTCTAATTACCTTTTCTGATTCTTCAAATTTCGTACAGGTTATTTCTGCGACATCTCCGGTTAAGTTCTCAACTTTACATTTTTCGAATAGTAAAAGATCATTACTTCTTGTATTTCGAATGTTCTCATGTATTTCGTCAACACTACTCAAAATGAGATTGAACTCATCTTTTTCCGGCATTTCGATAAAATTAATCGTATCTTCTTTAAAAGATGTTTTTCTTGAAACTACTGATTGGCGAAAAGACAACACAGAACCACGTCCTAATATTTCTTGAATATCAGTAGACATAACATAATCTTCATTTAAAAGAGCTAATCTGAATTTGTCCAGGATTATTTCCCAATTCTGGGAATCATCCACATGATACACTTTCATTTTTTTACAACTTGTGACTAACAATTGCATCAGAAAATTTCTATTAACTTTATACATAATTGTACTGGCTATATTTTTTTCTGGATTCATCGCCTTTTGCAAGCCTGTTGCTGTAGCTGATACTTGTTGGAAAGCTTTCTTAATAACATCATTAGCATTTATACCCGTTTTACTTCAGTCGGATACAGATAAATTTTTATTTGATCTGATACATGATTCAATCCGATAAATAGCAAATCATCACTTGTTGGTCCCTTTTCAAACCCCAGGTTCTTATGAGACAATATTCCATCAGTGCTGGATAATCCTGCCCCTCCAGAAACGCGCAACATTTCTTCCAAAGAGATCGGAACCCAAACAATATCCGGATGTTTTAAAAAGGCAAGCATAAATTTAATCGCTGCAACAATACTTATTTTTTCACGTGAGAATGTAGATTCTTTACTTGCACCAATCACCTTTTTGGATGATACCAAACGTAGCAGCCAATCACCGTTTATTGCATTGAATAAATTTATTATTTTTGCAACATCTTCTAGTTCTGCAGAAATTCCTTTTTCTTTTAAATATTCCTGAATAACTTTAGAATACTGCTTTGACTTGTGCGTTACCGTAATAGCATCGTATCCACTGCTTGAAGTATATTGATCACTATAATGAATAATTAGCAAATCACTATTTGCTTCTTTTTCACTAAAAAAATCAAGATCCACTTTAGGATCAACAAAAACAACCCAGTTGGATGCATTATATATATACTCCATCTTTTCTTCGGCCAATTCATCTATTTGGGTAGAAATACTTGTTCCAGAATGGTACGGATTTCCGGTATTTCCCACTTGAACAAGTGCATTATATTTTGCAGCAAGTTCCGTCACAGGCGTTTTGGGAGCATATTTTGTGCCAAAACCAGTTCTATATCTCTGCCCATACTTACTAGACGGAACCCCAGAAACAATACCACCCAAAGAAATTCCCGTTTCGATTTGATCCATTGTGGCAGATTCTGATGTGATTTCAGATTCCATTTCATAAAATGAAATATGCGCATATTTGTATTGTTTTCCAACATCTTTATGAAAATAACATTCAATATTTTTAGAAAGAACGCCTTCCAGACTGTTCATAGCCACCCCATTAGCAAAAGAGAGCTTGGCAGCTGTCAAATATGCCTTTAATCGGGAATATTCTTTTATATTCTCGAATACATTTGCCTTTCTTCCGTCAGAATATATATGTAATTGAAACTTCATGAGCTGATCGACATCTGGTGTCTTTCCGATTGCATGTATAAAATACTGAGCAATGCCGTTAAATACATCGCTACAGTCTCCCATATTTATGAGATTAATACGTATTGTTTTGTTATTAATATCAGAGAAAATATATTTGAAATGTGAAATAAACTCGGTAATTTTCTCTTCAATCAACTTAGGAACATACCTTCTGCTACCACGATATTTTCTATTTTCTACCGGAGCATAATATTTCCATTCCATCGAATACATTTGGTCTGATACCTTATATATTTTCTTATTGTGTTTTATATAAGGCAACAGATAAATTGAATTAAGGCGGTCGATTACAATATCTGTAGCATTCTCAAATTCCGTTTCCTTACATAATTGAAGCTGGTATGCAAGATTTAATGGATGAAATGGTGTAAGCAATAATTCCTCATCGTTTTTTCCCACCAAAAGTGTTCCCAGCAACAAACCATTTTCCTGTTCTTGGCTCAAATAACTACCTTCTTCAAGCGATTCATACAGCAAATTAAATTCTTGTAAAAAGAATTCTACAGCTGATTTTAACTTTCCAGACATATATGCCAAAGTAGGAATAGTATTGTTTTGTTTATAAGCTTGAAGTAGATTATAATATGCTTGTTTTAGTGAAAGCGGTAACACCAACTCTTCAGTATCAATTTTCAAGTCATCCGTTCCATGTATTTGTTTACATTTTCCATGAAGAATTCTTTCATGTATAATTTTTTTTTCGATTCGTAATTCCTCTAATAAATTTGACTTAGCATGATACTCCTGAGATCCTCTGTAAAAATGATCTCCATCTTCCTCGATTTGAAAACTTTTCTCAACAGAAAACTTTTCTCGAAAAATTTTGCGCCCAACCATTTCAATACTTTTCACTTCATCAGGGAAGAGTATAAATGGAAGTACAATCCCTGAAAAATTAATTTCAATACAAATTCCGCTGCCAAAATCAGATAGTTCTTCTTCTGTTGTATATAAATGTAGCCGTTCATCATATTTGCATTCATACCGCGTATTATCATTTAATTTTTCTGAGACATTGGTGGCACCATTAGAATTAAATACGAGATCTGTCCCAACACCAATTAATTTTACTTTACACTTCTTTTTTGTCTTTTTGTAATCAACAACAAAATTTCGTTTTATACTGTTCAAGTACTCTGGAAAAATATCAATAATACACACTTTAAATACGTATGTAATATTATTTACAGCATCTTTAATCTCTATCTTATGAAACGAAACATCTTCTCTTGTGAAACAAAAAACTAGGCTTTTACCATCACGAACATATGAAGCATCATCCGACGAAATATCATTATTCATAATTCGAGCATTACACTCTAATCTCATATGAATTTCTGGATACTTATCTGCATTAAAAACTATCACACTTCTAGTTCTTTTTTTGGTTTTCATAGACCCTTCATTTCGAATGAGAACCTTTTCATCGATCGGAAGTGCATTCAATGGCATATCACCATAAACTGTAATATCCTTTAGATCAATATTAAGAGGATTGTCTTTTTTAACCTGTTTCTTTTCCATAGCAGCAAGCATTTCAGCATATGTAAAAAAAATGCTCCAATGTTCCGGATCATCTTTGCGACATTTTTCAATTCGCGTCAAAAATCCCTCTTCAAATTCTTCTGTCAAATCGGCTTCTAGATTCCCAAAACGAATACTTCGATCGATCTTTTCAAAAAGTTCATGGTTTTCTTTGATTTTCTTATCAATTTGAGTCTTTCCTTCATTCTGATAATCCGTTTTTCCCTCTACTGAAAACAGTCTAAATCCAGGATAATTTTCTTTTTTAATACTTCCACTACTCATAATTGAAAGCAAATCCTTGTATTCATACAAAGAAGTTTTATCGCTAAAAACATCACTATCTCTTCTCTTTAATTCAAAATCAAGAATTCTTTTTTCAAGAGTTGATAACTGAGTGTTTTCTTCAGCCATTTTTCTTATTTCTTTCATCAAATTATCTGCATAGAATGGCATACCATTTGCTGCCATATCTACAGAACCACTTTTGGCACTATCAATAGGATTTGAAGAGATCATCAACAGCGGTTTTCCTACAACGTTTGCTGCGTTTCGCAGAGTTGCACAAAGAAAATCATTTGTCATATTATTGATTTGTGCCGCAATTATTATCTCATTATCAATAACCTTTAATGTAAAAGTTCTATATACAGAGCCATCCATACATTGGTATTCATATTCTCCGCAATTATCACCTTTTGTTGCTAAATCTTTTATCGCATCAGCCACCTTTTGAACAGTATCCAAATCATCTAATTTAAGGTAAAAACTTTCCCCTTTTTGCAATGCTCCTTCAGCTGATATTTCCAAGAAATAGCGGTTTATTCTCTTTGCAATAAAATCATAAAATTCTTTTAACATACTGTGCATCTCCACTATCGCTTTTTTTGTCAATAAGATTCAATTTCGTAAAAAAATCTTGTAAATACTCTTTTGATGTGTTATCAAGAAAAATACCTCTATATTCATACTCCTTATACAAATCAATCAAACGGATTTTATCTTTCCCTTTAATAGAAATTTTTGTCAAAAATATAATATCTCTCTCCGTAAGATTCAAAACCAATCCGGATTTTCTTCTATTTTTCACCCACCTTATTTTACAAAACTCAATAAATTTCTCGTTGTAAAATTGATTTGCTCTTTTTCGATCCGTATTCAAGAATTGCTCTTCTACACATTTATATAAATGGCGAATAGCAATATCAGTTTTTGCTTTTTCTGAAGTATATGGAATTTGTTCGAATTTTTTGTAGTCTCCTA
>OLOZ01002084.1_pt1 | contig 12118 bp, 16 predicted proteins | sample 1673021 | NCBI WGS metagenome assembly OLOZ01 (sample SAMEA3136747, study PRJEB25190) | human gut metagenome | biome: human gut; feature: human-associated habitat; material: faeces | place: Austria | collected 2013
GGAACAAGTCCGAATCTTACCGGTGTCTTTACGGCTCATGCCCGTGGCTTTGGATTTGTCACCATCGAGGGTGAGACGGAAGATGTTTTTATTCCGGAGAGCAGCACGAATGGTGCGATCCAGGATGATGTAGTGCAGATTGCACTGGTTCCTTCCAGTGGAAAACGTCGGGAAGGAAAAGTAGTAAAAATTGTGGAACACGGACTGAAAACGGTCGTTGGAACCTTTGAAAAAAGCAAAAATTTTGGTTTTGTCCGCCCGGACAATCCACGGATCAATATGGATATCTTTGTTCCGGCTGAGCGTTCCAAGGGTGCAGTCACCGGACATAAAGTAGTAGTGGAACTGACGTCTTATGGTGGAAGTGGCAAAAAACCGGAAGGAAAAGTTATCGAAATCCTGGGGCATGAGAATGATCCGGGAACCGATATCCTTTCTCTGGTGAGAGCTTACGGATTACCGATGGAATTCCCGGAGAAAGTGCTGAATCAGGCAGAACGAGTGGCAAAGGATGTGACATCTGCGGATATGGCAGGGCGTATGGATCTGCGGAACTGGCAGACCGTTACCATCGACGGTGAGGATGCCAAGGATCTGGATGATGCGGTGACATTGACCAGAGAAGGGGATTTCTGGCAGCTTGGTGTGCATATCGCAGATGTGACGAATTATGTGCAGGAACATAGTGCGCTGGATGTGGAAGCATTAAAGCGTGGTACCAGTGTGTACCTGGTAGATCGTGTGATTCCGATGCTGCCACATACGTTGTCTAACGGAATTTGTTCGCTGAATCAGGGAGAAGACCGTCTGACATTGAGTTGTATTATGAAAATCGACGGGAAAGGAAACATTGTAGATCATCGCATCGCGGAGTCAGTCATTAATGTGGATCGGCGTATGAGTTATACAGATGTAAATAAGATCATTACGTTGAAGGATCCGGAGAAAACCGAAGAGTATAAAGAGTTTGTACAGATGTTTTTCGATATGAAGGCAGTGGCAGATCTGCTTCGTGCAAAACGCCGGAAACGTGGTTCCATTGATTTTGATTTTCCGGAGACCAAGGTGATCCTGGATACACAGGGACATCCGGTGGAAATCAAACCGTATGACCGCAATCCAGCCACGAAGATCATCGAAGATTTTATGCTGGCGGCTAATGAAACCGTGGCGCAGGATTATTTCTGGCAGGAACTGCCTTTTGTATACCGTACCCATGAAGTTCCTGATACAGAAAAAATCAAAAAACTCAGTACGTTTATCAATAATTTCGGATACAATATCCATATCGGTTCTGATGAGGTGCATCCGAAGGAACTGCAGAAACTGCTGACAAAGATTGAGGATACTCCGGTGGAGGGGTTGATCTCGCGGTTGACACTGCGTTCCATGAAGCAGGCAAAATACAGCGTGGAGTGTGTGGGGCATTTCGGACTGGCGGCCCAGTACTATTGCCATTTCACATCACCGATCCGTCGTTATCCGGATCTGCAGATCCATCGGATCATCAAGGACAACCTGCGGGGAAGAATGAATGAGAAGCGGATCGAACATTACTGGAAAATTCTTCCGGAGGTAGCACAGCAGACCAGTCAGCTGGAGCGTCGTGCGGATGAGGCAGAGCGTGAGACGATCAAGATGAAGAAAGTGGAATATATGGAGAGCCGCATCGGAAACGAGTACGAAGGTGTCATTTCCGGCATTACAAATTATGGGCTGTATGTGGAACTGCCGAATACGGTGGAGGGCATGGTGCATGTGACCACTCTGCGTGGAGACTACTACAATTATGTAGAAAGTACCTATGAGATGGTAGGTGAGAACAGCGGTAAGAGCTATAAGCTTGGACAGACTGTAAAAATCCGTGTGATCGGTACGGACAAACTGGTGCGCAGAATAGATTTTGAATTGGTGGAATCTTAAAAACTTGGCTTCCGGCTGAAGGTTTAGTAAAGGTGGAAAACTTATGGGAAAAGACAGATACAAATTAGTTGCAAATAATAAAAAGGCGTATCACGATTATTTTATTGATGAGACATACGAGGCAGGTGTAGCACTGCATGGAACCGAAGTAAAATCTGTGCGCATGGGAAAATGCAGTGTCAAGGAATCCTTCATCCGAATTGAAAACGGGGAAGTAATAGCTTATGGATTGCACATCAGTCCCTATGAGAAGGGAAATATTTTCAATCGTGATCCGTTACGTCCGAAGAAACTGCTGCTTCATAAATATGAGATTAACAAACTGGCAGGAAAAATTGCAGAAAAAGGCTACACGCTGGTACCACTGAAAGTTTATATCAAAGGTGATCTGATCAAAGTAGAAATCGGTCTTGCCCGTGGTAAAAAACTGTACGACAAACGTCAGGACATTGCAAAAAAAGATCAGCGGCGTGAAGTTGAACGGGAATTCAAAGTGAAAAATCTGTATTAATGCCGGTTTGGTAAATGTCACTTTTAAATTTTTGCTCAGAAACAGGACACAAATGAAACGTTTATTCCAGTTCAGTAAAGGTAAACTGTTGGTTTAAAGGGATGCTTTTCTCTTGACGAACCGAAAGAAATCTCATATAATAACAAAGATCAGAATGATAAAGATCTGATAACTGGCATGATCCGCCGAAGAAATTCGGGGATGTACTGGTTTCGACGGGGTTTTAAAAGCCGGAGAAGCGAGCCGTATGAAATGCGTTAAATTTCAAATCTAAATATAAACGCTGATAATAATAAATTAGCACTGGCTGCCTAAGTTGCAGCTTGTCTGACCGGGAGCACCTGCACTTTCGGACCCAGGCATCGACCATGCAGGAAACGACTTATACAAAGCTTTGCGTATAAGGGCGTAATATGAAGCTACTGAAACCGAAAACCGGTTACTGGGTGTTCGGCAGAGGGAATGTCAATACAGTGACTACGCTCGTAGAAGTACGGTGGCTGGAATTTCGGACAGGGGTTCGATTCCCCTCATCTCCATAAAAAGAGCCGAAAACACTTGTTTATCAAGGGTTTCAGCTCTTTTTTTGTACTCTCTGGTACTAATTCGGTACTATTATTTTTCTGGTGCATATAATTTCTGCAGTTTATCAACAACTTCACTCTGCTTAGATGGGAAAAGGTGAGCGTAAATATTTAAGGTGGTTGTTACGCTTTCATGTCCTAAACGCTCCGAAATCAGCAGAGCAGAAAAACCAAGCTCAATCAACAGCGAAGCGTGAGAATGGCGCAGATCATGCACACGAATCCGTTTTACACTGGCTGTAGCTGCTTTACTGTTTAATTTCTTACCGTAAGACGAGTGAGCCATAGAAAACAGCCTAGTGTCACTATCTGCCTTGTATATGCGTTTTATATACGCCTGCAGGCATTTCACAAGAAACTCCGGTATATAAATATCACGAATAGATTTTTCTGTCTTAGGCTTGGTTGTGACATCCTCACCCTTTATTTTGTGGAATGTCTTGTTGATAATTATTTTCCCTGCTGCCACATCAACGTCAGCGACCGTTAGTGCTTCCAATTCACCGATACGCATACCAGTATAGTATAAGACCATAAAAGCCGTATAATGCGGCTCTGACACGTCAAACGCAGAAATAAACTGGTCAAATTCTTCTTTCGTCCAGAAGTTCAGACTTTTGTTTTTCTTTCCAACCACGTTCCCGGCGATCTGGCAGGGGTTCACCGTCAGACTGTAAAATCTCACTGCATAATTGAATATACTTGAAAGCTCTGTCACAAGGTTCTGCATATAGCCGGGAGAAAGCGGCTTGTTGTGCTGCCCTGTGGCGTTTTTTAGGTCCGTCTGCCATGATCGTATATCTGCTGCCGTTATGCTGTCTGTCGGCTTATCTTGGAAATATGGCAGTATCCAGTGAACAATGCGGCTTTCCTTTGTCCGGAAAGTTACCTGTTTCATGTGTTCTTTCTTATCCTGGAGATACAGGGCAGCCAGATCTTTAAAGGGTAGCGATGGCTGCGCCGATAATTTGACAAGGAAATTCTGTTCCCATTCTTTGGCTTCTCTTTGGAGCTTGAAGCCGCGTTTTTTCTTCTGCTTCTTTGTCCCGGTGTAATCTGTATAATAAAATTTACAGTACCAGGACTTCGCTTTTTCGTCATAATATGCTGGCATCTATCTATCAATCCTTTCTCTGCCGGGCGGGGCGTGAAAAATGATTGAATGATAATATTGCGGCTCCATTTTTTTATGGAACCGTACCAGATCTATTTAATTCCACTCATCAGAATTTTTCATAATATCATCAGCGTTCTTTTTCTGATCTGGTGTGGCACCGTTATCGTGTGCAGCGTTTAATACTGGTGTCTTTCTCTTGCTTTTTACAAATTCTGCATATTGTTGGATTTCTTCTAGTTCTTCCTTGGTATATTTATTTTTTAAAAAATAATTAAAAAAATGTAATAATCGTTCTGATTGCTTGTCCGGATTTTTTCCCTGTTTGTCAAGAAATATTTCACAATTTCCAACGGTTAAAAGTGGTGAAACTTTTGGAGAATTTTTTTCTCTACCCAATAAATAATCAACGTCAACATGAAAAAAATTAGATAATAGCTCTAAAGTGTAAAAATCTGGTTCGCGTTTTCCTCTTTCCCATAATGCTATTGCGGTTTGAGATACATTCATTTTTTCCGCAAGTTGTTTTTGGGTGAGTTTATTTTCTAATCGAAGTTCTTTGAGTCTACATGAAAAATCTGACATTCTACACCTCCTTATTATAACTATAACAAAATGAAATATTTTTTTCAATATAGTATTGACAATATTTCAAAATGCAATTATCATAATATTGCGAAATGAAATATTTCAGATTGAAATAATTAAAGAGAAAGGAGGTAGCAATATGACAATCAATGACGAAAAGTATCAGATCGCATTAGCTAACAGCGGTCTGAAAGTTAAAGAGGTTGCAGAGCGTGCCGGTGTGAGCCGGGCGAGACTCCATGCAATCTTAAACAGTAAACAGGCTACGCCGCAGGCGGTCGGAAAGATTGCTAAAGGTCTTGGCGTGGATGTAAGAGAAATTATTGATTAAGCACCCGGGCGGGGCGTGAAAAGTGATTGAAAGGAGAAACACATAATGAGAATGAATGTAGACAATTATCGTTGTATTTTGAGTAAATCCGGCTTAAATGATGCCGAGGTATGCAAACGTACCGGATTAACCGAAAAGAGCCTTATTTACATTTTGGATAACGGTTTTCTGGAGATTTCAACATTGGAAAGAATCGCTGATGCGTTACATGTTCCAGTAAAAGAAATTTCTAAACCAGATCCGACCGGATGCAATGAAAATGTTATTGAGTTTGTAAAAGACAGCAATTGGGCAACGGTTACCGTCACGCAGGGACGCTATAAGTCGAGAATTGAAAAGCTGGCAGCAGAACGGCCGGAAGAATGTGAGATTGTAGTTAAAAACCGAGACGGTAGCATGATTGCTCATATTCCTGTTTCATGGATTCGAATTAATCCGTCAATGAACTTGACAGAGGAACAGCGAAAAAGAATAGCGGAGCGAATGAGACAGAATAGAAAGAAACACAATGCTAGTCAGGACGAAAAGCAGAAAAAACCGTTTTAAATGCCGTTAGGGTATAAATATATCATTAAGCAGATTAAAAAGCGAAAATCATTAAAAAAGACAACGAATAGAGAGGAGTGAAGCACTATGAGACAGGTATACGGAGCAAAAGAGCTTTCCGACATCCTTGGAGTATCAGAAAGTAAAAGTTACGAGTACATCCGGATTATGAACAGCGAACTAAAAGAAAAAGGCTTCCTGACAGTGCGGGGCAAGGTTCCAGCAGCTTATGTACAGGAAAGATTTTTCGGAGTGAAAGCAGGTGAAACAGCATGACAGTATATGAGAAACTGGCCAAGGTCCAGGGCAGCCTAAAGGCTCCAAAATCACAGCATAATAATTTTGGCGATTTTAACTACCGGAGCTGTGAGGATATTCTGGAAGCGGTCAAGCCCCTGCTGCAGGAGTGTAAAGCAATATTATTACTTTCTGACGAGATCATACCGATTGGCAGCAGGTACTACATAAAAGCAACAGCTACTTTTCAAGATGCAGAAAATCCGGAAGCGGTCAGCGTGTCAGCATGGGCCAGAGAAGCAGAAGAAAAGCCGAAAATGGATGCAGCGCAGATTACAGGCTCATCATCCAGTTATGCGAGAAAATATGCTTTAAACGGTTTGTTTTGCATCGATGATGCCAGAGATCCGGACGCATTGCCGGGAAGTGATCAGAAAACAGCAGCAAGGCAGCAGAACAGGAGCAGGCAGCAGGATGCGCCGGCGCAAAAGCAGGAAAGGCGAATTGACCAGGAAGAAATAACAAAACTCCGGGCGGTAGCAGATCGGAAAGGTGTGCCAGATTCTGTGATATCCCAGAGATACGGCAAAAGCAACCTGCAGGAGTTGTCCGGATTAGATTACCGTAGAGCAATGGCGGGATTGAATAAAATGCCGGATAAGATGCCTGAATTTATGGAGTATGAACAATGTGAAATTCCGGACGATCTGCCGTTCCGGTAGAAAGGAAATGTAATGGCAAATAAAAGAATGTTTAGCCTAGATGTGGTAGATACAGATCTGTTTCTGGAAATGCCAGTTAGTTCGCAGGCGTTGTATTTTCAACTTGGAATGCGGGCGGATGATGACGGGGTTGTATCATCACCTAGGAAAATTATTAAATTAACCGGATGCGCAACGGATGATTTAAAAATATTAATTTCAAAAGGTTATGTGATCCCTTTTGAAAGCGGTGTTGTAGTTGTTACACATTGGAGAGTAAACAACAATCAGATTCGTTCTGATAGATACAAGGCGAGTAGATACCAAGAAGAGGTAAAATCGCTCGAGGTGAAAGACGGTACTTACCAAGTGTCTACCAAGTGCTTACCAGATGCTTACCAAGTGTCTGACAGTTGGGACGCTCAGAATAGAATAGATAAGAATAGAATAGATAAGAGTAATAAAAACAATGTGTGTGCATCCGTACCGGATGGCACGAAGAAAGCACCAGACAAAACGAAAAAAGAAGCCAGTGAACTGTTTGAGAAAGTCTGGGCGTTATATCCATCAAAGAAAGGCAAGGGGCAGGTAAGTGACACTCAAAAGAAAAAGCTGCTCAAAATCGGAGAGGAAGAACTGACCAGAGCAATCGAGAGATATAAAGCAGATCTTTCCCGGGATGAATGGAGAAAGCCACAGAACGGCAGCACGTTCTTTAACTCCGGGTATGTGGATTACCTGGACGAGAACTGGCAAGCCGGAGCAGATAGCAGTGATACAGAAGATGATGCTGCTGCATGGGAGAGAGCAAGGGCAGAGATGGAACGACTGGCCAGCATTGGTCCCCGTGTAGATGGTCCATTTTAACGAAAGGGGGAAACTATGGATATTGAATATTTAATGCGATACCGGCCAGATAGTACCGGGGTAAAATATCGTGCAACTCCAATGACACCGGAGCAGATCAGCGAACGCAGGATGCACATGAGAAGAAAACTGCAGGGCAGCAGCTTCCAGAACAAGACAAATGATCAATTAGATCTGTCAATTTATTACGAACTGGATGGACGAGCCTTTTACGAGGACGAGAAAGGTTATTGTTTTGCATTGAAAGCCAGAGCAGTTAGATCAGAAGATGCAGCATTCCGGAAAGCCAACGCTGTCATACCATTTGAGTATTTAAACGTGAAAATACAGGATTTTAACTGGAATGTGTATGGTAAGAATATGACGGGGACCAGGGATTTATTGAATAAGTATTTTTCAAAATTTGACAAGATGCAGCAGGCAGGAAAAGGATTATATATCTGTTCAAACACAAAAGGCTCTGGAAAAACAATGTTATCCTGCTGCATTCTCAATGAACTGGCCAACCGGTACGCCTGCAATATCAAGTTTGTAAATATTCTGGATTTGCTGGAAATGACAAAGAAAGGATTTAACGGGCAGCAGGACGAGCTTGAGCGCATCCGGGATGCAACAATACTATGCCTGGATGATATCGGGGTACAGATGGAAAAACAGTGGGTAGATACAGTGTTATATCGTCTGATTAATGAGCGGTACTCTATGCACCGGATAACGATCTATACAAGTAACGTAATGCCGGAAAAACTCAAAATCGATGATCGTATTATTGACCGCATCGAAGCCACGTCTTACGTGATCACGTTGCCAGAAGTATCAGTTCGTAGAATGAAAAGCAAAGCAGAAATGAATGCATTACTGAATGACATAGAAAATCCTGCGGAAAGCGGCAACTTCCCACAGGACAAGCCGGATAAATCCAGCTATGAGCAATAAACTCAACAAAAATATAGCATGGATCCGGAGAAAGGACAAGGAAAATGAGAAAAAGAGAAGTAGAGGAATTGGCTGCGGAAATGGTTCTGGTTCTTTCCAGAACACCGGAAGAAAAATTCCAGAGAGAAAAGGCAATGATTTTATCAAGTCATGAGGAAAACGTTGTAAAGGATTGCTGGAAACAGATATTTTCGGAAGCAGAGCAGCGCAGACCGTTGTTGCTGGAATGTAAGGGGTGACACCATGCAGAAGCAAGACGTTATTAACCGGATTTTAAAAGAGTATGCGAAGAAATCTCCGATAAACAGGAAAGGTTTGGAAAAGTTGTACAATACAGCGGAGTGCCGGGGCTATCATCCAATGATGATCTATATTGGACTGAAAACGATGATTTGTAAAAATTACATCCGGAGCGAATACATCCCGCCAAACAATGATCCGATGCAGGAAGTAATACATAATCGTATCTATGCGGAAGATTGGGAGTTCCGCAGCGTATTTAATTCATAAACGAGAGGAGAAAAGAACATGGTTGTATGTGGAGTTGATTATCCAGTAGTTAAAACAGTGAAGTCTGAGAAGATCGGGAAAACATTTCCGGTGTTAGATATTTCAATGATGTCAGATCAGAAATGGAAAGAGCTTACCAACTCACCCGAGCAGGTGAGACGCCGGGAGAACTTGAAAAAGTACGGTGATCCGTTCAAAAAATAAAATAAGAGCCTTCCCGGTGTGCTGCCAATACTACCGGGAGTGACAGGCTCACAAGAATAACATCCGAAGATTATAAATATAAAAGGAGTTGTAGCATGTTAAGAATTAAAGTGTCCTATACGTCGGAGAATGAACTTGCTGCCTTTCTCCGGCATGTAGCCGTAAAATATCCGGGTATGGAGTGGAAACGGTCAGAGAACCGAAAAGGACGATACAAAAAGGCATACATTACACTGTTGCCAGATGTTGAGAAAAGTCAAGGTTAAAATACAAAATGCTAACAAATGCTAAGGTTCAAAAATATAGAACCTGTCAAAACCTTACATTTGAGATACAAGAACTTGTCAAAACTTGACCTCCGGATATGTTAACAAATGTTGACGTCTGGAGCGTGGATATAATGCGTAACCCGCATAAATACTTGCGAAACGGTCGCAGATATGATATAGTCAATTTACATCATATCGAAGTACCGCACTGGCAACAGTGTAAGCTATAAAGGCGTGGGAATAGTAAGACAATAAAAGTCTGCTGTTCCTGCGCCTTTTTGTCGCTTCGGTAGATGAATACAAAAAGGATCAGGCTTACTTTTTGTATTACAACCCTCTTATCAATCTTTTCATTTCTCCTTTCGCGTTTTTGTACAGTTGAAACAGTGGGGCCTACATGGTGACAGGTCCCAACCCCAAAAGAGGAAGAAAAGATATACAAGCCTATAAAATAAGCCAACCTGAGGCGTACAGAAGGGATAGAACGAAATGGAAAACATGAACCAGAATAATCAGACTGCAGGAGAACAGCAGGAAAAGACATTTACACAGGAACAGGTCAATGCAATCGTTGGAAAGAGACTTTCCGAACAGAAACAGCAGCAGGAAGCAGATCTGGCCAAAAAGGCGGACGAACTCAACAAGCGTGAGATGGCGATCAGAGCAAAAGAGCTGTTATGTGAAAAAAGACTTCCGGAAGGATTGGCGGAAGTACTCAGATACGACAATGAGGACGAGCTTGTAAAAGCGATTGATGCTATAAAAACTGTAAGGGATGGAGCAGCCGTTGACAACAGCGAATATAAGCGCATGGATGATGGCAGACTGCCAACAGGTGCACATGCTGAACCAGACACCCTTGCAAGCGCATTTGGTTTGAAAGGAAGATAAATAATATATGATTAATTTAGCCGATAAGTTCACGACCTATGTGGACGAGGTTTTCACAACAGAGAGCAAAAAATATCTGCTGACAAATAATGACTTTTCTTGGAGCGGGGCGCATACAATCAAAGCTCAGAAAGTCAACACCGTAGCTATGACAGACTACGACAGGGACGGAAAAGGTAAAAACGCTTCCAGATATGGCGAGCTTGGAACAGTGGAGAACTCACTGGAAGAGTTCACACTGAAAAAAGACAGATCTTTTACTTTTGTAATTGATAAACTGGATGAGGACGAGACGCAGATGGTGCTTTCCGGAGCTTCCGCACTGGCAAGACAGCAGAGAGAAGTTATCATTCCGGAAGTAGATACATACACCTACGGCGTAATGACAGCAGGAGCCGGCACAAAGGTAAATGTGGTACTGACAGAGAAAAACATCTATGATGAAATCATCAAAGCCACAGAAACTCTTGACGATGCAGAAGTACCGGACACAGGGCGCACACTGACAGTAGTGCCGGGTGTTTACCGCTTGATGAAGAAATGCCCGGATCTGACGCTTGATTGCGATCTGACAGCAGAGCAGAAAGCAAAAGGCGTTATTGCAATGGTGGACGGTATGAACGTGATCAAAATTCCAACTTCCAGAATGCCGGAAAACTTTGGATTTATGGTATCTCATCCGGTGGCCACAGTTGCACCGACTAAGCTGGAAGATTACAAAGTGCATCAGGATCCGCCGGGAATCTCTGGAGAACTGGTGGAAGGTCGTATTTGCTATGATGCTTTCGTCCTGGACAACAAAGTGAAAGCAATCTATTATTTGAAAAACGCAGCAGTATAATTGATTATAACAGTCGTGTTTCTTATCTCCTTAGAGGTGCGGTTGTTGTGATAGTGCCCCGGTTGTTTCTTCTGGAAGCTTCCGGGGTTACTTTATATCTGCAGAAAGGAAATGCTATGAAAAATGAGGAACTTGTAGCACGCATCCGGAACAGGATAGACGCAGCGGAGTGTATGGCGCAGCTCTGGCAGCAGAACAGGGCATTTGTGGCCAAGATTGCTAAACGATACGCCGCTTATGAAGATATTGAAGATCTGATGCAAGAGGGATTTATTGGCTTATGCAATGCCGTAGAATGTTATGATCCGGACGGTGGAGCAAAGTTTCTCACCTATGCGGCGTATTGGATCCAGCAAGCCATGCTGCGGTATATGGCAAAATATAGCAGCGTGGTGGAACTTCCGCAGGATGTTAGGACGAAGATAAACAGATTACGGAAGTTTGAACGTGAGTATACGGCAGAATGGGGACGAGAGCCAACAGAGAAAGAAATACGGCTCTATTTTGGTTATAGCTATAAAGAGTATAGGCTACTGTTGGAAAGTCGCTCTATTTCCAATCAGGAAAGCGTTGACGCATTTGTGCCAGGTACAGACGATTTTACAATCGGGGAAACGGTTGCAGATCCGGCGGATCAGTATGATCAGCTACTTGATCAGATGCAGCAGGAAGAACTTGCTGACACGCTCTGGCAGTTGGTCGACAGTTTGCCGGAGCAACAAAGTGAGATACTGCACACGCAATATGAAAATAACATCACCCTGCGGCAGGTCAGTAATAAATTAGGCCTGGAGTACCAGAGAACCCGACAGGAACGTGACAAAGCACTCCGAACCTTAAGAAAGCCACACAACAGTTGTAAGTTGGAATATTTCTTACCAGATCGTGCGCTTTCTATGGCTTACGGTGGCGGCGTGGAAAGCTATAACCGGACATGGACCAGCTCAACAGAAAGGGCAGCATTTAAAGACCTTGGATGGTAGACAAACAGGTACTATTTTGGTACTATAAAACAGTGGAAACAGTGCGGACGGTGGTATTTTGAGCAATAAAAGTGTTAAAAAT
>OLOZ01002086.1_pt1 | contig 12111 bp, 9 predicted proteins | sample 1673021 | NCBI WGS metagenome assembly OLOZ01 (sample SAMEA3136747, study PRJEB25190) | human gut metagenome | biome: human gut; feature: human-associated habitat; material: faeces | place: Austria | collected 2013
TCACTCGCCGGCGCAACGCTCCAGCGAGTGAGCAATAACCATTGTCCGAATGCGTCCGCCTTGAACAACTTTCAACATATTAAATAGCAAATTTTCGAGATGCACCTTTCCAATACTTCTTTTTGGCATATCACTTCACACATTAAAAATGTCAATAGCACATAATTACAATCTAGCATAATTTCACAACAAAAATGTCCACCCCAGCACAATTTTGTGCATATCATAACACAAAAAATGAAAGAGCAATCCAAAATTAGTCCATTTTACACAGAGCATCGATATGATATTATAATCCCATCAAAAAGCTATAGAACATAGCAAATAAAAATGATACGGGAGGTTTTTTCATGAAGAGAAAAGTAGCAATGGCAATGGTAGCAGCAATGGCAGTTGGTTCACTTGCAGTTCCAGTAATGGCAGAAGACGGAGCAGCTGGCGGAAAGATCGGTATTTCAATGCCTACACAGTCTCTGGAGCGTTGGAATCGTGATGGTTCCTATCTGCAGAAACAGTTCGAAGATGCTGGATACGAAGTAGAGCTTACATACTCTGACAACGAGACAGACCGTCAGGTAAACGATATTCAGAACCTGATTTCCGACGGAGTTAACCTGTTAGTTGTAGCAGCTATCGATGGCGAGGCTCTTAATACAGTTATGGATGAAGCAGCAGATGCAGGAATCCCGGTTATTTCCTATGACCGTCTGATCAAGTCTGACGCTGTTTCCTATTATATTTCTTTTGATAACTACACAGTAGGTACCCTTCAGGGACAGTACGTAGTAGATTCTCTGGATCTGGACAATGCTGGAGACAAGACATACAATATCGAGTTTACAGCTGGTGATCCTGCTGATAACAATGCCGGATACTTCTTCAATGGTGCATTTGATGTATTAAAACCATACATTGATGCAGGAACCTTAAATGTAGTTTCCGGACAGACTGATTTTGATTCTGTTGCAACACCTGCATGGGATACCCAGACAGCACTTGAAAGAATGCAGAATATTCTGGCATCCTACTATGCAGACGGAACACAGCTTGACGTAGCTCTTTGCTCCAACGACTCCACAGCACTTGGTGTAACACAGGCAATCGAGTCTGACTATGCTGGTGATAACACAGTTCTGATCACAGGACAGGATGGTGATGAAGCAAACCTTGCAAACATCGTTGACGGAAAACAGTCCATGACCGTTTACAAAGCAGTTGCTAATGAAGCAGTCGTAACACTTGACCTTGCAAAAGCAATGCTGGCTGGTGATACAGTTGATGAGTCCCTGATTGAAAAATCTGGTTGGGATTTCGAGTGTGCATATGATACAGAGTCCTATGAGACATCTGAAGGCAACAAATGCCCATCCTTCCTTCTGGTTCCTACAGTTGTAACAAAAGACAACCTTCAGGAAGCACTGGTTGACCCAGGATACTACACAATGGATGATGACGGATATCTTCATCCGGCAAACTAATGAAGGCTGAACGAAAACGTCATACAAATCAAAAATAAAGGTTTAAATGTGGGCGGGGTGAAAAGCCCCGCCTGTTTTATGGGAAAGGGGGCGCCATTTTGGCTGACAATATTTTAGTAATGGAACACATTACGAAGGAATTCCCCGGTGTCAAAGCTTTGGATAACGTTAACCTTGAAGTTCAGCGTGGCGAGATTCATGCGCTGATCGGTGAGAACGGTGCGGGAAAGTCCACATTGATGAACGTATTAAGTGGTCAGTATCCATACGGCAGCTATACTGGAACGGTTACCTACGAGGGTGAAGAGTGTAAGTTTAAAAAGCTTAATGACAGCGAGGCAAAAGGTATCGTTATTATTCACCAGGAGCTTGCATTGATCCCACTGCTTTCCATCGGTGAAAACATGTTTCTCGGAAACGAGATCAAAAATAAAAGAGGAGCCATCGACTGGGATAAAACATACAGCGAGGCTGAGAAACATATGGCTCAGGTAGGTCTTCATGAATCTGCCCAGACCCTGATCAAAGATATCGGAACCGGCAAACAGCAGCTGGTAGAAATTGCAAAAGCTTTTTCAAAAGATGTTAAACTGCTCATCCTGGATGAGCCGACTTCATCCCTGAATGATGAAGATGCAAAGATGCTTCTGGACCTGCTTATGGAATTTAAGAAACAGGGACTGACATCTATTATTATCACACACAAACTGAATGAGATCATTTACTGTGCAGACCGTTGTACCATTCTTCGAGACGGAAGCACAATCGAGACACTTACAAAAGGCGTGGATGACTTAAGTGAGGACAGAATCATCAAAGGAATGGTTGGACGTCCTATGGAAGATCGTTATCCGAAACGTGAGCACAATGTAAGTAAAGAAGTGATGCTGGAGGTAAAGAACTGGACGGTTCATCATCCTCTGTATCCGGAAAAAATAGTAGACGACAATATTTCCTTTAAAGTACATAAAGGTGAGGTTGTTGGTTTCTCAGGACTGCAGGGTGCAGGCCGTACAGAGCTGGCAATGTCCATCTTCGGTAAGAGCTATGGAAGTGCAATTTCCGGAGAATTGTACATAAAGGGTGAAAAAGTAGATTTGAAAGATCCTCGTGCAGCCATCCAGCATGGTCTTGCATATGTAACTGAGGACCGTAAGACAAACGGACTGATCCTTGATGAGTCCATTCGTTTCAATACAACTCTTGCCCGTCTGAACAAAGTCTGTGATAATGGAATTATCAACACGGACCTTGAGGTACAGCTGGCGGAGCAGATGACAAAAGAAATGGGAACGAAAACACCTTCCAATGAGCAGCGTATTGGTAACCTGTCTGGTGGTAACCAGCAGAAAGCCCTTCTTGGAAAGTGGATGTTCACAGAACCAGATATTTTGATTCTGGATGAGCCTACCCGTGGTATCGACGTAGGTGCAAAATATGATATTTACTGTCTGATCAATCAGATGGTGGAACAGGGAAAATCTGTAATCATGATTTCCTCTGAAATGCCTGAAATCCTTGGTATGTGCGACCGGATTTATATCATGAATGAAGGTAAAATGGCCGGAGAACTGGATGCGAAAGAAGCTACCCAGGAAGGCATCATGGCACATATCATGCAGAATCAGAAGAAATAATGAAGGGGGAAAACAAAATGAATGCAAAAATAAAAGACTTTTTAAGAAAATATACGATGGTTATTGCACTTGTAATCGTATTTATCCTGTTCTGTGCTCTGACTGATGGACGACTTCTTTTCGCACAGAACATGTCAAACCTTATGCTCCAGAACGGATACGTACTGGTTCTTGCATGTGGTATGTTACTCTGTATCTTAACTGGTGGTAACATCGATCTTTCTGTTGGATCTGTTATCTGCTTCGTTGGTGGTGTTGCAGCTGTCCTGATCGGCAGCAAGGGCTTCAATCCATTTATCACCATTCTCCTTTGCCTGGTAATCGGCCTTCTGGTTGGTGTATGGCAGGGCTACTGGATTGGTTATAAGAGAATTCCTCCATTTATCACAACACTTGCCGGCATGTTCATTTTCCGTGGATTTGGACGTCTGGTACTGGATAATAAGACAGTATCTATCCAGAACAAATCTTTCCTGAATGTATTTACATCCTACATTAACATTCCGGGACTTGATGATGGAAAGAAATATTCTGCACTGATCGTTGGTGTTCTGATCGCATGCTACATTATTTTCTCTACCATGCGTTCCAGAGCAAACAAAGCGAAAAAAGGTTATCGCCAGAATACAGCAGCTTCTGATTACAGCAGAGCAGCCGTGATTGCAGTTGTTATTCTGTGGTATTGCTACAAATTGTATCAGTACAAAGGTATCTCCGTAATGCTTGTATGGGTAGTTGCAATCTGCATGATCTACAACTTCATCACATCCAAGACAGCGTTTGGACGTTACTTCTACGCAATCGGCGGTAACGAGAAAGCAACACAGCTTTCCGGTATCGATACAAATAAGGTTTATTTCATTGCATATACAAACATGGGCTTACTTGCTGGCCTTGCAGGTCTTCTCTGCGCAGCACGTGTAGGTTCTGTAAATGGTAGTACAGGTACATCCTTCGAGATGGATGCAATCGGTTCCTGTTTCATCGGTGGTGCTTCCGCATACGGCGGCAGCGGTACTGTAGGTGGTGTTGTAATCGGTGCACTTCTCCTTGGTGTTATCAACATGGGTATGTCAATCATGGGTATCGGTGATTCCTGGCAGTATGTTGTAAAAGGTGCCGTACTTCTGATCGCAGTTGTATTTGATGTTATCTCTAATAGAAAATCCAACTAAATAATTGCCAAAAAACTGCTGAGAGTGCAGTAAACAGTAATCAGAAAGGAGCTGTTGCAGAAATGCAATGGCTTCTTTTGCATATAGCATGCAAATATGGTAAACTGTAGATGTTTGAAAGCATATTTATTTTATAATAAAATGGCGGTTTGCCTACAGGCAAAAGCGCGGGCAATAAAGGAACTTATTAATTATGAAAAAATCCACATTGACTGTTTTTTTTATTATAGTAGGCTGTATGTTATTTCTCTCTGGAATCTGGATTTATTTCCAGAAAAAACTGGATCAGGTGGATCTTGGTGAAGGAGAGGGGGCATCCAGCTACGCAAAACATTATCTGATGATAGCAGGAGCGGAAAATACCCTGATGTGGGATTCTATCTATGAAAGCGCCAGCCAGGCGGCAAAGGATGCAGATGCTTATCTGGAATTGATCGAGCCCGGGCACGATTCCAATTATAATCAGGCGGATTATCTGCGTATTGGAATTGCCTCCCAGGTGGACGGGATCATTCTGGAAGCTGATGGAAGCGATGAAGAGCAGGAACTGATCCAGGAGGCCTCAGATGCGGATATTCCAGTAGTTACGGTGCTGACAGATGATTCCTCCAGTGCCAGAATCAGCTTTGTTGGACTGAATAGTTATCAGCTGGGAAATGCTTACACGGAACAGATTCTTGGACTTTTAAAGGAACATGAGAATACGCAGGTCCTTCTTTTGTCAAATTCCCAGTCCAAGACCCAGGAGACCAATCTGATCTATTACCAGATTAAAAAAGAACTGGAGGAAAAAAAGAAGGATTATCAGACCGTAACGATTTCAGAATACAACATTGACAGCAGCTCTGGCTTTGATACAGAGGAATTTGTCCGGGATATTTTTGTAAGCGAGGAGAACCTGCCAGATGTGCTGGTGTGCATGGACGAGGTTGTGACAGAGTGCGTTTACCAGGCTCTGGTTGACTATAACCAGGTTGGAAATGTGGATGTAGTTGGTTTTTATTATTCCGATGTAATTCTGGATGGTATCAGCAAAGGGATTATTTCTTCAGCTATCGCTCTGGATATGGATGAAATCGGAAGATACAGCGTGAATGCCCTGGAAGAGTTTTCCTCCTTGGGACATACCAGCAACTATTACAGTGTGGGTCAGCATGTGATCACCAGAAGCAATGTTGGTGCTTACAGAACGGAGGGGAATTAAATGAGAGAGAGAAAAGGAAGCCTTTCCGTCCAGAATTCCATACAGACAAGATTAAGCTTTGTTATGGCCCTTGTCATGGTGTTTGTAGTATGCATCAATTTTTTTATCTTTGAACAGATCCATACCGGTGTAGACCGGATTGATGCTGTTTTTTCCAGCAATGCAGCGATTAATGATCTCTCGGATACCTTAAACAAGCTGGAAGGAACGGTTTACGAATATCTGAATATAAAGGGAACCAAGGCTCTGGAAAATTACTATCGCTATGAGCAGGATTACCGGGAGCTTCTGGATAAGCTGAATGACCGGAATGTGGATAATGAAGTAAAAATGCTGGAAAAAAATATACGCAGAATGTCAGAAAGCTATCTGGATCAGACCAGCGAGACTGTTCAGGCCAAGCGAGGCAGAAATATTGAGAAGTACAAGGCTTCTTATGAAAAAGAACTGCAGCTTTATGAATATATCAATTCTTATATTTACAAGCTGAATAATCTGCGTTTCCGGATGAATTCCTCCAATTACCAGCTCCTGCTTTCTTCTATGGATGTACTGTATCGGCTGGCACTGGTTGTTATTTTCATTGTGGCGGCAGTAGGCGTGGCCATTATCATTCTGTTTGTGCAATCCATGATCCGGCCGCTGACCCAGCTTTCCAGTACTGCTCATGAGGTTGCCCTGGGAAATCTGAATGTGCCAATTCTGCCTGTTGTCTGCGAGGATGAGGTTGGCGTGGTAACACGGAGCTTTAATCAGATGCTGGACAGCATACGCATTCATATTAAACAACAGCGTGAAAGTATAGAGAAGCAGGCTCAGATGAAGGAGAGGGAGCTTCTTATGGAGACCCATCTGAAGGAAGCACAGCTGAAGTATCTTCAGGCTCAGATCAATCCTCATTTCCTGTTTAACTGTCTGAATGCTGGTGCCCAGCTTGCCATGCTGGAGGATGCAGAGCGTACTGGTGTTTTTCTGGAAAAGATGGCAGACTTTTTTCGATATAATGTACGGAAAATGGAGGATGACGCACTTCTCTGGGAAGAGGTGGATGCAGTTGACAATTATATTTATATTTTAAATGTCCGATTTGCCGGAGATATCAATTATGAAAAAGATGTGGATGAGGGAATCGGGAATTTCAGGATTCCAAGCATGATTTTGCAGCCTCTGGTGGAAAATGCCGTGCAGCATGGAATTCACGACTGTATGGAAACTGGGAAAATCAGAATGTCCATTCACAAGGATGGGGATGACCTGGAAATCATAGTCAGTGATAATGGCGCCGGAATGACACAGGAGATGATTCAATCCGTTATGGCAGGGAAAGCACGAAATAATGGAGAGGACCGTTATTCTACAGGCATAGCAGTAGGAAATGTAATTGACAGATTGGAATTGTATTATAAACAAAAAGATCTTCTTACCATAGAAAGTGAGGGCCTTGGACTTGGAACCAGTGTGCATATCACCTTACCGGTGGAGGTTGAAGGTACCAGTGAATGAGTAAAAAGTGATAGCATGGAGTATGCTGCAATGAGCAGTGACAGAGGCTGAATAAAGGGGAGCAAAAAAATGTACCGTATTCTGATAGCAGATGATGAAGGACTTATGCTGGAGGCTTTTAAAGGAGTGATTCTGGCTGAATTCGGAGATAAATGCAGTGTGGAAACTGCGAAAACAGGAAGGGCGGTAATCGAGAAGGCGGAGACCTTTCACCCGGATATTGTGTTTATGGATATTCACATGCCTGGAATTAATGGAATCCAGGCTATGCGGGAAATCCGGAAGTTCAACAATTCCGCCTTGTTTTATGTAGTTTCTGCATATGACAAATTTGATTACGCCAAAGAAGCCATCAATCTTGGTGTGGAACAGTATCTTACGAAACCGATTTCGAAAAGTAAGATTATTTCTGTGGTGGAAGAAGCGACAGCAAAGGTGGATAAGGTTCGTGATCAGAGAAGTAATCTGTTGAAAATCCAAGAAAAGCTAGAGACAGTTATCCCGGTTGTGGAATCTGGTTATGTGAATTCTCTTCTTTTCCAGAAGGAGATGGCAGCAGCAGGTTATTACCAGCAGCTTCTGGATATTGAATATGGCCAGGGTTATGTTATGGTGGTGCAGTTTGGACAAAGCTATGAAAATGGAAGACTGGTAAGCCCGGTTGGAATGAATGTGAAGGCGCAAAGCTTTTATCCGGAATTCCGGGATGTGGTGAAGTCTGCTTTTCCCTGTGTGGTTGGAAATATTATGTCCAACCGTATCCCTGTGGTAGTGCCTTGTGAAATTTTCCAGAATCCTTATGAAGACCGTATTGATCTGGTGGAAAAGGCAAGAGAGCTGGTGGCAAGATTGGAGGGCAGACTGGATGCAAAATTCCGTGTGGGAATTGGAAGAGTATGGGAAATGGAAGAGCTTGAGAGATCTTACCGCGAAGCACTCCGGGCATTAAACGGAAGCCTGGGCAGGGTAATCCATATAGAGGATCTTTCCCAGAATGGTGTCTATGACGAGGCTTTTCCCGGCAATGATGAGAAGAGGATGTTCCGCTGTCTTGAGGAGGGAAATGAGGAGGGGATGCTCCAGGAGGTGAACTTCTTCTGTGACTGGATGGTAGAGCATTATTCACAGGATATGAATAATATCCGCCTGAAAATACTGGAGTTTATTATCTGGGGAGAGAAGATTGCCTTTGACAGCGGCGCAATCAATTATGGATTTAGTTACCGCAGGGACTATTTGGATACTGCCATGTCGCTTTCAACCTATGAGGATCTTCGTAAATGGTTCCAGGAAAAGATGGTAAATGTATGCCGGGCAATCCGGGATCAGAAGGAAGATCAGTCCAATTCCGCGGTAAAGAAGGCCATGCTTTATATTCAGGAAAATTACAGCAGGGATATTTCTCTGGATGATGTGTCCAGTCAGGTGAATATCAGTCCTTATTATTTCAGCAAGATTTTTAAGGAGGAGACTGGAGAGAATTTTATTGAGTATCTGACCAGAGTCCGGATCGATAAAGCCAAAGAGCTTCTGGTAGATGCAAATGTGAGCGTAAAGGAAGCGGGAATTCAGAGCGGCTATTCGGATCCCAATTATTTCAGCAGGATTTTTAAGAAGCAGATGGATATGACTCCAAGTGAGTATAAAGCGAGGTATGGAAAATGAGAAAGTGTCGTTGGCTGATCTTGTCGTTGGCTTTGCTCCTGGCAGCTGCATTGGCAGCAGGTTGCGGAGGTAAGCCTCAGGAGCCGCAGAAGGAAGAAGCAAAAGAGGAAGATAAGCTGCAGATCGGGCTTAGCTTTGACTCTTTTGTAATTGAGAGATGGCTGCGGGACCGGGATATGTTTGTTTCTACTGCCCAGAGCCTTGGGGCAGAAGTGAATGTGCAGGTAGCCGGAGGTGTTGTGGAAGAGCAGATTTCCCAGATAGAGTATTTCATTAAGAAAAAGATGGATGTGATCGTGGTGATCCCTATTGATGGAAATGCTCTGTATGATGTGCTGAAGGAAGCACGGGAAATGGGAATTTATATAATCTGCTATGACCGCATTGTGGAAAATGTTAATGCAGATCTGTATATTACCATTGATAATGAAAAGGTTGGAACCCTTATGGGCGAGGCTCTGGTCAAGGCTTGCCCGGAGGGAGGAAATATTTTTGCCATCAATGGATCTCCTACAGACAGAAATGTGGATGAAGTTGTGAGGGGGTTCAATAAAGCCATTGAAGGCAGTAATCTGAATGTGGTTTATACGGGATATTGCGATAACTGGATGGCTGAGCTGGCCGGAAATCATGTGACTCAGGGGTTGGAAGTTACAAAAGATATTGTAGGAGTGATGTGCGGAAATGATGATCTGGCAAGTCAGGCAGTGAAGGTATTGTCGGAGAACCGGCTGGCAGGGAAGGTTGCTGTGGTGGCCCAGGATGCGGATCTGGCAGCTTGTCAGAGGATTGTGGAAGGTACACAGGAAATGACCGTCTATAAGCCTATTGAACAGGAAGCGAATACGGCGGCCGAATTCGCAGTGGCGCTTGGCAAAGGAGAGGATATTACTTCCGGAGAAGGGGAATACAAGGCGGTAGAAACCTTCAATGATGGGACATATGACATTCCTTATTATAAAATCGATCCAATTGCGGTGACGGCGGAAAATATGGATAAGGTGATCATTGACGGGGGATTTCATACGAGAGAGGATGTTTATTTGAATATTCGATAAGGAAAGGTGCTTCAAAGCGGACGCAGTGCGGACGAAATAACAAAAAGACTGATTTTTCATGCAGCTGCATGAAGAACCAGTCTTTTTGTATGGGGAAAAGAATTTTTTATGAATATACTCTGTCGATTTGAATCACGGCACAATAGTTGCCATCATCCATATTGCGGATGCGTTCTTTGAGGAGATTTGTGATCTCCACGTTGGTGAGTTTGCATTCGAAAGGAACCGCTATGTCGAAGATCAGGTTTGTGTGGGTAGGACCTTCTACTATGCGAAAATCGTGAATGGAAAGACGGCGGTCCAGATTGCGGGTGATTTCTTCAATCTGGCTGCGCATTTCATTGACCTCCTTGTTGTCTGTGACAATGGGATCAATGTGGATGGTGGCAGAACAATTCAGTTTGTCCTGAAGCTCATGCTCAATGTTGTCAATCTCATCGTGGATAATCAGCAGATCTCCGTGGGCGGGAACCTCAGCGTGGAGGGAAAGAATTAGTCTGCCTGGACCGTAGTCATGGACAATCAGGTCATGCATGCCGTGGACAAGGGGATGGGCAAGAACGATCTCTTCGATTTCCTCTACTAAATTTTTCTCCGGGGCTTGTCCGAGAAGGGGATCAATGGTATCCTTCATTGTAGTGATTCCGGTATAGAAGATAAAAATGCCCACCAGGACACCGAACCATCCGTCCAGCACCAATCCGGTAAGCTGACTGATGATAGTTGCCAGAAGAACCAGACTGGTGGAAACTGTGTCACTTAAACTGTCTCCAGCTGTAGCCTGCATGGCAGTACTGTCGATTTTGTGACCGATAGTGCGGTTATAGTAGTACATATATATTTTTACCAGAATAGATGCAATAAGGACAGCAATAATAACCGGGCTGCATTCAATGGGCTCCGGAGTGCGGATCTTGTCAATGGAGGAGCGGATCAGCTCGAAGCCCATGATCAGAATCGCAACTGAGACAAGAAGTCCGGAGATATATTCCATGCGTCCATGTCCAAAGGGATGCTCTGTATCCGGTTTTTGTCCGGAGAGCTTGAAGCCCACCAGAGTGATCACAGAGGAGCCTGCATCCGATAAGTTGTTGAAGGCGTCCGCCGTGATGGCAATGGAACCGCTTAGGATTCCGGCAAGCCATTTTCCTATAAAGAGAAAAATGTTTAGGGCAATTCCCACAGCCCCGCAGAGCATGCCATAAGACTGGCGAACCTGGGGGGAGCTGTAGTCTTTGTAATCTTTGATGAAAAAATGGGATAAAAATGTTATCATGAAAACTTCACCTCAAATAAAAGTAACTGTTCAGTTCTCTTACAGTTACGCGCTTTGTGATGCACAGAAAGGCGAACCTTCCTGCGGCACTTCCACAGCTGCCGTCCGGGACTTTCATAGTGAAAATGCCTCGCGGAATAGTATTTGCTGAATAGTTATCTGAAAAAATAAAATAGTTACTGTGTATCCTGTGAATACATTCTTTTTAATGTAGCACATTGCGGAGAAAAATACCAGAGAAAATTTATAAAAAACGCTTGACAGAGAAAATTTATAAAATGCCTGATTAAAGTGTGTATAAATTGTTGTTCCAAAAGACACCTGTTGTGGATGGGCGTGTATAAGGTGGAGACAGCAAGCAGGCTTTGTGGAAAAGCTGATCAGCAATCCAGGAAGAATGTGGAAAACTTTTTGAAAAAAAGATGGAAATATGGGGAAAAAGTGGTTGACAGAAACGGAGGCTTATAATATAATAACTCAATGTGACGTAGTGCGAGATACTTTAGCCAATAGCCCCGGCGACGGTATTTATCAGCGGTTTCGGACATTTCCGCAGTAATTGCACCATCGTTTCCATATTACTAACATATGCGAGAATTCGCATTTATACAAACAATCGTTGATAAATAACAGGAGGTAAAACCATGCAGACTTATATGGCTAATCCAGATAAAATCGAGAGAAAATGGTATGTAGTTGACGCTGAAGGCTGCACCCTTGGCCGTCTGGCTTCTGGCGTAGCAAGCGTTTTAAGAGGAAAGAACAAACCTCAGTTTACACCACACGTTGACACAGGTGATTATGTAATCGTTGTTAACGCTGACAAGATCAAAGTTACAGGAAAGAAAATGGATCAGAAGATCTACTACAATCACTCTGATTATGTAGGTGGAATGAAAGAGACTACATTAAAAGAGATGATGGCTAAGAAACCTGAGAAAGTTGTTGAGCTGGCAGTTAAAGGTATGCTTCCAAAAGGACCATTAGGAAGAGAAATGTACACAAAACTTTTCGTTTATGCCGGACCTGAACACAAACATGCGGCTCAGAAACCGGAAGTTTTAACATTTTAATTAGGAGGTAGAAAACATTGGCTAGCGCAAAATTCTACGGAA
>OLOZ01002087.1_pt1 | contig 12103 bp, 10 predicted proteins | sample 1673021 | NCBI WGS metagenome assembly OLOZ01 (sample SAMEA3136747, study PRJEB25190) | human gut metagenome | biome: human gut; feature: human-associated habitat; material: faeces | place: Austria | collected 2013
CATCTGCATCGTGGTGGTCATAGAGGTCACCTGTTGTGAAAGATGCAAGAGATTCGCTGTACAGTGAATATGGGGAAGTAGTACCGGCTTTGATGATATTGCCTTTGTAAAGTTTGAATTTAACTTCACCTGTCACATATTCCTGAGTGGATTCAACAAATGCCTGAATTGCTTCACGTAATGGTGTGAACCATTTGCCTTCGTAGCATACCTGAGCCAGTTTGTTGCCCATTTCTTTCTTAACTTCTGCAGTTGCACGGTCAAGAACCAGTTCTTCCAGCTGCTGATGTGCTTCCATAAGAATTGTACCACCCGGTGTTTCATAAACACCACGGGATTTCATACCTACAACACGGTTTTCAACGATATCAACGATACCGATACCATGTTTGCCACCAAGTTCATTCAGTGTACGGATGATATCAGCCACTTTCATTTCTTTGCCGTTGACAGAAGTAGGAACACCCTTTTCAAATGTCATTGTGACATATTCCGGTTTGTCAGGAGCTTTTTCCGGTGGAGTTGTGAGCACAAGTACATGATTGTAGTTTGGCTCAAGAGATGGATCTTCCAGTTCAAGGCCTTCATGGCTGATGTGCCATAAGTTACGGTCACGGCTGTAGCTGCTGTCTGCGGAGAATGGAAGGTCGATGCCGTGTGCTTTACAGAAATCGATTTCATCCTGACGGGACTGCATTTTCCATACATCTGTCATACGCCATGGAGCGATAATCTTGATGTCAGGAGCCAGTGCTTTGATACCAAGTTCGAAACGAATCTGGTCATTACCTTTACCTGTTGCCCCATGACAGATCGCAACAGCATTTTCTTTTCTTGCAATTTCAACAAGCTTCTTGGCGATGCCAGGACGAGCCATGGAAGTACCAAGTAAATATTTGTTCTCATAAATTGCATTGGCCTGAACACAAGGAACGATATAGTCTTCACAGAATTCATCAACGATATCTTCGATGTATAATTTGGAAGCGCCGCTCATCTTGGCTCTTTCTTCAAGACCGTTTAATTCTTCGCCCTGACCAACATTGATACAGCAGCAGATAACTTCATAATCAAATGTTTCCTTTAACCATGGGATAATGGCTGTAGTGTCAAGACCGCCTGAATATGCTAAAACAACTTTCTCTTTCATTTGTAAAATCCTCCTATATAAAAAACATGTTCATTCATTTGTGATGATGTGTTCGCTAAAGTGTATATTTCTTGCGAGCACTCAATTAATATACACCAGAAGTATGAATAATGCAATAGTTTTTTCGTAAAAAGTGTATTTTTATTAATTTTGCATGCATAATTATGAATATTTTTTTGATTTTTGTACTTTACTTAATTGAAGATATGTATTAATATAGATAGGTGTTGAACGAAAAATGAAAAAACTGCCTTTTAGCGGTTTAAGATAAAGGAGTTATGAAAAATGATTAAAGCAGGAATTATCGGTTCCACCGGTTATGCCGGTCAGGAACTGGTTCGTCTTCTGATGCAGCATCCGGATGTTGAGATTGTCTGGTATGGCTCAAGAAGTTATATTGATCAGCAGTATGCAGATGTTTTCCAGAATATGTTTCAGATTGTAGATGCCAAGTGCATGGATGACAACATGAATGCACTGGCAGATGCGGCAGATGTTATCTTTACAGCAACACCACAGGGCTTATGTGCGTCTCTTGTGAATGAGGATGTTTTAAATAAAGTAAAGATTATTGACCTCAGCGCAGATTTCCGTATTAAAGATGTAGAAGTTTATGAGAAATGGTATGGCATTAAACACAAGAGTCCTTTCTATATTAAAGAGGCTGTATACGGACTCTGTGAGATCAATCGTGAAGACATCAAGGGTGCAAGACTGATCGCCAATCCGGGATGTTATACAACATGTTCTATTTTGACATGCTATCCACTAGTAAAGGAAGGCCTCATTGACCCGAATACCATTATCGTTGATGCCAAGTCCGGTACATCCGGTGCAGGCCGCGGTGCCAAGACAGCTAACCTTTTCTGTGAAGTGAATGAGAATATGAAGGCTTATGGCGTCGCAACACATAGACATACACCTGAGATTGAAGAACAGCTCGGTTATGCAGCCGGTTATCCAATCACCATCAACTTTACACCGCATCTTGTACCGATGAACAGAGGTATTCTGGCTACAGCGTATGCTTCTTTGAAAGAGGGCGTGACAGAAGAGCAGATCAGAGCGGCTTATGACAAATATTATGCCAATGAGAAGTTTGTCCGTGTACTGAAACCGGGTGTATGTCCTGAGACACGCTGGGTAGAAGGCAGCAATTATGTGGATGTCAACTTCAAAGTGGACCTGAGAACACACCGTGTCATTATGATGGGTGCCATCGACAACCTTGTCAAAGGCGCAGCCGGACAGGCAGTTCAGAACATGAACCTTGCCTTTGGCCTGGATGAGAGCACAGGTCTGAACCTTGTGCCTATGTTCCCATAAGAAAATGAAGGTAGAATATTAGAATGAATGATATTATAATAAGAACAATGACGATTGATGACTATGATCGTGTGGCGGCGCTCTGGGCTGGTATCAAGGGCTTTGGTATCCGAAGCATTGATGATTCCAGAGAGGGCATTGAGCGATTTCTTCGCAGAAATCCCAACACCAGTGTGGTGGCGGAGATGGATGGCAAGCTTGTGGGTTCCATTCTCTGCGGACATGATGGCCGTCAGGGCTGTCTGTATCATGTTTGTGTGGATGCTTCATACAGACAGCATGGCATTGGGCGTAAGCTTGTAGCCAAAGCGATTGAAGCATTGAAGGCAGAGCAGATTAATAAAGTCTATCTGATCGCATTTACAAGAAACGAGGGCGGTAATGCCTTTTGGAAAAAGGTCGGCTGGCAGTGTCAGGATGATCGGAATTATTATGATCTGAACCTGAACGAGGCCAACATGACTGTGTTTAATGAATAAAAGAGGTGGCAGGAAATGGAATATATTGAAGGCGGCGTGACAGCAGCAAAAGGATTTAAGGCTTCCAGTGCAGCTGCAGGCATCAAATACCAGGGGCGTACAGATATGGCCATGATCTACAGTGATGTACCATGTGTGGCTGCAGGCACTTTTACAACCAACATTGTAAAGGCTGCTCCGGTGAAATGGGATAGACAGGTTGTATATGAATCCGAACATGCGCAGGCAGTCATTTGCAACAGTGGTATTGCCAATGCCTGTACAGGTGTGCAGGGAATGGCTTACTGCGAAGCAACAGCAGCGAAGGCTGCGGAAGTCCTTGGTATTCAGAAAGATGCTGTATTGGTGGCATCCACAGGTGTTATCGGTATGCAGCTGAAAATGGACAGAATTGAAGCAGGGATTGATATGCTGGCACCTGCTCTTGACGGCAGTATCGACGCCGGTCATCTGGCAGCAAAAGCCATTATGACCACAGATACTGTTCCGAAGGAAGTCGCTGTGACGTTTGAGATTGGCGGTAAGAAAGTGACCATGGGCGGCATGTGCAAAGGCTCTGGAATGATTCATCCGAATATGTGTACCATGCTTGGTTTTATTACAACAGATGCCAACATTTCCAAAGCACTGCTTCAGGAAGCACTCAGCGAAGATATCAAGGACACTTACAATATGGTTTCTGTTGATGGCGATACATCTACTAATGATACGGTGCTGCTTTTGGCGAATGGTCAGGCAGGCAATCCTTTGATCGATACAAAGAATGAAGATTACAAAGCTTTCTGTGAAGCACTTCATGCAGTGAATGCATGTCTCTGCAGAAAGATTGCAGGAGACGGCGAGGGTGCATCTGCACTCTTTGAAGTGAAGATCATCGGTGCCGAAACAAAGGAACAGGCAGTAACATTGAGCAAGTCTGTTGTGACATCCAGTCTTGTTAAGACAGCTATCTGCGGCCATGATGCCAATTGGGGCCGTATTCTGTGTGCAATGGGTTATTCAGGCGCACAGTTTGATCCTGAAAAAGTGGATCTGTTCTTTGAAAGTGCAGCCGGCAAGATTCAGATCATGAAAGACGGCGTGGCTGCGGATTACAGTGAAGAAGAAGCAACAAAGATTCTTTCCGAGCCTGAGGTAACTGCGATTGCAGATATCAAGATGGGCAATCAGGAAGCTACAGCCTGGGGCTGCGATCTGACGTATGATTATATTAAGATTAATGCGGATTACCGTTCATAATTAACGGGGAAAAGGAGAAATAGAAAAATGGAAAAGGATATGAATCAGTATCTTTCAAAGGCTGAAGTACTGATTGAGGCGCTGCCTTATATTCAGCGATTCAACCGTAAGATTATCGTGATCAAATACGGCGGCAGTGCGATGATGAATGACGAACTGAAGAAGAATGTCATCGCCGATGCTGTTTTATTAAAACTTGTCGGATTCAAGCCGATCATCGTTCACGGTGGCGGCAAAGAAATCAGCCGTTGGGTGAATAAAGTAGGTATGGAAGCACGTTTTGTCAATGGCCTTCGCGTGACAGATGCGCCAACTATGGAAATTGCAGAAATGGTTCTGAATAAGGTGAATAAGAGCCTTGTCCAGATGGTTCAGGAACTGGGTGTCAAAGCAGTTGGTATCAGCGGCAAGGACGGCGGACTTCTGAAGGTAAAGAAGAAATACTCCAATGGAGAGGATATCGGTTTTGTAGGTGAGATTACAGAAGTTACACCGAAGATTCTCTACGATTTACTGGAGAAGGATTTCCTTCCAATCGTATGCCCGATCGGTATGGATGAAGATTACAATACTTACAATATCAATGCGGATGATGCTGCATGCGAGATCGCAAAGGCTGTGAATGCAGAAAAACTGGCTTTCCTCACCGATATTGAAGGCGTTTACAAGGATCCGGAGGATCCGGATACACTGATTTCAGAGCTGACATGTGAAGAAGCCCATGCACTGATTGAAGAAGGGTTTATCGGAGGCGGTATGCTGCCGAAGCTCAACAACTGTATTGAGGCAATTGAAAACGGCGTTTCACGCGTACATATTCTGGATGGACGTATACCGCATTGTCTCCTTCTGGAAATCTTTACAAACAAAGGTATTGGTACTGCAATTTTGGGCAGTGAAGAAAGCAGGTATTATCATGAACAATAAAGAAATTATGGATTATGCAGAAGAGGCGATCATTCATACATATAATCGTTTCCCTGTTGTGCTTGATCACGGTGACGGCGTTTATCTTTATGATGTGGAAGGCAAGAAGTATCTTGACTTTGCAGCCGGGATTGCTGTATGTGCGTTTGGTTACAATGTCAAAGAATACAATGATGCTCTGAAGGCTCAGATCGACAAAATGATCCATGTGTCCAATTTGTACTATACACAGCCTATGGCAGAAGCGGCACACAAGCTGGTGAATGCCTGCGGCCTTAAAAAGGTATTCTTTACCAACAGTGGTACAGAAGCCATTGAAGGTGCCATCAAGCTTGCCCGTAAGTATGCATGGACAAGAGATAATGGTTCCACAGATCATGAGATCATTGCCATGAACCATTCATTCCACGGCAGAAGTATCGGTGCCCTTTCTGTCACAGGCAATCCTCATTATCAGGAAGCCTTCAAACCACTGATTGACAAGGTAGTGTTTGCTGAGTATAACAATTTAGAGGATGTTGCTTCTAAGATCACGGATAAGACATGTGCTATTATTATGGAGACTGTACAGGGGGAAGGCGGTATCTATCCGGCTACACGTGAGTTTATCCAGGGTGTGCGCAAGCTCTGTGATGAAAAGGACATTCTGTTGATTCTTGATGAGATTCAGTGCGGTATGGGTCGTACAGGCAAGATGTTCGCTTATGATTACTACGATGTAAAACCGGATATCCTGACCGTTGCCAAAGCACTGGGATGCGGTGTGCCGATTGGCGCCTTTGTTGCCGGAGAAAAGGTTGAGAAGGCATTGGTAGCCGGTGATCATGGGTCTACATATGGCGGCAATCCTTTAGCTACAGCAGCAGCGAATGTTGTATTTGACATGTTTGAAAGCCGTCATATTCTTGACAATGTCAATGAAGTAGGCGCTTACCTGGGAGAAAAACTGGCATCGTTAGTTGAACGTTATGATTTCATCAAAGAAACAAGAGGTCTTGGATTGATGAGAGGTCTTGAATTTACAATTCCTGTTGGGGATATTGTTGCAAAATCTATTGCCAACGGTCTTCTGATCATCTCTGCAGGTACTAATATCATCCGTTTTGTACCGCCGCTTGTTATCACAAAAGAAAATGTGGATGAAATGTATGAGAAACTGGACAAAATCCTTTCAGAAGTTCAGTGATCTAAACAGACTGTCAGAAGCATTTATATAAGAAATTTTTAGTGTATAAGTGTCTATACAGATTAAGAAGAATCGGATTCCAAAAGAGATCCGATTCTTTTTTTTACTACTTTTTTCTGAAAACGCAGGCAAAAAATAAAAAAGAGGAGTTGACATAATTTACAAGCTGAAAAATAGGAAATTTCAGGGAAAAGTGTGCAGGCTTCAATTATCTTTTATTGAATTAAGTTGACATAATAGTGTTTCTGGAAGCTAACATAAAGCAAATTTCTAAAAAAAAGACTTGTCAAGCAGCGCAATATATATTAAAGTTGTTAGTGGTATATTTTCACATAAGTTTTACATAAGTAAAATCAAGGAGAAAAAAGATGAATATTTCAGGTATGGTTTTGGGCCTTATAGGAGGTTTGGGTCTTTTCCTCTATGGTATGACGTTGATGAGTGATAGTTTGGAGAAGGCAGCCGGTGCCAAACTCCGTGGTATTCTTGAATTGTTTACGAAGAACAGATATGTGGGTATCATTGTGGGCGTTGTGTTTACGGCGATTATACAGTCCTCCAGTGCCGCAACGGTTATGGTTGTCAGCTTTGTAAATGCCGGTCTGATGACGCTTTATCAGGCTATTGGCGTTATCTATGGTGCCAACATTGGTACGACCGTTACATCACAGCTTGTTTCATTTAATCTGTCTCAGTATGCGCCGGTATTTATTATGGCAGGCGTTCTGATGCTGATGATCTTCAAGAATCCAACGGTGAAAAAAGCCGGAGAGGTTGTCATTGGTTTTGGTATCCTTTTCCTGGGAATCAGTACCATGTCTTCTTCTATGGGTGCTTTGAAAGAACTTCCGGCTATCCAGAATCTGTTCATGTCTCTGGACAACCGATTCTTTGCTTTGCTGCTTGGATTGGTGATCACGGCGATTGTACAGAGTTCTTCTGTGACAGTCAGTATTGTGCTTCTTTTGGCACAGCAGGGATTACTTCCGCTGAAGATTTGTTTCTTTATTATTCTCGGATGCAATATCGGTGCTTGCATGTCAGCGATGCTTGCCAGTCTCAGTGGTAAGAAGAATGCCAAACGTGCAGCTTTGATCCATTTATTATTCAATATTATCGGTTCCATCATTATGGCAGTTATTCTTTTGATCGGTTCCAATTGGATTGAAGCGTTGATCATGCATATTTCCGGCGGCAATCTCGGCCGATGTGTTGCCAATACGCATACCATCTTCAAGGTCTTCCAGGTTATCATTCTGATGCCGTTTATGAGTTGGATTGTCAAACTGACCTATCTCATTGTACCAGGTGAGGATAATGATGTAGAAGATGAATATGAGATGAAGTATATTGGTGATGGCGACAGACTTTCATCGGCGACGGCTATTCCGCAGGTCTGCAGTGAGATCAGCCATATGGGTGAAATTGCCATTGGTAATCTGGAAAAGGCGTTGGATGCACTCCTGACTAAGGATGACAAGGCGGCGAAGGAAGTGTTTGAGGTTGAGAAGCGTATCGACTATATGAACAAGGAAATCACAGATTATCTTGTTAAAGCCAACCAGATCAGCTTACCGGTAGGAGACCGCAAGAAATTGGGTGCCCTGTTCCATGTTGTCAGCGATATCGAACGTGTCGGTGATCATGCAGAGAATATTGCAGAAGATGTTGAGAAGTTGATTGATATGAAAGAAGATATTAATGGCATGGCCGGAGATGAGATCCGCAGAATGCAGGAGATGACGGTGAAGATTCTTCATCTTTCGATGGATATGTTCAATCTTGAAGATGACAGCCATCTTCAGGAAATTTTGGATCTGGAGAATGCCATTGATGCGAAAGAGCGTGAGCTTCAGGATTTACATGTCAAATGTCTGACAACAGGCGAATGCAGTGCTCAGGTGGGTATGATGTTTTCGGATTTAGCTTCCAATCTTGAACGAGTTGCGGACCATGCAACGAATATTGCATTTTCAATTTTGGAAGAAGATCCGGAAGGAGATAAGCCTCCAAAAGTCGAACTTGCGTAATACAGCATTGAGAATCAACAGATAGAAATACAATACAGAATAGGAAATACCTGAGGGAAATGAATGAACACAGTATCTCTCAGGTATTTTTGCGCCTGATTTTGTACTGTACAGATAAAAGAAAAGCTATTATAATAGGAAGAGAAAATTATATGAGATAAGAATAAATATTCGGAGGATGCAGAGAATGTCTGATGATAAACAGAATAGAAATACAAGACAGAAATCGATGATTCTTGAATATCTCAAAGACAGACAGGACACTCATGTCCGTGCAGAAGACATTATTCATGATCTGAATGCAGGTGAAGAACGGGTTGGCAAGACAACCGTATACAGAGTTCTGAAGTCTTTGGAGACAGAGGGGAAGATTCGTAAGTATACATTAAGTGAAAAGTCACCGGCCTGCTATCAGTTCAGCGGCGGGCATCCTGAATGCAGACATCATTATCATCTGATGTGCAGTGAGTGTGGCAGACTGATTCATTTTGAAAGTGAACACATGCGGCAACTGGCAGATGAAATGATGGCGAAAGAGGATTTCGCAGTGGATGAGAGTAAGACTGTTTTTTATGGCTGCTGCGGTGAATGCCGCAGGAAGATACAGAAAGGAGAAGAAGATGAAGATAGATAGTTTGATTTTTGATTTAGATGGTACACTCTGGGACTCTTCAGAGGAAATAGTTGCTACATGGGCGCTTGTTTTGGAACATTATCCGGAGATTCACAAGAAAGTGACAGCGGAGGAATTAGCTTCCAATTTCGGCTTACCCCTTGATCAGATAGCACGCAATATGTTTCCTGAACAGACAGAAGCACTGAGAATGCGTCTGATGGATGAATGCTGTGAACAGGAGAATATTTATTTGGCAGAACATGGCGGTATTCTCTACCCGAAGCTGGAAGAGACCTTGCAGAAGCTTTCAGAGAAATATCCGCTGTTTATTGTCAGCAATTGTCAGAACGGCTATATCCAGAGCTTTTACAGCGGCAATCATACAGCGAAGTACTTTAAAGATTGTGAATGTATCGGTGTGACCGGCAAATCTAAAGGAGCAAACATCCGCCTGGTCATGGAAAGAAACGGACTCAAATCTCCGGTCTACATCGGTGATACCCAGGGAGACGCCGATGCAGCTGCACAGGCCGGCATTCCGTTCATTTATGCTGCTTATGGCTTTGGCCAGGTCAAAGCCTTCGATGCAGAAATTCACACCTTTGAAGAACTGCTTGATATCGTGGAATAAGCAGAACTATATCTGAATGGATTCAAAAAGAGTTATTCGAACACAGGTGCTTCAACGTCGGCCGGTACTTAGGCAGTGCATGTACTGCCTTATGTACCGCTGCCAGACGTTGGCAACGAGAATGTGCCTGTGTTGAATAACTCTTTTTGAATCCATATATTGTTTCAGAAGCCGCACTGCATTATTCCGTCATGCGGCAGTCTTATTTATGATTTAAACGTTAAAGCGGAACAGAATCACGTCGCCGTCTTTGACAACATATTCCTTGCCTTCCATACCAACAATGCCTTTTTCCTTGGCAGCAGAGAGACTTCCGTTGTCAAGAAGATCCTGATAGTTGACAACTTCGGCTTTGATGAAACCACGTTCAAAGTCTGTATGGATCTTGCCGGCAGCCTGTGGGGCTTTTGTACCTTTCTTAATCGTCCATGCACGGCACTCATCTTCGCCGGCAGTAAGGAAACTGATCAGACCAAGCAGGCTGTAGCTTGCTGCTACCAGTTTGTCAAGACCGCTGGAGGAAACACCCAGGTCTTCCAGGTATTCCTTCTTCTCATCGTCATCAAGGTCAGCTAATTCCTGTTCGATCTGAGCACAGATAACAAAAACTTCAGCGCCTTCTTCCTTAGCCATTTCTCTTACCTTGGCAACATGTGGATTGGATGCGCCGTCATCAGCCAGATCATCTTCAGCTACGTTGGCAGCATAGATAGTTGGCTTTGCAGTCAACAGGTTGTAATTCTTAAACCAGATCTGTTCGTCCTCATCGTCAGATACTTCAAATGTTCTTGCCATCTTGCCGTCTTCAAGATGCGCCTTGACAGCCTGAGCCAGTTCAAGCTCTTTGGCATAAGCCTTATCCATCTTTGCCTGTTTGGCAATCTTGGCAATTCTGCGCTCAAGAATCTCGATATCAGAGAAAATCAGTTCCAGGTTAATCGTCTCAATGTCTCTGGCAGGATCAACAGAACCGTCAACATGAATAATGTTGTCATCTTCGAAACAGCGGACAACATGGACGATAGCATCTACTTCACGAATATTGGCAAGGAACTGATTGCCCAGACCTTCACCTTTGCTGGCACCTTTTACAAGGCCTGCAATGTCCACAAATTCGATGGTGGCAGGTGTTACCTTCTTTGTGTGATACAATTCACCGAGTTTCACAATTCTTTCATCCGGAACAGCAACAATACCTACGTTTGGGTCGATAGTTGCAAACGGATAGTTGGCAGACAATGCGCCGGCTTTTGTCAGAGAGTTAAATAATGTACTCTTTCCGACATTTGGCAGACCAACAATACCTAATTTCATATCTATTTCCTCACTTTCAATGCAGTTTTCCGTATTATTTTAGCACAGTTCCTGTAAAAAGAACAGCTATTTTATGACTTGATTTTTGCAATAAAGCAGTTTACAATGGAAAAATAGAATTTATGTAATTGTTTGGAGGTGTCCGGATCGGAACAGAATAATTACAGAAGGAGGAGCATTGATGACAGGAGCAAGTATCCGGTTCCCGCATTTGGGGATTGTGATTGAACATCTGGGAAAGAGTATCTCTATATTTGGTTTTGATATTGCCTATTATGGCATTATTATCGGCGTCGGCATGCTGTGCGGTATTGCAATGGCTGTGCATGAAGCCAAACGGACAGGGCAGAATCCGGAGATGTATTATGATTTTGCTTTGTGTGCGATTATATCAGCGATTGTCGGATGCAGAATTTATTATGTGGCATTTGAGTGGTCCTATTACAGTCAGCATCCTTTGGAGATCTTTAATCTGCGGCAGGGCGGCCTGGCTATATACGGCGGCATTATCGGCGGATTCATCTGCATGATTATTTTCTCGAAGATCAGGAAGGCCAGTCTGCTTCTGATGGCAGATACGGTTGTGCCGGGACTACTGATCGGGCAGATCATCGGCAGATGGGGCAATTTCTTTAACAGAGAAGCTTTCGGCGGTTATTCTGACGGTCTGCTGGCTATGCAGATCAGAATGGACGAGGCTGCTTATACGACCCAGGATCTTTTAGACAAGGCAGTTACCGTTGATGGTGTTCAGTACATTCAGGTTCAGCCGACATTTTTGTACGAGTCTCTCTGGAATCTGGGGGTTTTGGTGATCATCCTGCTTTACAGGAAGCACAAGAAGTTTAATGGGGAACTTTTCATGATGTACTTGTTTGGATATGGTATCGGGCGATTTATTATTGAACAATTCCGAACAGATCAGCTTTTGCTTCCGTATATAGGTTTGCCTGTGTCACAGGTGTTGTCAGCCTGTCTGTCTGTTTTTGCATTGATCGTTATGATTTACAAGCGAAGCCGGCTGAAAAAGGCATCAAAGACAGCTGCATAACAGAATATTTTGAATCTTATGAAACACACTGTCAGGTGGGGGATGATCCCATCAGACAGTGTGTTTTTGTTGTATATAAAACTGCATTCTGTTTACAAAAATTTGTAACTGTTCAGAGCCAAGCAAAATTTCAAAAAACAGGTATAAAATGCTT
>OLOZ01002106.1_pt1 | contig 11985 bp, 15 predicted proteins | sample 1673021 | NCBI WGS metagenome assembly OLOZ01 (sample SAMEA3136747, study PRJEB25190) | human gut metagenome | biome: human gut; feature: human-associated habitat; material: faeces | place: Austria | collected 2013
GACCTCTTGACTGCCAGTCAAGCGCTCTCCCAGCTGAGCTACGCCCCCGTGCGAAGAAGTACTATACGGGAACTCGGACCACGATGCAAGGACAATTTTGGAAAAACTTTCCTGGGGCGGCGGCACGGATGCGGGACGGACTCGAGAGCGATGGGCCCGCGATGCCCGACTAAGTCCGCGGGGCGCGCCCCGCGGGAGGGCGGCGCTGCCGCCGTCCTCCCATCAGGCTCCACTCCGCCCGCTCCCGGGGCCTCCCGCCACGAAACCGGCCCATCTACTACGTTTGGCCGGCATCCCCCGACCATGGCGTTTCGGGCAAAAATAAAACCGCAGGTAGACGGCCTGCGGTTTTCGCGAAATACGGGATATGGTCGAGGAGCCGGGCTTAAACGTAGTAGATGGGCCGGTTTCGTGGCGGCGGCATCGCAGGCGGCTGACCGAGGGCGCCCGGAAGTGAGCAGGGTGCCCGTCTAACGACCTATTTCCAGCCAGTTGCATAGTACGTTGGCTCGCAACTCCATTTCCGTCGTCTTTTGCACCTTAGTTTTGCACCTATAGCGCAATTCCAAGCGCGAGCAAAGACTTCGCACGATCGCATCAAGCTGCTCGGCATCGTTAAGCATGCCGTGCGTAACCAGAAAGACGTCATACCCCATACTTTGCAGCGCCGTCATGCGTTTGGCATCGTGGTCGAGCACGGCGCCCGATCCGTGGATAACCTCTCCCTGAATCTCCACAATGCCTGCTTTCATTATGGTTGGATTTACGATCACGATATCCCCGTAGCAGACTTTTTGCCCTGCAATGCTCTGCGCCGATGCGGTAAGCGGCGTAAGGTCGTTAACATAAACGTTTCGAAAGCCGGCACCGCCGCGAGAGCGAGGAAGCGATAGCAATAAAATTCCTGCAACTTCAAGCGGAGAAGCTGCTATACCTGTCACCAGCTGCGCGGCGTTGTAAAACTTCGTACCCCACTTTCGTCTTTTCATCTTACTGGCATACTCATGAAGCTCGTGTAATTCGATGAGCGGCTTCCTCATCCAGAGCGAAGTGCCCTTTAGCCTTGTGACCTCCTTCGTTTTCTTTTGTCCGTTGGGCCCCTTCGTATTTACCTGTTCTTTGACTTTTATGCGCGCATAAACGCGTTTCCATTGTGGTTCGTCTTGGCTTTCATCGAGGTCAAAGAGGGATTCGGTGGTTGCATTCTCGGCAGCGTCATTGGCTTTGTCTAGTTCCGCCTCTGCTGCAGCGGTGGGCTCAAAGACTGAGAACCATCCGCAAAATTCGTACATGGCAAGGACAAGATCGGTTGGAGATACAAAGCGCGCCATGGTAAATAGCGTCGCAAGTGGATTGGTAACCCTAAAGCTCATCGCGGTTTCCAGCGTGCTATCCACCCCCGAAGCATCATCACAGTGGATTGTTGTCCGTAATCCCGAATGGTAGTTAACGCCACCGGCCAATGTTGTGGTAATAATCGGAGTTTTGAGGACGTCGACTACAAAGGGCGATTGAGATAGGGCTCGCCAGCCGTCTTCAGGGCTTGGCAGTCTTGGGTAGAGGTCACGGACCTGCGGTGGACAGCGCCAGTAGCGGAATGCGGTGTTTGCGCAGACGATCTCGTCCATATGGGCCTCCCCTAGCTTTGGCTGCGTGCCGTTATGTTTGCAGGTAGACCGATTATCAATGGCGGCATCATGCCGGTAAGTACCGGAAGCTGACCAAATGCCGACAAATAGATTGACGCATTTCGCCTAAAGATTGCCGTGTGGCACAAATCTGCTGGCAGGCGTTCTGGGGCCGTGGTCCCTATCTCCACATTTGTACGTGAATCCCATGGCAAATTCAATGAAAGAGCGCATGAGCTTTATGCAAAACACGCGATGACGTCAGCACAAGAGAGATCAGCTAGAAACGCGTTTAATATTATCGATTCGATTTTGGTGTCAGATTTGGTGTCAAAAAGAAAAAGGCCAGAGACTTAACACCTCTGACCTGTGCTTTAGATGGTGGGCGATACAAGATTCGAACTTGTGACCCCATCCGTGTGAAGGATATGCTCTACCCCTGAGCCAATCGCCCGTCGCCTTTCGGCAAAAGAGATACTAACATAGCTGCGCGAGGTTTTCCAAGAATTTTTTGCCCCCGATTTTAAATTCGTGGGTGCTAGCCAAGCCAAAACAAACAAAGCAATCGGAAAAACTGCAGCTAAACCACCATTTTCTGCTTTATCCACGAGGTCTCTGTGCGGCAGATAAGTCGCGCGTTGTTGTAGGCCATGTCGAGCGTGAGGCAGGTGCGCGCGGCGTAGAAGCCGTCCTCGCGCTGGATGGTCAGCGCCAGTTCGGGCTTGTCGCCGGTCAGGCACAGCGGTAGGAGTAGCTGGATCCGGCCGCCGTAGAACTGCGGCACCGCGAGTGTATAGTTGGCTGCGGCGCGGCGGGCGGCCTCGACGACGGCTCCTTCAAAGGCTCGGCGCAGCAGCAGCGAGTTGCCCTCCCCCATCAGGCTAGCGGGAATGCGCGTAAGGTTTTCCTCGTCGCCCAGAATGTGGTCGATGTTGGAGCGGATGGGAAGGCGGTAGTCAAAGACCAGCTCGGAGGGGTCCTCGGCAAAGCGCACGCGGCACGGCAGGTACTCAAACGAGACCAGCATAGGGTCGCTTTCCTTAAAGAACCCCTTCAGAAACCAGCGCTGGCGCGCGTCGGGCTTGGTGTTGGGCTCAAACAGGCCGTAGATGGTCTCGTAGCGGCGCGTGTACAGGCCGGTGTTGAATAGGCAACGGTCGTCGTCGAACACCAGCGGCAAGTTGGACGGGGCGGTCTGGTCCACGTCGCGCTCGGTCAAGAACACCGCGCGGCTAAACGAAAACGACAGGTAGTTTTTGAGGATGCGGTTGCCGGGACCCCAGTCCTCGGGGTCGGCGAGGTCGGCCAAGCGCTCGTAACAGGGCTCGGGGCAAAACGCAAAGTCGTATACATTGCTGCACAGGGTGTTGGGGATCTCCACGTGACGTCCAATCAATTGAAAACCGGTGTGTGGATGCTTAGATTCTATACGTGCGATGCAATACCGGGGAGCACAACACAGTGGCATTAGGAGTCGTACTCTACAGCGATCGGTTGCCAGATGAGGTCCTCGATGCTGCAGTGTAATGTTTTTGCGAGCGCCAATGCCGAGGATACCGAGGCACGGCGCAGATCCAGTTGGTTTTGCTCGTAGAGCTGTATGGCACGGATTTTGACTCCCGATTGGGCGGCCAGCTGTTTTTGGGTCAGGCCGGCTGCCTTTCGTGCTGCCTTGAGGCCCTTTTTGCCTGCCTGGGCTTTGTTCCATTTATCAATGACTATCTGGGCGAATATATCTTCGGAGGCCTTATGAAGCGGATGGTACGAGCCGATAATCCAATCGAGTGATGCCACATCAAAAAGTTCGCTAAAGCCTAGGCTGCACGTCCACTGCGCGTATGCCAATACCCAACCTGCCCAGTATTGCGGGGAACGGTCGAACGGATAGGCCTCCCTGAATTCGACGGGCTTCAGACCCGCGTGAACAATGATCTCGCGCGCAAGCTCGTCGCCCGACATGCCGCAGACAACGCGTGGGATACCGCGCTCAAACTGTTTCATCTCAAGAGCGTTTGACAAGATCGCCGTCAGTTCGGTCGGATTCAGCCCTTGGTCGCAGAGGGCAAAATCGACTGCCTCGCCCAGCGTTCTCATAGCGTCCTCGAGATACACTTCACTGTAGGCGCAGGTCATCTGCAGTCATCCCCTCTCGAATGATGTCGACGATGTGGATTCCCTCAAACGGGTTTTCGGCAAGCAGCTGCCGATACTGTTCTCTTGACGCTTCGTCTCGTTCCCCGGCCAATGGGCCATACAGGGCTAGCGGTGCGCGCTCAAATCCAGCAAATCGAACATTCTTAATCGCACGCTCGCTTTTGAGCATGATCTGCTCCCCCAGGTTGCCAAGCCTCATAGATCGACCAAGTTGCTCAACGGTGATCGTATTGTTCACAAATGCCCTGGCATAGCTAAAGTACGAGCCGTCCGCACGCCATCCTCTAATCACATCATAGGTTTCAGTATCCGGTAAAAAGTGATCGTGGAGATATTCGCACGCCCCTACGGCAACGGCAGTATCTTTACGAAAAGAACGATGCTCTATGAGCAACGCTATCCAATGCATGACGCTATATTGCGGCGATAGCAGGTCGAGGATATTAAGATCGGTCATATCGAGTTCATATCTATTTGCAAAACCATCGACATCCCGAGAGCATGCCCATTCCTTTGCAAGGTCGAGGCTCTCTGTGCAATAGTATCCCTGTCCATAGTCGTTATGGACTTTCCCCAGGCCAAGCTGGGGAGCCTTAATGTTTTTCTGAGAACCATGCCACAGCTTTACACGAGTCTCCTAACAGGTATCGCCCTAACGATAGTTTATCAGAATATCGTTAGGGCGATACCTGTTATCTGGCGTATTCGACCGACGCCCTTACTCCACGCTCTCCGGCAGTATAGATATTGCTTGATATTAGAGGCGCCTCCAATCAATGCGATTGAAGGCGCCTTCTCCGCGAGCATTGTTTTGATTCCGTTGGTCGCGCTTTACGACCAAGATCTTCTCGGTAGGCTTTCTTTTGATTCCGTCGGTCGCGCCTTACGACCAAAATCAAAGTCAAGCATACAAATGAATGGGAAGAGCTGCAAGGCAAACCCAGAAGTCACACGGTCGGCTCGTCAGCCCTCGGGCTTTTGACCAAGCGCTTCCTCGAGCTCCAGAAAAAGCTCGTATACACTGTCCAAAAACAAGAATTCGAGGCATTATGTCACCGCAGGTCCGGCTTTTTTGCCGTTCTGCAAGCTCGAAGATAAACGGAGTGTTTGATCTAACGAACTCGGGCAAAAATCCAGATCGTCAGTAGAAAAGCCTTCGACTTTGAACCAATTAACCCTAGGCAATAAGCATTCCGCATGGTCAAAGCCAGGGCCAATCGGACGCTTAACGGCTATGCGAACGGTCCCGTCATCCCTAGCATAAGCAAAGTTCATTACTCCGCCCCGCTGTCCTAGATAAACTCTCCCGTCTCTAGGTCAACGAAGTCCGCGAGCTTTATCTTTCCGGAGAAGCCGCTCCCCTTGTACTTTCCCGCATAGGTCTCAGAGTCGAACTTGAACGAAATGTTATAAAGCTTTCCGGTCTTTGTCTTCCTGATCAGCCCGTTTTCCAGCATGTAGCTCAGTACCCTCTTATGGCTTTCTTTATCGTTGCCATTTAGGTAAAAGCAGCAGACACCTTGTTTCGAACCCGCCGCGATGAGCGTTTCGGGGTTCGAGTATTTGGCCTCTACGACGACGCCATCAAGAACTGCCGTTCCGACAATGTCGTCCATGAGGGCGGTTTTGAATGGAGAGAAGAAGAACATCCATTTGCCGCATTGGACGGGATCTATGTCGTGGATTCGCTCCTTATTGATAAACCAAATCCATGAGAACGATTTGACCCTGGCAATCGAGCCAGATTCGTTAAGAAGCGTTTCTTCGACGGACGGCGTTAATTCCTCGTTGTTGCCTGTGTTATTTGAGCTTGCCATTTCATTTATCCTAACATTCGCCCTTAATAAAGCTCCTCGCCAGCAGCCTTAAGCACTTGTATCGCTGCGCGTTTGAGCTCATCGAGACTTTCGTAGCCGCTTTCCGACAGCGGGACTATGCGCACGCTGAATGAGTCACCGTACTTGTAGTCGGCATACACATCGCAATTGCCCCTACCGAGAAACTGTATTGCCGCCCAGTCAATCGCTTTTGCGCTTTGGCCTATGTAGTACAGATCTTTGGTTGCATTATGGACAATGAAGATGCCAGTAATTTCGCCTTGCTGTGTCAGGGCCTTTCGCTGAGCCATAAACTCTTCGGCGCTTGCGGCTATTTGAGGATCATCTTCTAGGAGCGATTGGCGTAGCCCCAGTATTTTCTCCTGTTGCTTTGATGCTGTAATAACAAGAAGGAGCCCGTCCACAAAAAAGAACAAGCCAAAGAGTAAGAAAGTAAAAGAAAGCGAGCCATATATGTTGGCACTCGATGACAGAGCGGAAAAGAGACCGACAATTACCAATACAAGACCAGTAGCGCTGAAGACTTTTCCAATCGGGATGAGCCTTCTTGGAGGGGCCGATGCGACGGTTTTGATTTGATAGTAGTTCCTCATGGTATGACTCTAGTGATATAGGCAATTGGATCCAAATGGAGCTTTATAAACGGCAGCATTTGAATTGCAATTATCTTATCGCTCTGGCAGATGGGGTGTAAGGCTCAACATCGGTAATAGATCGAGAGGCAGTCGAGCTGAACAAAATAGTGCCGTCGCAGCGATAGCTGATACGGCACCAATCTCTAATAAATTGATTTAGTAGAAGGCTAAAGACTTCTGCAATGGCTGCATTCACTTCTCCCCTGGTCTCACTTAAACGAGGTCTTAGCAGCGATATGCGGCAGCCAAGGGCACTGTTCCCAGAATGAAAAGCGTTAAGGAAGCGGCAATCCAGTTGCTGTCGCCTGTCTTGGGGAGTACCACAGTGGTCGCGGTGGCGGACTTGGACTTGGACGGCGTGGACACTGTGGTCTTGGTTGCTGTCGTTGTTGTCTTGGTTGTCGTGGAAGCGGGTTTCAGCGCCGGATTTGCCGTGGGCCCTGTGGTGGGCTCTCCGGCAGCGGGGTTAGCATCGGCGGGAGGCTTGTCCGCGCTATCGCCAGGCATATCGACCCCGTCGTTCTCCCCCGCCGGAGGCGTGGCGACATCGGGCTCAACCACCACATGCGGTGCCACCGCACCGGAGGCATCAACCACGCCACCAGCACCAAAGGTCCCGCCAGCAGGCGCCACAAACCGCGCGGACACAAGCGACCCACCCAGGCAAGCAACACCGCCATCGGCACCGGTCGCATCGAGCCACGAGGCGTCGACGGAAAGACGACAGCCGGCCGCGCCAGCGCCAAGGCCCGCATCCTGCAGATACACGCCGTAGGCGCGTACGCCCGCTCCGAATCCGTCGCCCGCGGCAACGACGCGTCCGCCGCCGCGCACGGCCATGTCGCCTGAGATCACGCCGGCGACCGCCTCGTCGGAAATATCGGCCCCCGTCCGCCCGGGCATCGATGGTGCATCCGTCCACCACGAGCGTCTGCGAAACGTGGATCCCGCACTGCGAGCCCGTCGCCGTCAGGGTCCCGGTGCCGCGAAGCGTCAGGTTGCCCCACACCTCCATGCCGCACAGCGTGATGTCCGCATCGGGCGCATGCGACTCCGTCATGGAGTTTTGCCCGGCAAGCGTCAGCACGAGGTCTCCCTCAGCGCCGATGGCCTCGCCCGCGTAGCCGTTAAGCTCCAGTTGGTCGGCATCGGTCCAGGCCCAGCCAGGGCCCGACACGCCCGGTTCGTAGTACGTCGCGCCCGCGATGATGTGGCTCTCCGCGCCCGCGGCATAAGAAGGCCTGCCCAGCAAAACGCATAGGCAGGCCATGGCAACAATCGCAATGCAACGACGGCTGGCGTGGGACTCGGCAGCAAATATACCCGCTCCGATCTTCGCAGGAGCCAATAGAATGTGCACCAGTAAATGTCCTGGTAGCAGCAGCTATTAGTTTAGCGAGATCAAGCCGCAAACAAAGAAAATGTTCCTGAACAGTGCCAATAATTAGGTGTAAATCGTTTTGTCAGTCGGTGAAAGGAGATTATGCCTAACGTAATCTCCTAGACCACTAAGAGCACGCCCTTTTTTTCGCGTGTTTCATGACAATTTGGATGGATTTAAAAAGACTTTCCGGGCTCAGGTTTAACAGAGCCCGGAAAGTCTGTCTCTCCTGTAAGGCCTCTTGCCCCATCATTCAGCACTGCACGTGGAAAGTCTTTACTGGAGTGCTTTTTTGACAGCGTCGTAATCCCATTTGAGTACACCATCTTTCCAGCATTTCATAGGAACATGATTTCCTTCGAATCTAACTTTTAAAGGACATTTCGACCTTGTGACGCGTGCGGAGTTGTACAGCACAACGATGTCGATGCCGGCCTGAACGGCTTTATCGCATTCGTATTTAATGAAGCTACGATAGTCGACGCTATGCAAACGAGCGCAGCTTGAAGTCCATGAATTATAGCTTCCACAGTGCTGACAGCTTCCTTTAGTTACGGAGTCGGTCGAGTCTCCAACGATAAGTACGAATCGTTTAGATCCATCCATTCTCTTTTTCAGAGAGCTCTTTATGCTGCATGGCAAACTGGAGTCGCGCGACTGCTGCAGGTCGTGAGCGTCCGGAAACGAAAGCCCCCAATAATTGCTGTCGTTCCATTTATGCAGCTGCTCGACCGCATCTCGATCACCGTCCCAGTCGGCGGCGATGTAGGTTCTTGTCCTATAAACCATCTTTCTCTCCAATCCTATTGTTCCAGGCCTCTGCATAACCGTTAACCTCGAATAACCTCATGCGTGCAGCGGTCTTCTTCGTTAACACGACAACAACGCCTTCCTTAAAATGATGCTTGGAAGCCCTCAGGGTGCAAAGCATGCAACGAAGAAGATCATCCTCTGAGGGTTTTCCGTTTTCGAACCTTGTTATTCCAGACCCCAACAACGGAAGTACGATTCGCCTGCCTGCATACATCCGATCGAGCTCGTCCCACATATTGAGCAAGCATTCCGCATACTGACCACGATGAAGACAAGCACGATTTACTTCATCCATATGGGTAAAGGCAAGCAGGGCGAAGTCTTCGCAATCCTTAACAGTGCCGAGAGGATAGCAAATTCGGCCATCCCCAGCCTTAAAAGGTTTCAGTAAACTCGGTTGCCTTTCTTCGAAAACCTGCTTAAGAGCGTTCCGGTCGGCATACTTCTCAACAAAAATGCCGTTAAGGGAGTTTTTTGAAATGACCTTAACGTCAACCTTGATGTCGAAATACTCATCGAATGGAATGACCTTAACGCCCTCAGTGCCAAAGAGATCGCCGACAACAATATCAACGTCCATTCCGTTAATAAGCAAATGGACTCCATCTTTACTGTGATGGTATATAGCGATAGCTACGAAGAAGGCCAGTAGGACAAATAGAATGACGAGCGCGAAGAGCCTAAACAGACACCCCGAATCCTTCGGAAGCAGGTCAATGAGAGACACGCCCGCAACTCCCATAATCGTCGAAATCGCACCAATGATTGCAAACGACCATTTAAAAGACTTTTTTACAAGCGACCATGTAACTATATGAATAATTTGTTTTAGCAAACGGACTCTTCCATAGACGAATTTAAAATCCTGAATAAATCTTAACCTTTTCGCGTTCATTCAGTTTTCCTCACGTAGCGAGTTCATATTTGTTACCCCAAGAAGTAACAAATTGGTTTATTAGGAATGGGCACATCAGCAGTTGCTCATAAACCCCTCCCATATTGCCGATAATCACTATCAATAAGTATTTCTAGAGCCACCTGAGGGTACGATCGAATTTATTGGACTTTAGATTAGAAGAGCATCCGCTTCCTCGCTATGAAGTCGCAGGGTCAACACGTGGGGACTTCAGGCTTCACGTTATTGTCAATTTAAGAAAGCTCAATCGAGCTTTCTGCAACCTCAATGCCGGGTGCGTATTTCCTACCGAGGAGTCTAGAATCACGCGGTTTCCAGGCGTCACGCTCTTCAAGAGAAATAAACGTCGCAAGAACCGACTCGACATCCTCACCGGAATATCGAGTCCAAGGGATACGTCCAGTCATGGCTACACCTTAATTGAAGCTAATTAAAATATCCAATCACTAATTTAAATACTCGGGTTTAATGAACTTGATTCCCCTCTTTTTAATGGCCCTCCACTCATCGGACGGTAACCACTCTTTTGATCGAATTTGGTAGAGTAAAAGCCACATCTCTTCAAATTCTCGACCTTTTTCAGGAAATTCCTCTGCAAGATCGTTTAGCCGATCAAGCACTGCTTTGTTTTTAAAGTGCTTGGCGTATAAATAGGCGAATAAATACAGTAGGCAGTCGTTGGACTTTTCGATATCCTCAAATTCGGGTACATCAATTTCAAAGTCATACTTAATTGCGTAGTAAAGTCCGTAGCAAACCGAGAGATAGTCGCCACGATTAAGGCACTCATAGATGATGCTGTTTGAGAGGCACTCGATATATTCCTCGCCCATGCCCAACGGCTCAATTACCGTTTCCTCAAATGTCGGCAGAAGGTATGGAAATACGATTGCGAGGTGTATAGCAAAATCTCGAAAATAGGCTTTTGCCGAAGGCTTCAACGAATGCGATGCGAGCATTTTAAATGCATACAACAATATTGAGGCATTATTATGATAAGAGGGAAGTTGGCTGACCGCGTATTCCAAAAAGGACGACACGTCCTTGTATCCAAGTGGATCCGACTTAATTGGCTCATTACGCCTTAAAGAATTCACCCAGCTTTGTGAGAGCGCCATGGGTAATTCCAGTACCTCAGTTTTCTTTTGATTCAGTCTCAGGCGAAACTTGGACAGCTCTTCTTGTAACGAGAGGATAAAACCCTCGCCCTCTTGTTGTGAAGCGACGCAACAGCTGTAATCATCAATATTACGAATAAATCGATAGCCTTTATTGTATAAATTGGCATCGATGACTGTAAGAATTAGTTCTGAGACTACATTCGAAGAATGTGGTCCAATCAATAGCCCGTGGGTCTCACCGTCTGACACATTTTGAAGCAATTTGTCAATTTTATTCGCCCAGTTATCTGGACGAACTTCTCTGTCTAGTTTCGCCGTATCCCTACCCATAATCGCCAACGGCAAAGAATGCGTATATATACTTGGAAAACAGGTGGATATGTCGCATTTGACAACATATTGCTTCCCAATAAGAATGGCAGGTTCTGGACTAGGGTCTTTCATCCAGTTTGAATAGTTCATTTGGAAAATGGCCTGTGAATCAGGAATCACACGAGGATGAATTCTGCTAACCGAATAAGACTGCAATAAAGTGTGTTTTTTGACGTGACAAACTATTTCGTTCCAGCTATTGGCTATACCGCGAGCCAAGCGCTCATATGTAAAGGGGGTCGGAATGCCAAACTCTCAATATTGACCATTGCAACGTATGTAATTAAATCTAATCCAATCTGAGGGCGAAGCGTTACTTGTCATTTTGCGATTATTGCAATACGAGAGAAAATTATCAGCCGTAAAAATAGGAGGTAGTTTGTCGGCAAACCATCCTTCAATAATTAGTCCGTTGTAGACAGCATCCTCCGTAAGCTCTTGCCAATAAGCCCAGTAGGCCTTGGAAGGAGCGAAAAGCTTATCATAGGATTGGAGCACCATTACTGACCTTAAATAATTAGCTTCATTTCACACTATTAGTTTAATCAAACGGTTTCTATATAGGGATGATTAATTCCTGCCATTAGCAGTATATGTTTCCGCGCAGAACACGGGGCCATAGATAAATTCGATGCGATACGCATGGCGACGCCATTGGAGCTCGTGGTTTTTCTGGCACCGGCGTTACGGCCGAATGCTGATCTGCCCTGTGCTTCGCGACCAGATAAGCCGTGAGCACAGTTGAACCCATGTAACGGAAGATATCCTAACACAAGGCGGCCAGGACCGATTTAGGCCGCGCACGGCAACATATCGTTCATTTGACGTGTTTAAGGGGGTTGTTTTGGGATGTTGATCACGTTGACGCAGGTTATTGGGGCGCTGGCAATAATTGGGAGCGTTCCTGATGCCCAAATGGAGCAGCGAGCTGCACTGGTAATTGCGATTGGATAACAAACTATGTACAGACATGGGAAATAAAATGTGCAACTTTTTGTTGGTGTGGGTATCGGTTTGTGTGCCGAGCTGTTTTGCCATGAAAAAAGGCCTTCGGAATTCCGAAGGCCTTTGCATTCACGATGGTGGAGACGAGGGGGATCGAACCCCTGACCTCTTGACTGCCAGTC
>OLOZ01002109.1_pt1 | contig 11977 bp, 9 predicted proteins | sample 1673021 | NCBI WGS metagenome assembly OLOZ01 (sample SAMEA3136747, study PRJEB25190) | human gut metagenome | biome: human gut; feature: human-associated habitat; material: faeces | place: Austria | collected 2013
TCTCCGACAGCTACGCCACCGGCATCCAGTCCATCATCGTGCCCAACGATTCCGAGATTGCTTCTCCCGACGATCTGGCCGGTAAGAAGATCGGCACCCAGCGCGGCACCACCGGCTACATTTACTGCTCCGATGATTTCGGTGATGAGAATGTGGTTGCTTACGACGACGGTCTGACCGCTGTGCAGGCCCTGAACAATGGTCAGGTGGACGCTGTGGTCATCGACAACGCTCCCGCACAGGAGTTCGTGGCTGCCAACCCCGGCCTGAAGGTGCTGGATACCAGCTACGCCGAGGAAGATTACGCCATCGGCATGGCAAAGGGTTCTGCTCTGGAGGACGCTGTCAACAAGGCTCTGGAGGAGCTGAAGGCTGACGGCACCCTGCAGGCCATCGTGGACAAGTACATCAACGCCAACTAAGCCGCGTGCCCTGTACCATTCCCGTACCCAAGGAGGCGCCCCGCTCCGGGGCACCTCTTTTTTTAGAAAAAAGTGGTTACAATTTATTGACAAACAGAAAGCGAGGATGTGAATGGCTGCGCAATACGAACTGCTCAAAGAGCTGCTCAACAGCGGCACAAAGCTAAGCTTTGGACAGGATTTCTTTTTTAAGTTTTATCAGGCCTTTCTGCTGAAGGACCGCTGGATGCAGTACATCAACGGTGTGGGCACTACCCTGCTGGTCACCGCACTGGCGCTGGCGCTGGGCGTGGTGCTGGGCAGCGTGGTGGCGCTGGTGCGCGTGACCCACGACCAGCAGCGCCCCGGCCACAAAAACGCGGTGCTGGGCTTTTTTAACGCGGTGTGTCAGGTGTACACCACCATCATCCGCGGCACGCCTATGATGGTGCAGCTGCTGATCATGAGCATGGTCATTTTTTCCAACAGCCGCAACTTTACCATGGTGGGTGCACTGACCTTGGGCATCAACTCCGGCGCGTATGTGTCCGAGATCATCCGCGGCGGCCTGATGGCCGTTGACCCCGGCCAGATGGAAGCCGGACGCAGCCTTGGCCTGAACTACATGACCACCATGGTGGTCATCATCATCCCGCAGGCCATCCGCGCGGTGCTGCCTGCACTGGGCAACGAGTTCATCGTCCTGCTCAAGGATACTTCCCTGATCACCACCATCGGCGGCAAGGAGCTGCTGTATGCTGCACAGGGCATTATGAACCGTACCTATGAAGCCATGTTCCCCCTGCTGGGCGTTGCACTGATCTACCTGATCCTTGTTATGCTGTTTACATGGCTGCTGAGCAAGTTTGAGAGGAGGCTGGCACAAAGTGACCGATAAGATTTTGGAAGTACGCGGCCTGACCAAGACCTACGGCGGCGTAAAGAAGCGCGGCGCAAAAAAGGCCGACCCCACACTGGATGTGCTGAAAGGCATCGACCTTGATATCTACCGTGGCGATGTGGTGTGCCTGATCGGCCCTTCCGGCTGCGGCAAGTCCACCTTTCTGCGCTGCCTGAACCGGCTGGAGACCCCCTCCTCCGGCTCTATCAAGTTTGAAGGCGTGGAGGTGGACGAAGCGCACATCGACCCCGTGCGCCAGAAGATGGGCATGGTGTTCCAGCACTTCAACCTCTTCCCCCACCTGACCGTCAAGCAGAACCTCTGCCTGGCCCCGGAGCTGCTCAAGCTCAAGAGCAAGGAGGAGGCTTCCAAGCGTGCCGAGGAGCTGCTGGCCCGTGTCGGCCTGTCCGATAAAGCCAATGTGTTCCCCAAGAGCCTTTCCGGTGGCCAGCAGCAGCGCATTGCCATTGCCCGCGCTCTGGCCATGGACCCGGATGTCATCCTGTTCGACGAGCCCACCTCCGCCCTTGACCCTGAGATGGTCGGCGAGGTGCTGGAGCTGATGAAGGAACTGGCCCACACCGGCATCACCATGCTGGTGGTCACCCACGAGATGGGCTTTGCCCGCGAGGTGTCCAACCGCGTCATCTTCATCGATGAGGGCAGGATCCAGGAAGATGAGCCCCCGCAGGAGCTCTTCTCGAACCCCAAGCATCCTCGTCTGAAGGCTTTCCTTTCCAGGATGCTGTAATTGGAACTGAAAATGCCGTCGCACAAATTCGTGCGGCGGCATTTTTTGAATGGTTTAAAGTTTCCAGAGACTTTGTGCCTGTTTGTAAAGCCAGAGGGCACGGGCCTGAATCTCAATCTCGTTCCAGTCCGTTTTTGTCAGGGCATCCTGAAGCGTGGAAAGGCCCGATGCGCAGAGCGTAAGACCGGGCTTTTCCTGGCCCTTTCCGGCTTTCTTTGTGCTCCAGTCACTGTCCCGGATGGAGGCGTTCAAAGACTGTGGGATGATTGCGAGATTTCCCAGAGTCAGAAGGATAGAATCTCTTTTTTCTGCGTCCAGCGGGGTAGGGCAGGCGGGCCAGTTGTTGCGCCATTTTTTGGGCATCAGATGCTCAAGACTGTAATTGTTGAAACCATGCAGCACAACAGCACTCTGAGCGGGGTGGATGTGGCTTTCAATCAGATAATGAACACCTTTAGAATAAAGGTTCATCAGTTTAGAATGTTCAAAACCATCCCGAAGTTCAGTATCTGTCGGAATATAAGAATTCGTTCCACTAGCGGCCTGTAATCGAGTGCGCAGATCGTCAGCATCCAGAATCTCATTAGCAATCAAAGAAAGGAAAAGGTTGTTATAGTTTTTAGATGTTGCATGGGTCACGATACGACGCATAACGTAGCTTTCAAGAATACCATACATCTGGTTCAGAGCATTCGTATCAGAAATATTCTTGGCAAGATAGAGAACGTACGGAATCAGCGTTGTTGTTTTTAGACCGAAGATAACCACATTCAGCCGCTCGATACCAAATGTGGATGGAATTGTAGTATCGCAGATATCCGGCTGAAATGTCTTACGGAACAACTCGGCATACTCCCTCAGAGAGGAAAGGATGATCTGTTTGCTTCCGCCGCAGTAGTTGTCCACAAAGCTCTGATAGGAATTTGACAGTCGATCTGTGCGGGCATAAATCAACTTGTCCTCTGTGCTGATACTGTATTTTTTATTTTGGATGAACAATTGAAAATAAGCATCAAAAAAGATGTCGATCAGAGGACGGCGAATGCGGCCGGTCTCTATAATGGTATCCCAGTATTCTTTTGTTGCGGCGCTATTATCAAAGACAGGCTCCCAGATCGTCTGATAATCTGTCAGATTATTACGACTGAAAAAATAATTCTTGAGCAGTTCAGAGGTGGTCAGGCTGACTCCAAGAGAGTTCAGAGAATCGAATATTTGCTGTTCATCATCATTCGCATCCAGGTCGATCCGAACAAAGTGAGTTTTTCCAACGATCGTGGTGTAATTTAATTTGGATGTATCCAATGATTCTACAAAAAAGTTGTAAGCCTGAACGACACGGGATTTTGAAAAGTCATCTGTAATAGAAACTGGTGCGGTCATACCCATTACCTTTTCAAAGGCGGGACGATCGTTTTTTCCATGCTGAAGGCTCAAATCATTCGTGTCTGGAAATCGATAATGAGAATCAAATGTAAGAGACTGCCCTAACTTTAGACAGAGAACTTTCAAGAAGATGAGATATGTTGTCAATCGCTGCTGACCATCGATCAGAAGCAACTGCGTGGAATAAGGCTCGGACGATTTTGGCGTTCCGTTGTCTTTGAAAATCAGGGTACCAAGAAAATGTGGGGACTTTGTTTTGACCGTGAATTCCATATCATTTAGGAAGCGCTCCCAAAGATATTTGTCCCAGACGTAGGAACGTTGAAAAAATGGAATTTCAATCAATGTGGTTCCATCAAAAATGCTGGTGATTGTCGCTTTATGCGCATTCATAGAAAATCCTCCCGCTGCTTTTCAGATTTATTAGTAGAATAGCACGAATCCACTGTGAATTCAATGAATCACAAACAAAAGCTCCCGTTTCTCAGGAAAAGCTGAAAAACGGGAGCTTTACAATTCTACAAAACAGAAGCTATGCGCCTATCCCATGGTCACAACAACTTCCACACCTTCACCGGCCTTTGCCAGCGGCAGGAGGGTGCCCGCAATAGGAGCGCCGTTCACGGTGACGCTCTGCACGCCCTTCTGCACGGCGTGGGGGTTCTCCACCCGGATGTGGTACACGGCACCCCGGTAACGGCGGGTGACGGTGTAGCCTGCCAGCGTGTGGGGGATGCAGGGGTCAACGCGCAGGCCGTCCAGAGTGGGCTGGATGCCCAGAATGTACTGGCTCACGTTCACGAAGGTCCATGCCGCCGTGCCGGTCAGCCAGCTGTTCTTGGCCTCGCCGAAGGTGGGGGCGTCGCGGCCTGCCACCATCTGGCTGTAAACGTAGGGTTCGGTGCGGTGAATCTCGCTGATGTCCTCGATATAGGCCGGGCAGGTCTTTTTGTAGACAGCAAAGGCCCGGTCACCGTGGCCCAGCACGGTCTCAGCACAGCTGATCCATGGGTTGTTGTGGCAGAAGATACCGGCGTTCTCCTTGTAGCCCGGGGGATAGCTGGAGATCTCGCCCAGATTGAGCCGGTAGGTGGTGTAGGCGGGCTGGAGCAGTACCACGCCGTACGGGGTGTCCAGCCGCTCCTCCACGCTCTTCAGTGCGGCTTCGGCCTGACCGGTCTCCCGGCCGATCCCGGCCATCACGCACATGCCCTGGGGTTCGATGAAGATCTGCCCCTCGTCGCATTCCCTGCTGCCCACGGGGGCACCAAAGGCATCGTAGGCACGGCGGAACCATGCGCCATCCCAGCCGGCGGTCAGGGTGGCCTGTTCTACTGCGTCAATGGTGGTGCGGGCACTGGCGGCCTCCTCGGTGAGGTGCAGGTGGTCACAGAGTTCGGCGTACTCGCGGCCGTATTTCACGAACATGCCCGCAATGAACACGCTCTCAGCCACGGGGCCCTCGCTGGGGCCGGTGATCTGGAAGCTCTCGCCCGGGTGCTCCGAGAAGCAGTTCAGGTTCAGGCAGTCGTTCCAGTCGGCCCGGCCGATCAGCGGCAGGCCGTGGGGGCCCAGATGGGTATGGGTGTAGCGGAAGCTCCGGCGCAGATGCTCCATCAGGGGCTGTGCTCTGGTCACGTCGTTGTCAAAGGCAACCGGCTCGTCCAGGATCGACCAGTCACCGGTCTCCCGCAGATAGGCGGCGGTGCACGCAATGAGCCAGAGCGGGTCATCGTTGAAGCCGCTGCCCACGTCGCTGTTGCCCTTTTTGGTCAGGGGCTGGTACTGGTGGTAGGCACTGCCGTCCTCAAACTGGGTGGCAGCAATGTCCAGGATGCGCTCCCGTGCGCGGGAAGGGATCATGTGGACGAAGCCCAGCAGATCCTGACAGGAATCCCGGAACCCCATGCCGCGGCCGATGCCGCTCTCGTAATAGCTGGCACTGCGGCTCATGTTGAAGGTGACCATGCACTGATACTGGTTCCACAGGCTCACCATCCGGTCCAGCTTTTCCTCGCCGGAGGTCAGCTGCCAGCCCGAGAGCAGCTCCTGCCAGTAGTCGGCCAGTGCCCTGCGGGCGGCATCCACCTGTGCGTCGGTGGCATAGCGGGCCATCATGGCCTCGGCCCGGGCTTTGTTGATGATGCCGGGAGCGCTGAATTTTTCCCGGACCGGGTTTTCAATGTAGCCCAGCCCGAAGATGATGCTCTTTTTCTCACCCGGTGCCAGCGTGAGATGGAAATGGTGGGCACCCACCGGAGCCCAGCCGTGGGCAATGCTGTTCGAGCAGTGACCGGCTTTGACCGCTTCCGGTGCGGCGGGGCCGCCGTACACGCCGCAGAAGGCATCCCGGCTGGTGTCGAAGCTGGTAACAGGGGCGTTGGCCCAGAACACGGCGTAGTGATCCCGGCGCTCCCGGTACTCTGTCTTATGATAGATGGCACTTTCCACCACTTCCACCTCGCCGGTGGAAAAGTTGCGCTGGAAATTGGAGCTGTCGTCCATGGCATCCCACAGGCAGAACTCCACATAGCTGAACACGTCCAGCGTGCGGGGGGCAGCGGTCTTGTTTTCCAGCGTCAGCCGGTCGATCTCACAGGCATCGCCCCGGGGCACAAAAAGTTCCTGAGCGGCCGCAATGCCGTCTTTTTCGCCCTGCAGGATCGTGTAGCCCAGACCGTGGCGGCAGGTATAACGGTCCAGTTCCGTCTTGGCGGGCTGCCAGCCCGGGTTCCAGATAGTGCCGCCATCGTTGATGTAGATGCGGTGGCCGTCCATGTCCAGCGGGGAATTGTTGTAGCGGTAGCGGGTCAGCCGCCGCAGCCGGGCATCCCGGTAAAAGCTGTAACCGCCGCCGGTGTTGGACACCAGACTGAAAAAGTCCTCGCTGCCCAGATAGTTGATCCAGGGCAGGGGAGTGCGGGGCGTGTCGATCACATATTCCCGGCGCGCATCATCAAAATGTCCGAATCTCATAGCCTTATTCCTCCTTATAGGGTAAACCGGAAATGCTGAAATCATTTGATGGCGAAAACGATTTAGAATTTGCGGCCCAAGGGTGGGAAAGGCACTTGTCACCCTAAGAATAGTCTATCCTGCGGGAAAAATCAAGAGCGGACCTGAAATATACAACAAGGGTGCAGCGGGCTGGTTCAGGGGTGGAAACCGGTATGGGAACGAAAAAATTATCGAACGGTAACGAAATGTAACGAAAACGATACAGACTGCATAATTCTGAGGAAATGAAATCTCGCAACCTGCTGAAATGCAGACTTTTGAGATAAAACTTTTCTTCTTCTGCTTGATTTTTAGTGCAAAGTGCGCTATATTGAAATTGCGAAAACGATTTAGGATTCGTTCGGGAGCCCTGAGCGGGTCCCTGTGAGGGAGGGCGGCGAAATGTCATCCTTAAAAGATCTGGCGCGTGAATGCGGTGTCTCGGTGGCAACGGTGAGCAAAGCGCTCAATGGCCAGTCGGACATCTCTGCTGCGACTCGCGATCGTGTCCGCGAGGCGGCCCGCCGGATGGGCTATGTGCCCAATATGGCGGCCCGCGCAATGAAGACCAACCGTACCTACAACCTTGGCGTTCTGTTTGTGGACGAGCGGCAGAGCGGTCTGGCCCACGAGTACTTCTCGGCGGTGCTGGACAGCTTCAAGGTGCAGGTGGAAAAGCTGGGCTACGATATCACCTTTGTCAACCGGAACCTCGGCGGCAGAACAATGACTTATCTGGAGCACTGCCACTACCGGGGCGTGGACGGAGCGGTGATCGCCTGCGTGGATTTCAACGATCCGCAGGTGGTGGAGCTGGTCAACAGTGATGTGCCGGTGGTGACCATCGACCATGTGTTCAACAACCGGATGGCGGTCCTTTCCGATAATGTCAACGGGCTTTCGGCGCTGGTGCGGTACGCCTACGCCAACGGCCACCGCCGCATCGCCTTTATCCATGGCGAGCGCACGGCGGTGACGGAGAACCGGCTGGCGGGCTTCTACAAGAGCTGCGCGGAGCTGGGGCTGCAGGTCCCCGAAGAATATGTGCGCAGCGGTGTGTATCACGATCCCGACCGCTGTGCCGAGGAGACCCGGGCCCTGCTGGCACTGCCCCAGCGGCCCACCTGCATCCTCTTCCCCGATGATTTCTCGGCCATGGGCGGCTGCATCGCTCTGCAGGAAGCGGGCCTGAGCATCCCGGAGGATATTTCCGTGATGGGATATGACGGCATTTACCTCTCCCGCGTGATGAAACCCCAGCTGGTGACCTGGCAGCAGAACACCAGAATGCTGGGCCGGATGGCAGCGGATAAGCTGGTGCAGATGATCGAGCATCCCCGTGTGACGCTGGCCGAGCAGATCCCGGTGACAGGAAAACTGCTGGAGGGCGGCTCGGTGCGCAGCATCGAATGAATGGGTTGGATTTGGTTCCGGGCGAACCGGAGCCTTGAATTTGGAACGTTTTTTCACGAAAACCATTGAAGGAGGTTTTTCATTATGAGAAAGATTTCGCGTCGTAATTTCCTGTTGGCTTCCGGTGCAGTTACCATCAGTGCAGCGCTGAGCGCATGCGGCGGCTCCTCTTCTTCTACCGGCGCGGCATCCTCTGCCGCAGCTTCTTCCGCCGCTTCTGCTGCTCCGGCAGCTCAGGGCAAGGTGCTGAATATCTGGTGCTGGAACGATGAGTTCCAGGGCCGCTTCAATAACTATTACCCCGAGGTCGCCTCCATCGCTGAGGATAAATCCACCACCACCCTGAAAGATGGCACCGTTGTCAAGTGGACCATCAACGCCAACGAGAACAACAACTACCAGAATAAGCTGGATGAGGCCCTGCTGAATCAGGAATCCGCCGCCGATGATGACAAGGTAGATATCTTCCTGATCGAGGCTGACTACGCACTGAAGTATGTGGATTCCGATTACGCGCTGGATGTCAAGGCAGACATCGGCCTGACCGATGCCGATCTGGCCGGTCAGTACCAGTACACCAAGGATATTGTCAGCGTGGACGGCAGCCAGCGCGGCACCACCTGGCAGGCGACCCCCGGTCTGTTCGCATACCGCCGCAGCATTGCAAAGGAAGTGCTGGGCACCGATGATCCCACCGAGGTGCAGAGCCATCTGTCCGATTGGGATAAGTTCAACGAGGTGGCTGCACAGGCCTATGCAAAGGGCTACAAGATGCTGTCCGGCTTCGATGATGCTTATCGCACCTTCTCCAACAACGTGGACGCTCCCTGGGTGGACGGCACGACCGTCAAGGTAGACCCCAACATTATGAAGTGGGTCGATCAGACCAAGGAGTACACCGATAAGGGCTACAACAACAAGTCCAGCCTGTGGGACAGCCAGTGGGCAGCCGATCAGGGCCCGAGCGGCAAGGTGTTTGGCTTCTTCTATTCCACCTGGGGCATCAACTTCACCCTGCTGGGCAACTCTCTGGAGACCCCTGTGGCCGAGGGCGGCAAGGAAGAAGTAGGCAACGGCATCTACGGCGATTACGCAGTCTGCGAAGGTCCTCAGCCCTATTACTGGGGCGGCACCTGGATCTGCGCGGCAGCCGGTACCGATAATACCGATATCATCCGCGACGTGATGCAGAAGCTGACCTGCGACGAAGCCATTATGAAGCAGATCACCCTGGATACGCAGGATTACACCAACAACGAGAAGGCCATGGAAGAGATCGCAAACAGCGATTATGCCTCCGACTTCCTGGGCGGCCAGAACCATATCGCCCTGTTTGCAGAAGCTGCAAAGAAGATCGATATGTCCAACGCAGGCCCGTACGATCAGGGCCTGAACGAGAGCCTCCAGAATGCCTTCAAGGATTACTTTACCGGCACGGTGGACGAGGATACCGCAAAGGCAAACTTCGAGACCGCCATCAAGGAAAAGTACCCCGAGCTGACCGATGTGGTCTGGCCCGCATAAGCGCAGCCGGAACCTGAAAACCTTTTGAACCGAATCTGAATGGGGCGGGCCGGACGCTGATCCCGCCCGCCCCGTTTTGCTTTGGGCAGTGTACGTCAGGAGGGCAGTTACTATGGGAGCAAAACCAAAGAAGAACGGCTCGATCAGCTATGCAAAGTGGGGCTATATCTTCATTGCACCGTTCTTCCTCATCTTTGCGCTGTTCCAGCTCATCCCACTGGGGTCTACGATCTATTACAGCTTTTTTGAATATTACCGCAGCGGCCTGAAGATCATCGGCCCCACCTTTGTGGGCCTGAAGAACTACATCACCCTGTTTGCAACCGACCTGCCCAAATACTTTGGCAACACGCTGCTGCTCTGGATCATCGGCTTCATCCCGCAGATCGCCATCTCGCTGCTGCTGGCGGCCTGGTTCACCGACCTGCGCCTGAAGCTGAAGGGCCAGACCTTCTTCAAGACAGTCATCTACATGCCCAACCTCATCATGGCTTCGGCGTTCGCCATGCTGTTCTTTGCCCTGTTCTCGGATAACGGCCCTGTGAACGCTGCACTGGTGGGCATGGGCATCCTCAAGGAGCCCTTCAGCTTCCTGAACAGTGTCTGGGGCAACCGCGGCCTCATCGGCCTGATGAACTTCCTGATGTGGTTCGGCAATACGACCATCATGCTGATGGCGGCCATTATGGGCGTGGACCCCACCCTGTATGAGGCAGCGGAGCTGGACGGCTGCACCCCGAACCAGATGTTCTGGAAGATCACCATCCCGCTCATCCGGCCGATCCTGGTCTATGTGATGATCACTTCGATGATCGGTGGCCTGCAGATGTTCGATGTGCCGCAGATCCTGACCAACGGCAAGGGCGGCCCCGACCGCACCTCCACCACCATGATCATGTACCTGAACAACCACCTGTTCAGCAAGAACTACGGCATGGCCGGCGCGGTCTCGGTGGTGCTGTTCCTGGTGTGCGCAGTGCTCTGCGTGATCGTTTACATGGCCCTGACCAAGGAGGACGACGGCTTGAGCAAGGCCGAGCGCAAGGCCCGCAGGCAGGCGGCCAAACAGGTGAAGGGAGGAAAAGCATAATGTCACACGCAGTCAAGACAAGATCCGAAAAAGCGACCCTTGCGGCCCGCCGCACGGTGTGCTATGCGGCGCTGGTGCTGTTGAGCTTTTTATGCCTGTTTTTCTTCTATGTGCTGGTCATCAATTCCACCCGTACCCATTTTGAGATCCAGAAGGGCTTTTCCTTTCTGCCGGGCAGATCCTTGATGACCAACCTGAAAAACGTGCTGTCGGATGCCAACATCCCGGTGCTGACCGGTGTGCGGAACAGCCTGATCGTGTCCGGCTGCTCGGCTGCCCTCAGTGTCTATTTTTCGGCCCTGACAGCCTACGGCATCTACGCCTATAACTTCCGGTTCAAAAAGGCGGCGTTTGCCATCATCCTGCTCATTATGACCATGCCGACCCAGGTCTCGGCGCTGGGCTTCCTGCAGCTCATCACGAAGATGGGCCTGAAGAACAGCTTCATTCCCCTCATCATCCCCAGCATTGCGGCCCCGGCGGTGTTCTTCTTTATGAAGCAGTATCTGGATGCCAGCCTGCCCATGGAGATCGTGGAAGCCGCCCGCATTGATGGCGCAGGGGAGTTCTACACCTTCAACCATATCGTGCTTCCCATTATGAAGCCCGCTCTGGCGGTGCAGGCCATCTTCTCCTTTGTGTCCAGCTGGAACAACTACTTCATCCCCGCACTGGTGCTGGATACGGCAGACAAAAAGACCCTGCCCATCCTCATTGCACAGCTCCGCAGTGCCGACTTCCTCAAGTTCGATATGGGCAAGGTCTATATGCTGGTGGCCATTGCCATCCTGCCCGTGATCATCGTTTATCTGCTGCTGTCCAAGTTCATCGTCCGTGGTGTTGCACTGGGCGGTGTCAAGGGCTGAGCATTCCGTTCTCTCCTTTGAAAAAAGCACCCGCAGCCAGCAGGCCGCGGGTGCTTTTCTATCCTCTCGTGCTCAGTCGGCTTTGGCAATGCGCTGCATCGCGGTGGAAGCAACATGCTTCTCCTTGATGGCGCGGAGCTGGGCCATGTGGTCGGTGTTTACATGGGCCTGCTGCTGGGCTTCGGAGTCCCACTCCTCAACGATGAGCAGCTCGTCCGGGTCGGCGGCGCTCAGGTAGTAATCGTAACGCTCAAAACCGTCCTCCTGCTGGACCTTTGTCAGAATGCCGGCAGCGGCGACCTCCTGCAGAAAAGCGTCCCGCTGGCCGGGGAGCATACGGTAGGTGACCAGAAGCATCATGTGTTCCATGGTGAAATCTCCCTTATAATGTTCCAATGTGTGTGTTAGACAAAAGCCGCCGGAAATCGCTTCCCGGCGGCTTTTGCTTATTAGGAGGATCAAAAGATGATCCCTGGAGAACTTAGTTCAGGATGGTCTGCTCGGTCTCGACATCAAAGAGGTGGACCTTGTGCGGATCAAATGCAACGCGGACGGTGTCTCCGTTGCGTGCCTTGGAGGTGGGAGCGACACGGGCGGTCATCTTGTTGCCCTTGTACTCCAGGTACAGGTAGATCTCAGCGCCCATCA
>OLOZ01002116.1_pt1 | contig 11943 bp, 19 predicted proteins | sample 1673021 | NCBI WGS metagenome assembly OLOZ01 (sample SAMEA3136747, study PRJEB25190) | human gut metagenome | biome: human gut; feature: human-associated habitat; material: faeces | place: Austria | collected 2013
TATATAAGACACAAGACAAAAAATCTCACGAGGATTCGTTTCAGAAAGACGGAAAAGAAAACAGTTGCATGTTATATACCTTGCATCCAGACATCGCAAATGATTTAGTTTTGCGTAAGAAATTGTGTGAATGCGTGGACTATATCCGTGATAACTATGATATGGAAACGTTTACCAAAATCTAAGGGAGGCAGTTATGAGAATTGAAGACATGGCAACATGGAAAGAAGAAGTTGTTCGTCTGGCTGATGAGAGCGAAGCAAAGCAACATGAAATTCTTGACAAAAACAAGAAAATCAATGAGCTTCAGACGGAACTGGATAAAATGTGTGATTATAGCAATGATTTAAAAAGGCAGCTGAATAAAAATGCAGATATGCCATTTTACGACGAATCCGCAGAAATCGCAAAATATCACAGACAGCATCAGTCCGATTGCATCACAATCAATCAGCTTCAGACCGCATTGGATGTGATAGTTGACCGATATTATGCAAATCTAAGAAAGGTTCATGGGGTGAACTGACATGGGCGTAGAAACAAAAGGTTATCCAGAATGGAGGACGAAGATACAACAGGCACCTGTCAAAGAAATTGCTGACTTTGCGAAATCATATCCGCACGAGTATATGAGAAAATGCTTAGAGCAATATCCGTATTGGGGAAACAAAGACAATGGTTTTGAACGGCAGAAAATTTAAGGAGATTTTTTAATGAGTATCAAATCAGCATTTGAATCTGAGGGGATAGATTTTTCTCAGGTAATGAATCCACCGGAGCCGTGGGACGGACGGGCATTAATAAAGAACATCAATGGCAAGTTGTGGTATTGCTGTCCTTTTTGTGAAAAGAAAGCACTTCTAATTAGCCCAGAGACAAAAATTCGGCATCTTAAATTGAAATGCAAGGGTAGCAACTGTAAGAAAGAGTTCGAGGTGAATGTATGAGTACTTGTTATGATTGTGCGTGTTCAAAAATTGAAACAGACCGCAGCGATGCGGAAGAACTTCAAAAGACTAAACCTGTGGAACTGGACGAACTTTCGGAAGAAACCAAGTTTAGAATTTATAAATTAATTGTAAATGAAATTGGAAAGCATTTTTACAATTGCGAGATGCGTATGTCATATAAAGACTTTATACTTGTTGAGGATTGCATCAGAAAAGTTTTGCAAGGAGAACAAGATGAACACAAAACAGATTAAATGTATTCTGACAGGTGGATGCAAGTTCAAAAGTTCGGATACAGAATCAAAATGCAATGACAAAGAAAAAACTTGCACTATTACAGAAACTTGCTGCAAATGCGGAAAGAAATATACAGCGGTATTTACTTACAAACAATTAGGTATTCCAGATTGAGGTTAATGTATGAGCAAATATTTTGTAGTAAATTTTCCAATAAAGATTTTTGCTAAAGACAAAAAAGTTGTCGATGCGTTGGCAAATATTGATGTGTACCATGAAAAAGATAAGAGAATTATTTTTGTAGAATTTGTCACACTTTATACTGTTTTTCCAAAAGAATGTGTTTTTGAAATAGGATATCTTAAAAAGAAATTCAAATTCTTACATGTTGAGCCACACGTATCTGATTCTGGACTATATAAAATAAAAATTCAATATAAACGAGAAGAAGATATAAAAGAAAAAGATGAGTGGTGGGATTCACTTAGAAGTATTGTGAGGTGAGTAAATGAAAAAGATACCAACATTATTTGAGCGAGAATTTAAAGACCATAAGGTTGTAAAGGTTCTTCCGAAAGTGCATCCGAGAATGGAATGGGTACTTAAAGGAGAAGGTGTTGCAACAGTCAAATACGACGGTTCTTGCTGTGCAGTAATTGACGGAAAATTTTATAAACGATACGACTGCAAGAAGGGTAAAATACCACCAGAAGGATTTATCCCTTGTTGTGAGCCAGATTCCATTACAGGTCATTGGCCGGGATGGGTAAAGGTTGATGAGAATAATCCGTCTGATAAGTGGTTTGTAGAAGCATATTATGTAACTTCAATGTGGACAAATCAAGGCCTTAAATTGCCGGATGGCACATATGAAGCTTGCGGAAAACATTTTCATGGCAATCCGTATAATGATGATTACGATGCCTTGATAAAACACGGCAAAGAAATCGTTGAAGTCGAAAGAACATTCGAGGGAATCAAGAAATATCTTTCTGAACACGAGATAGAAGGATTAGTTTTCTGGAAAGACGGAAGCCCACAATGCAAAATCAAGCGTTCAGATTTTGGCTTTGAATGGCCAGTAAAGGGGGATTTATGAATCCAGTATTTATATTTCTAGTGATATGCGGAGCAGTGGCAGTATGGTTTCTACTTTACAAATTATTTCAACCACTAGGTAAATTATTGAATCACATTGGCAGAAATGCCATTGATGAGTTAAATAAAGATGAAAGTCAAAATGAGGAGGACAAAGAATGAAAAAAGGACTTTTAGGTGGAATTGGATTAGCTGTTGTGATCATTGCAGGACTTATATGCGTTGCAAAGTGTAGTGTAAAGGTTCCAGCCGGTTACATTGCGGTCGAGTACAAAATGAACGGGGGAATCTCCAAGAACGTACTTACGCAGGGATGGCATTTGATTTCACCTACAGTAAAAACTTCACTGTATTCTGTTGGAATCGAACAGTCTTATCTTACATCTGAAGATAAAGGCGATTCTCCAAAAGACGAAAGTTTCAAGACACCAACGGCAGATGGCAAATCTCTTTTAGTTGATTTGGAATTTTCGTATAAATTCGATCAGAACAGAGTAACTGATGTATTTACTCAGTTTAAAGGTCAATCCGGGGAATCTGTGAAAAACACCTTTATTAAGCCGAAAATGAAAGCATGGACGCAGGAAGTAACTGCGAAGTATCCAGTAACAGATGTTTTCGGTGATAAGCGTCAGGAACTGAATGAAGCACTTGACGAATATCTTAAACGGAAGTTTGAACCATACGGAATCATTATTGATACAGTAAACTTTACTTCTATTTCCACTGATGATGAAACACAAGCTGCAATCCAAAAGAAAGTAAATGCACAGCAAGAGCTTGAATTGGCTAATATTGAAGCTAAAACGGCCAAAGTACAAGCCGATAAAGATAAAGAAGTTGCACTGATTGCTGCTGAACAGGAAAAAGAAAAAGCAGCTATTCAGGCAGAACAAGCCAAAATTGATGCAGAAGGTAAAGCCGAAGCGATTAAGATTAAAGCTGAAGCCGAAGCGGAAGCAAATAGAAAAATTGCAGAATCACTTACTCCTGAACTGATTGAAAAACAGAAAATTGATAAATGGAATGGTGAAGTTCCGAAGATTCAGGGAAGTAACACTTCTACCATCTTAGATACAAGAGATATGGCAGCCGATGAGAATGCTGAATAATAAATAAATCAGTCAAAGAGCCACATGAGAGCCAGACTAAATCCTAAAAAGAAAGGAGGTCTGGCTCTATTTTTATGTCAAAAATTACAGAAGGTTCGCTTGAATGGTATCGGGCAATTTTAAATCAAATCATTAATGATGATATGACAGTCTATCAAAACCAAAAAGATTGCCTTGATCTGCTGTTAAATATGAATATTGACCTTCCTTTCAAGGATAATCCAGATGCACGGAATATGGCAATGAAAGTCAGTAAGTATGCTCATACAACTGCAGCAAGAAACGCGGCACTGACTGGAAGCGGTAATTTTGATGATATTTACTGGCAGTATTTACTGTTGGAATCCCCATGGGCGTTCGAGAGTTATTTGTTATACATGGAGAAGAATAGACCGGACAGCAAAAAGTTCTATATCCCAAGAAAAAAAACACTCCAAGTAGTCGCTCAAGATTTACAGGATTTGGAAGATAGGATAATTGAATTTTACGGTCTATCGTTACCAAGTCGTGTTGGTAAGAGTACTATGTGCATATTTTTTATGTCGTGGATAATGGGAAGACGACCAAACAGCCACAATGCAATGGGCGGTCACTCTGGAAAACTGGCCAAGGGGTTCTATGGTGAGCTTCTGAATCTCATAAGCACACAAGAATACACTTACAGTGAGATATTTCCAAAATCAAAATTGCAAAAGCAAAGTGCCGATGATTTTGAGATAAATTTGGACAAGCCAGACCGATTCGCCACAATGACTTGCCGCGGTATCGAGGGAACATGGACGGGTGCTGTTGATATTTCGTCTGATGGATATTTGTATGTGGATGACCTTGTTCGAGACAGGCAGCATTCTTTAAGCCCTACTCGTTTGGAGAATACCTATCAAGAGTATCTGAACAAAATGGTTGACCGTAAAATTGATGGGGCAAGAGAGTTGATGGTTGGAACAAGATGGAACCTGTACGACCCATTAGGCAAAATTGAAAAGCTCAATCGAGATAATCCATTGTATCGGTTCCGTAAGATTCCTGCCTTGAATGACGATGGTGAATCAAACTTTGAATATGATTATGGAGTTGGTTTTTCTACGAAGTATTATGTAGATATGAAAGCCAGACTTGATGCTAACGAATGGGAGGCTAAATATCAACAGAAACCATTCTTGCGTGAAGGAATCATGTTCGCAGAAGATGAACTAAGATATTACAATGGAATTCTTCCAGAGGGCGGATTTGTAAAGAACGTATCTGCTTGTGACGTTGCGTGGGGCGGTGGTGATAGTTTGTCCATGCCGGTTGGTGCGGAATTTGAAAACGGAGATGTATACATTTATGACTGGATTTTTAATACAGGTCCGAAGGAAGTCACACTTCCACTGGTTGTCGGAAGAATTATGGGAAATGAGATCCAATCTATCAATTTCGAAGCTAACAATGGTGGCGATATGTATGCTTATTATGTCAGCGGAAGACTAAAAGAACATGGATATGCTTGTAGCACTACCAGCACAAAAGCTCCATCAAAGCAAGCTAAAAAAGAAAAAATCAATCAGTACTCTGGAGATGTTAAAAGAAGATTCATATTTCTGGCACCTAAATACCAAAACAAGGAATATTCAAAAGCAATGGAACAGTTGACCACTTTTGTGTATATTGGCGACAACGATAACGACGATGCACCAGATGGTGTTACACAACTTATGATAACTCTGACTCAAAAACGATTTGCAGAAGTTACAGCAACTAAGAATTTTATGTGGGGGAGGAGATAGCATGGATATAAAGGAGTATTTGAATCAAATTCAACGATACGAAAAAGTTATAAATAACAAACTGGAAGAAATTGAGCACTTAAAATTGCTTGCTACTAGCATTAGTGCTTCGACGTATGGCATTGAACGCGTTCAAACTTCTGGAAGCCAAGATAAAATAGGCGATACAATTGCAAAATTGGTGGATGCGCAGCGAGAACTAGCCGACAATGTGGTAGAGCTTATGGAGAAAAAACAGAAACTTATAGATGTTATAGAGTCTGTGGAAAATCCCCAGTATTATGATTTTTTGTACAAACGATATATAGAGGGAAAAAAGCTAACTGTTATTGCAGATGAAATGGAATACAACGAAGAATATATTAAACAATTCCACGGGAAAGCAGTAAATTACGTAAAAGAAATGCTTAATTTCAAAAGTTAACACCTTTTCTTACTGAATATAACTTTCCAATTATGTATAATATATGATGAAAATATATAAAGCATCGGGTGAAAACTCGGTGCTTTTTTCATGTCTAAAAATAGGAGGTATAGGCAGTGGGAAGAAACAAAAGCAATTTTGTTGACCTATGCCAAGGCGATTTTGGCAGAAAAACTGCCTACACTGGCGTAGCTCAAATTACTACCGAAAATGTTGTTCAAGTTCTATCTGATACGATTGGCACACATAATCGAAATAGAATGATGATTAATTATCTTTATCGGTACTACAAAGGTGACCAACCAATCTTATATCGAGAAAAGCTAGTGAGACCGGAAGTAAATAACAGAGTTGTCGAAAATCACGCTCTGGAAGTTGTCAAGTTTAAGGCAGGGCAAATATATGGAGAACCTATTCAATATGTCTGCAAAAAGAAAAAAGCAGATAAAAAGATAAATGAACAGGTTGATCTGCTGAATGATTATCTGGACGAAGCAAATGCAGATGCCCGAAATATTCAGCTTGGAATATACCAGAGTGCCGTAGGAACTGCATACAAAGCAATTCTACGAGAAGACGATTGGACAAAAGACCGTGATTTACCACCATTTAGAATTTTTATTCCGTATCCGGGAGATGTTTATATTGTTTATTCTAGAAACACAGGAAAAGCAATGCTATCTGTTCAAATATTGAAAGATGAAGAGAATCAGCAATATTATCTTTGCTATTCTTCAAATCAATATTTCAAGATAAAGAACGGACAAGTAACCGTCAGCGGCATTAATGGCTTTGGCGGAATCCCAATTATCGAGTATCCAAACAACCATGACCGGCTATCTGATGTCGAAATTGCAATTACAGCATTTGATGCGATCAACAAGTATCAGTCGGATAGATTAAACGGTGTTGAACAGTTTGTTCAAGCATTTATGAAATTCAAAAACTGTGAAGTTGACGAGAATGAATTTTTGAAAATGGTCAAGCTAGGAGCAATATCTGTAAAAGATGCTGGAAACGGTGTTCAGTCAGATGTTGACTTGATGACTGCGGAATTAAACCAGTCGGAGAGCCAAGTTGCTAAAGACGACATTTATAATAATATGCTGATTGTAGAAGCAATGCCAAACCGCCAGAGCAACACCGGTGGTGATACTGGTAATGCTGTATATTTGCGTAATGGATGGGATTTTGCAGAGCGAGATGCAAAACTTGTTGAAGCATTCACAAAAGAAGCCGAAAAAGCTTCTGTCAGAATTATTCTCAACATCATTCGCAAAACCTCCAATGATGTCAAGATTTCTACCAGAGATTTTGATGTCAAAATCACCAGAAACCCAACAGATAACATGCTTGTTAAAGCACAGGCACTTGATTATCTGTTCAAGAATAAAATTCACCCGCTTATTGCATTGATTACTTGTGGATTATTCAGCGATCCGCAAAAGGTATATGAAATGAGCTTACCATATCTTGGAACTGTTTATCCCGAACTGGCAAACCCAGACGCAGAAATGGAGAAAGCACAAGAATTGATTAAAGATTTTAGTCAGAAATCAATTCAAAATCAATCAGCAACAATTTCTTCCACTGGTGAAGAATAGACGCTTTTACATCAATTATTTAAGGAATCTTGGAAAACTGAGATTCCTTTTTTAATACTCAAAAATATTGCAACAGCCCGTGAGCGCAAATCGGGCACAGATCATGTGCGGAGCGAACCGTGTGAACAAAGCGTGTTGGTCTGGAAGAAAGGAGATTTCATGACAAGAGAACAGGCAAAACAAGTACTTATCGGTATGGGAATTGAGGAACCGTCTGATGAACAGGTGTCTAAATACCTTGATTCCGTTACAGGAGAAGTAAAGAAAGAAAAAGACAAAAATGCTTCATTACAAGAAAAAGCCAACAAGGCAGCAGACCTTGAAAAAGAATTGGAAGAGCTGAAACAGCAGAATATGACAGACGCTGAGAAAGCAGAACTGGAACGCCAGAAAGAAAAAGCTGCAAACGAGAAAAGAATTTCTGACCTTGAATCCGCACTTGCAACTTCCCAGAGAGAAGCACTGACAGGAAAAATCACTTCCATTTTTGCTAATGCAGGAATGCAAGGTGATGCCTACGCAGGAGCAATCAAAGCATTTTCCAATATGAATGAAGAAGATGCACTCAAAGAAGCACAGACTTTTGTTGATGGAATTTCCGAAGTAAATAAAACAACTCTCGATACTGCAAAAGCTGCATGGGAAAAAGAAATCCTTGAAAACACGCCTAATCCGGGTGGTGGAGCTGGCGACAGTAACGAGACAAAGAAAAGTGATGCATCTGAATATGCAAAAGCGTACTCAGCAAGAATGAACCCAGAAATCAAACCGGCGGACGATAACGCACCGGTAAATATTTAATTCAAGTAAAGGAGATTTAGATTATGGCTTTTATGAAAACAGAGCAGTACGAATCCACACCTAATATCCTCGAATCCGAGGTAGGACTGGTACTTAAAACCTATACAGCAGAACAGACAAATGCTGAAACCGTTGGAACTAAGAAGACCATCAAAGCAGGTTCTGTATATCCGACAAATGCAACCGGTGCAAAAGGAATCGTATTTGAAGAGGTTGATATGACAGACGATGTAAAGAGACCAATTTCCGTAATTGTTGCAGGACGTGTTCTTGAAAAGAGACTTCCGGCAGTAGTCGATACTACCGCAAAGACAGAACTTGAAAAAGCGGGAATTGTTTTCGTAACCACTACAGACCCAGAATTTTAAGGAGGTATAACAGATGCCATTTAATGTATTAGAATCAATTACACAGGAAGAAAGACTTAACTTCTCTCAGAATTTCAGTGTTAAAAGACCTGGTATCCTTGATATCATTTTTCCAGATGTTAAAACCCAGTACCTGAAAGCTGAATACTACAGACTTATGGCTGGACAGAGACTGCCAGAAGTGGCATTCGTTCATGCGCTTGATACTGAAGCAGAAATCGGAACAAGACCGGGCTTCGAAAAAGTTCTGACTGAAAAACTCTTTATTAAGAGAAAAGTCAATCAGTCCGAAAGATTACAGCAGGCAATTGAAAACGGTGTGCCGGATAATGAAGCACTGAAAAACTTTGTATTTGATGATGCAGCTTACCTTTTTGAAGGTGTTGTTACCAGAGCGAATGTTATGAAAGGACAGTTCCTTTCTACAGGTGCCGTAAAAGTCAACGAGAACAATGTAGATCTGAATATTGATTACGGCGTACCGACTGGTGCAAAAGTCACTCTTACAGACTGGTCTAGTCCAGATGCGGACATCATGGGTGATATCCAAAAGATGGTTGCAGTTGCAGAAGACAACGGATTTGTTGTAAACAAAGCACTTACATCTCTAAAGATGATTAACTACATGAGAAACAATACTGTTATGCAGACAGCGGTTCTGGGAGCAGCTAACAAACGCCTTCTGACAAAACAGGAACTTGCAAATCTGCTTATGCAGGAATACGGAATCACAATTGATCGTTGCGATGAGAAATTCCACTTCAGAAAAGCAGATGGTTCTCTTAAAACAGGCAGATACTTCAAAGAAGATGTATTTACTCTGTATGAAGCAGATGCAAACGGTTCTTTCGGTACAGGACTCTGGGGCGTGACACCTGAGGAACTTGAATACAGACAGTTCATTCAGGAAGAAAACCGTTCTTTCGTAACACTGTCCATGTGGGCTACACAGGATCCGGTTGCAGTATGGACAAAAGCGTCCGGTATGTTCGTTCCGGTTGCTCCGAAAGCTAATGGCGGTATCGTTATCGGCACAAAGGGGGAATAAGCGGGCATAGTCTCAATGTGAACAGCCAATCACCGTCTGTAGCAAGTGTTGAATCAGAAGAATCAACACATAAATACACAGAAAGTGAGCTGTCTAATATGACTGTGCCACAGTTAAGACAGCTTGCAAGTGATAATGGCTATGCCCTGACCTCAACAAATAAGGCTGGTATCATTTCTGAAATATTATCTCAGCAGTAACGCAGAAAGAGGCGGTGAATTAAATGAATGAAGAACTTATGGAAGAATTATCACTTTATTTAGCAGATAATCCAGAATCTGAGTCCATACTCACTCTTTCTGTAAATCGGGCAATTCGTTCATTTAAAAATAAGCGAAATTACCCCTCTAGTTACACTGATGATAAAATCAAAAACGACATGAAAAAATGCTATGATTGTATTTTTGACTTGGCGCTTTACTTTCTGGTTAAACAGGGGGCAGAGTTCCAAGGATCACATTCTGAATCTTCTGTAAATAGAAGTTGGGAATCTGAAACCGAAATTTATATTAATCATGGTGTTTTTCCTTTTGCTGGAAGTTTCAATTAAAAAAGATGGGATGGAACGCAATGTGTTTTTCCTCCCGGCACGTTGCAGGGTTGCTCGTTAAAGTAGGGAAAGAGCAAAAATCTTATAGGGAGTGAAAGAAAGGAAAAGCGATGGGATGTGAACATGAGTGCTTTAACAATCACCGCTTCGAAGAAATTGAAAAAAATATTCATGATATGCAGGAAAAGCAGTCTGAAAGACACAAGGAATTTTATTCTAGAATTAATAAACTCGAACAGAAGACTGCCCTGTATAGCAATGACTTAGATCATATCAAAGAAACAGTCGATGAGATGAACAACAATTTAAAAATTCTCATGGCAGTCCCTGGCAAACGTTATGACACCATTATTGTATGCATTATAACAGCAGTCGTGGGAGCAGTTGTAGGATTTATGTTGAGCGGTGTATTTCCTATGTAACAAATCGATTCCACTTGTAAGGGAGGACGGTGGAGTTATATGAATTATGCGGATTTTTCAGAAGATGAAAGAAAATTTTACTTGCAAGAAGCAGGTTTTGATTCACGTGAAGAAAAATTATTTCGATTACGGGCTTATGGCGAAAAAACATTATGGGAAGCATCTGAATTAATGGGGTACAGTCCCAGAACCATAGACCGAATCAATAGAAAAATAAAAAAGAAAATTACCAAAGTTGCCCCGATGTATATTCGGGGCTTTTCTTTGTATAATGGCGGAAATGTGGCGAAATAGTGACGTTCAAATACAGTGTTCTTTCCTATATAATATAATCATAGGAGAAAACGTAATGATTATATTAAGAAACCCTTACGAGGGTATATGGGAAAAGCATCGTTCTATAGATGATATGGATATGATTCTTGAATCCCGGACAGGAGGAACAGATTATGGCAGGTTATCCGTATTATCCGCAACAGCCAATGATGAGCAACCCTTACGGACAAATACAGCCGTATCAAGACAGGTTGGCACAATTACAGAATAACTATCAACAGGCAATGCCATATGGACAAATGCAGATGCAACAGTTACAGCCAGTTCCACAATCACCTATGCTTCAAGGGCAGATGGTTGATGGCATTGATACTGTAAAAGCAAAAGATGTAGATATGTCTGGAAATCCTGTTTATTATCCAAAAACAGATGGTACAGAAGTCTACAGGAAACAATTACAAGCAGACGGAAGAAGCAAAATTTTTGTTTACCGACTTGTCAATCCAGATGCAGAGCAGAACAGGAAGAACCAAAGCAGGTTGATCTAGTTGCTATGATTAATCAGCTTCGAAACGATGTTTGCTCTGAGATTTCTGAAATAAAAAACATGTTCCCGACACAAATGTCGGAGCCATCGGTATCTAAGCAGAACGGAGGTAAGCAAAGATGAGTTTCAATCCTAATGCCATGATGAAAAAGCAATTTGAGAAAATGATTTCTCAGAGGTTCGGAAGTGTGGATAACATGATGAACGATATGAGTAAATTTGCAGGAAACAATCCGACATTGAAGAATGCGTTGGATTTATACAAAAAAGGTGATACAGATCAATTACATCAAATACAGCAAAATGTATTTAATGAAAAGCACTTATCACCAGACGGAATTATCCAGAAATTCCTTGGATTATAACATTTCCCCATAATTGGGTGATTAAAAATCGCTACAATTTGGGACGACAGCCGCGGATGTCTCCTATTGTAAATAAAATTTAAGGAGACTAAAAACATGATGAATGGTTCAAATTACAGCCTTAGTGACATTGCAGCTGCTACAGGCTCTAATAACCGTGCCAATGACATGTGGGGCGGTGATGGATTTTCACTTATCTGGCTTGTCTTGATCTTTGCTATCTTCGGATGGGGAGGTTTTGGCGGCTGGGGCGGCGGCTTCGGTGGCAATGGTGCAAATGGTGCTGGATTCCAAGGATGGGCCACACGTGCAGATATCAATGAGAGTTTTGCTCTTAACGATATTCAGAATGGTATCAGAGGTATTCAGCAG
>OLOZ01002119.1_pt1 | contig 11927 bp, 4 predicted proteins | sample 1673021 | NCBI WGS metagenome assembly OLOZ01 (sample SAMEA3136747, study PRJEB25190) | human gut metagenome | biome: human gut; feature: human-associated habitat; material: faeces | place: Austria | collected 2013
TGTCATCGAGCGCGCCGATGTACTCGCGCGAGGCGGCGATGAGGTCGGACTGGTGTGCGTACTCCTTGTTGAGACGCGTGAACTCCTTGATGTCGGAGGCGACGGCCGGGTCGGAGAGCTTCTTCTCGAGCTCCTCGTAGGCCTTAATAATCTTTTCGAGCTTGTCGCGCATGGCGGGACTCCTTTATGTGCGTGAAGGTGAAAATCGGCAGAGTTGATGGGGCGCGCGGCGCCACTGCGGGGGTAAGCCCAGCTAGAACATGTCGATCTTCAGATACATGCGCATCCCTTCGCGTATGGGGTACATAGTTGCGGTCTAACCCATACATGATAGCGTGCGCAGGCATACCTGCATATAACCCGCACGGAATGTAACTCCTTCACCTGCGGTTTGCAGCTTTTCCGGGTGTATTTGGCCTAGATTTGCAGCTTTTCCGGGTCCAGATGGCTGCTTCGTGCAGCTTTTCCGGGCTTCTAGAGCGTGTGGAGCAGGGCGATGAGGAAGCGGATGCCTTGGAGGTAGGCGCGACGGGAACAGGACGCCGCTCATGCGCGAGCAGCTCGAGGACGGGCGCTACAGGAAGACCTGGAAGAAGATGATGGAGCCGGAGTACGAGTTCCATCCGGAGCCGGACGTGCAAACGGCGGGCTAACATAGCCTTTCACCGAAAAGGGCGGGCGGCCGCGCCCTGCGACCACCCGCCCTCAATCAAAGCCCTTCTCGGCAGCCGCAGCTACCGGTTCCGGCGCCGCAGGATCACACCTGTGGCGATCAGCACCACTGCGCCGCCCGCGATGCCACCCAGGGCCATCGGCGACAAGCTGGTATCGCCCATGTTCGGCAGACCCGGCTTCTCCTCCTTCGACACCGGTGGGTTGGCGGGCGGCTCCGTCGGCGGGTTGACCGGCGGGGTGGTCGGCGGCGTGTACGTGTTCTTGAACACCGGCGCCACGTCACCGTCATAGGTTACCGTCGCCACCAGATGGCCCGCGCCGTCGTCCGTCACCGTCACCGTTACCTGGTGCTCGGCCGCGTCGTACGTCACGTTCTTCTGAGCGTCGTTCACCTCGGAGATGCTGTAGCCGTACGTTCCGGGCTTGTCGTACGAGATCGCCTCGAAGCCCACCGTGCCGTCCGCCGCGTTCTTGGCGGTCTGCAGCACCTTGCCGTCGGTATCCTTCAGCTGGAAGGAGAACTGCCCTTCCTTCAGGTCCTCGCCGCTCAGCACCTTGGAGGCCCCCAGCTTCACCTCAGTCGCGGCCGGCGCGTAGCTGTTGCTGAATGCCACCACATCCGCAGCCTTGCCGCCCTTGCTGTAGGCAACCTGCGCCTCCAGCGCGTGCGTCTCCGCATTCTCCGTCACCGTCACCGTCGCGGTAAAGACCGTCGTGTCGTAGGTGACGCCGTTCGTCGCCGCGCCGACCTGCTCGGAGACGGTATAGACATACGTCCCCGCCTTGTCCAGCTGCAGCGGCGCAAAGTTGAACGTGCCGTCGACGCCGTTCTGCACCGTCTGGACCACGTTGCCGGCGGCGTCCTTCAGGTCGAAGGAAAACTCGCCCTCGGCCAGGTCGCGGCCGGTCAGGGCCTTCGTTCCGGTAATCGTCGCCGTCGTTGCCGTCGGCGTGTAGGTGTTGGTGAAGGTCAGATCCGCGGCCGTCTTGTTCGCCGTCGCGGTCAGCTGGCCGCTGCCGTCGTCGGTCACGCTCACCGTCACATCCAACACCGCATCGCTGTAAGTGATGGTGCCATCTTGGCCCGCAACCTCCTTCACCTGGTACGCATGCGAACCAGTCGCGGTGTACGAGATGGCCTTGAAGGTAAACGCGTTACCCACGTTCGTGGTCCGGTCGATCTCCTGCCCGGTGGCCACGTCAATCAGCGCGAACGTGAACTCGCCATCGGCGGGCGTCCGCATGGTGGCCGAATCGGTATTCTCAAGCACCTTGGTGCCGGAGATCTGGTAGGAGGTCGCGCCCGGCTGGTAGCTGTTCGCAAACGTCATGGTGTTGGGGGTGACGCCGTTCTCGGTGCCCTCGCTCGGCTTCGCCGTGGAGCTCTCTACCGCCAGCTTGCCGTCGTTGTTGTCCTTCACCACGTAGGTCAGGGTGTACGTCTTGCCGGTGTAGGTCACGCCCGGCACGCCCGGCGCGTCCCCCGTCGGCTGCACCTCGCGGACCGTGTAGGTAAAGGTGCCCGCATGGTCGAAGGTCAGCTTGTCGAAGGCAACCTTGCCGTGCGCATCGTTCTTCTGGGTCTGGATCACCGAGCCGTCAGACCCCACCAGCTCGAAGGCGAAGTCTCCCGCCTTTAGCTGATAGCTGCCGTCGTGCACGTCAACGCTCTTGGTGAGGGCGATCGCGCCGGAGTCCGTCGCCTGTGCCTCGTAGGTGTTGGTGAAGCTGGGCTTCGTGACATTCGTGCCGTCGTAGGCGACGCTCGCCTGCAGCGTGCCGGCATTGTCCGCAACCGTCACCACGGCATGGTGCACCGCGGCGTCGTAGGTCACGTAGGACAGGTCGCCCTTCCGCTCCGCGATAGTGTACTCGTGCGTACCCGGCTTCGCGTAGGAGAAGGCATCGAAGTTAACGCTTCCGTCCGCGCCGTTGGTCGCGGTCCGGACGGGCTTGGCCCCGGCAAGCTGCTCAGCCGTCAGGTTGCCCTCGTACACATCGAAGGTGAACTCGCCGCACTTGGGGACGATCGGCGTGTTGTCGTCCTTCTTCACATAGCTCTTCTGCGCACCGAGGGCCAGGCCGGTCGCGGCCGGCTGGTAGGTGTTGGTGAAGGTATCCGAGCCGGATGCGCTCGTCACGATCGCCTTCGCATTCAGTGCTCCGTTCCCGCCGTCCGTGACCGTCACCGTATAGGTGAGGGGATGGCTGTCATAGACCATGCCCGGCTCCGCGCCCGGCTGCTCCACGATGGTGTAGGTGAAGTCCTTGCTCGCGGCGCCGTCCAAGTCGGAGAGCTGGAACTCGCGCGTGAAGCTGACCTTGCCGTTTGCATCGTTCTTCGCGGTGTCGAGCACGTTGCCGGCAGCGTCCTTCAGGTCGAAGGTGAACTCGCCGTCCGCGGGCTTCGTCGTGTGGTCGAAGCCGTCCGCAACCTTGATGGTCTTGGTCGCCGTCAGGGTTACGGAACCCTTTGCGTCGTAGGTGTTGTTGAAGGTGGGAGCCGTAGCGGCACCGTCATAGGTGACGGTCACCTTCGTCTTGTTGTTGTCGCCCTGGTTCTGCTCTACCTTGACGTGGACCTTGACTTCCTTGGCGTCGTAGGCCACGCCGTCGACGGTCTGGCCGGCTTTCTCCTCCTTGAGCGTGTAGTCGTACTCGCCCAGGTTCAGGTTCTTGACGGCCAGCTCGACCTTGCCGCCCCGGTCGTTGGTGCCCTTGGCGACCTCGTTGCCGGCCTGGTCGTACAGGCCGAAGGTGAACGCGTCGGCCGTCAGGTCCTTGCCCGTGAGGATCTTCGTCGCCTCGACGGTAACGTCCGTCGTCGGCTTCGAGTTGGTGAAGGTCGGAACGTCGGCCTCGCCGTCGTAGGTGGCGGTCGCCTTTAGCTCGCCCTTCTCATCGGAGACCTTGATGTGGACCTTCACGTCCTTCGTGTCGTACACGACGGTCGGGTCGTTGCCGGCAACCTCCTTGATGGTGTAGTCGTGATCGCCCGGCGTGTCGTAGCTGATTGCCTGGAAGGCGACCTTGCCGTCCTTGTCATTCTGGACGGTCTGGATCACGTTGCCATCCTTGTCGAGCAGCTGGAACGTGAAGTCGCCCCCTGCGAGCTCGCCACCCGTGAAGCGCTTCGTCGCCTTGAGCGTTACCGAGGTCTCCTTCGGGTGGTACGTGTTCGTGAAGGTCTTGTCTCCACTCGTTACCTGCGGTGTGGCCGTCAGCGAGCCGGTGCCATCGTCCGCGACCGTCACCTTGTAGATGAGCGCATGGGTGTCGTAGACCATGCCCGGCTCCGTGCCCGGCTTCTCCGCGATGGTGTAGATGAAGTCCTTGCTCGCAGCGCCGCCCAGGTTGGAGAGCGTGAACTTGCGCGTGAACTTCACCGCGCCATCGGCCTTGTTCGTCGTGGTGCCGAGCACCTTGCCGTCGGCGTCCTTCAGCTCGAACGTGTATTCGCCGCCCTTCAGCTTGGTGTCGTGCGTGAAGCCCGGCGCGACCGCAACGATCTTGGTCGCCGTCAGCTCCACGGATCCCTTTGCGGTGTAGGTGTTCGTGAAGGTGGGGGCGACCGTCTTGCCGTCATCGTAGGTGACGCTCGCCTCCAACTGGCCGGCGTTGTCCACGACCTTCACCACGGCGTGGTGAACCGCATCGTCGTAGACCACGTGGGACAGGTCGCCCTTCTGCTCCACGATAGTGTATTTGTACTCGCCGGCCTTGGTGTAGTTGATGGCCGGGAAGGTAACGGTGCCGTCCTCGCCGTTCTTAGCGGTCTGGATGGGCTGCTTGCCCTTCAGCTGCTCAGCCGTCAGATCACCCTCGTACAGGTCGAAGGTGAACTCGCCGCCCTTGAGCGTGGCCTGCGTGTTGTCGGACTTCACGTACGATTTCTTCGCCGTGAGTGTAGCCAAGGTCTCGGCAGGCTGATACTTGTTAGTGAAGGTCGGGGCATCATTCTTGTCGTCATAGGTGACAGTCGCCTTTGCCTTGTCACCGTCCGCCTTCACCGAGACGTGGACCTTCACCGCCGTGGAATCGTAGGTGATGGTCGAATCGCTGTCAGCGACCTCCTTGAGCGTGTAGTCGTACTCGCCTATGGTCAGACCGGTGAGGATGAGCTTAATCTTGCCGTCCTTGTCGTTCTGGACAGTCTGGATGGGATCAACCGTAGTCGTGTCGCCTTGATATAGGCCGAAAGTGAACGCACCAGCCGTCAGGTCCTTGCCCTTGAGGATCTTCGTCGCCTCGATAGTGGCGTCGGCCGTCGGCTTCGAGTTGGTGAAGGTCGGCACGGCCTTCTCGCCGTCGTAGGTGGCGGCCGCGCTCAGCGTGCCGTTCTTGTTATCGGTGACGCTAACGTGCACTTTCACCGTCTTGCCATCGTAAACGATAGTCGGGTCGGCGCCTTCGACCTCCTTGATGGTGTAGTCGTGCTCACCAGCCTCGGTGTAATCAATGGCCGGGAAGGTGATGTCGCCATTGGCATCGTTCTTTTCTTCGGCGACAACCTTATCGCCCTCCTTCACCTGGAATGAGAACTGCTGGTTCTCAAGGGTGCCGCCCGTAAATTGCTTCTTCGCCGCCAGGGTCACGGAACCCTTCGCAGCATAGCTGTTGTTGAAGGTGGCGAGGTTCACCTTGCCGTTCTTGACCTCAAGCGTCTCGCGCTTGTCATCGCCGCTCTTCTCCACCGTCACGCCTGTGACAGTCAGCTTGGCGTTCTTATCCTCGACCCTCACCGTGACGGTATAGGTCGAGGCGTCCATCGTCCAGCCGGAGTTCTGCACGCCGTCCACCGCCGCGTCGTCGTCGGCGTCGTGCGCCTCGGTGAGCGTGAACGTGTACGTACCGGCCTTGTTGAACTTCATGCCGGAGAAGTCGACCGTCTGGCCCTTGTCCTTGATGATCTTGCCACTCGTGGCCTTGGACTCGGCATGCTCATTGCCCGCCAGAGCATCCGAGACTTTGAGGTCATCATCATCGATCTGCTTCTGCGTCTCTTCCGTGGCGGTCAGCGTGAACGAGAACGCCTTCTCCGTGCTCTCAACACCGGAGACCTTCTTCGTTACCTGCGGGGTCAGTTCGTCGCTAGCTTCCGCCTTGTAGGTGTTTGTGAACACCAGCTTGTTGGCTTCGGCCAACGTGCCGTCGGGTTTTTGCTTCTCGATCTCACCGGTGATACTATCGCCTGCGCCGGTCAGATTCGTGGTACCCTGCTTGCGGCCGGTCAGCTTATAGCCCGCGGGCATCTTGTCTGCGCCGGTCAGCTCCTGCACCGCGTACTCGTCGCCCTCGCCAAGACCGTACACGCGAATCGTCTCGTCGGCCTTGATAGCATGGGTGTCGCCGTTCTTCAAATCGAACACGTCGCCGGCTTGCTTTCCGGCCCCAGCGTTCTTGAACACTGCAGCCTTGTAGGTCTTCCCCTCGGGCACGGTGAACTTGAAGGTGAACTCCGCGTCCTTATTGCCCGTCAGGCCATCGGGCAGGGCAACCTTCTTCGTCACCTCGAGGCTCGCCTCGCGTTCGTTCGCCACGCGCACGCAGGTGGCACCTGTGAACAGGGCGTTCAAATTCATGTCGTCCAGATTGGCACGGGCGCCCTTCGCATTAGTGTCACCAGGCACGTCCTGCGTGATGCCCATACGTATCCAGCCCGTCGCGGTCTCCAAGCGATAAGGTTTGCCTTCCTCGGTGGGCCCATACTGGTAGACACGTCCGTTGGCGCCGTACTTGAGGTGCACCTCATCCTCGCCGCCCTTGGCGTCATTGTTCCAGGAAAGGTTGTCGTTGCCGTCGAGCGTCCCGTCGGACGTCTGGCGCTGGCCCTTGATCCACGTGAGCGTGTTGTCGATGTCGCCCTCTGCGCCAAACTGGCCCAGGCTCTTCATGAGCGCGCCCGGGCCCACGAACGTCGAAACACCGTCATCGGCCGTACCAGCATCGGCATGGACGCCGTAATCGTCCACAATCACCTTGGTGAGCGTGTCGTTAAGCAGGAAGCCCTTGGGCGCCGAGACCTCCTTTAGGAAGTAGGTCCCCTTCACGAGCGGCCTGTTACCGTCGCTCGTATTCGGGAATATGCCCGCACCTTCGAGCGGAACCGGGTTGCCGACCAACCCCGTCGTCAGGGTGTCAAAGGGGGTCTGCTCGCCATTGAGCATGACCTTGCCGTTCGCGTCCATTTTCACCTGATCGGCCTTGTACAGGCCGAACTTCGCCCCGTCAACGGGCTTGCCCTCGGTATCGGTCTTCTGCACGAACAGGCGATTCTGGATGTTCGTGACGAGCAAGCGCGTGGCAAACTGGCGCTGGAAATTCTTCTCGCCGCTGGGGAGGTCATCGCTGAACACGTTAACCGTGTTGTCCGTATTCGCGTTGGCGATAGAGCTTGCCGTCGTGTGGTAGATGGCCACCGCGTACTCGGCATCCTTGCGGGCATCACCGCTCAGCATGTAGTAGTAGCTGGAGATGTCACCGGGCAGATACGGAATCTCTACCTGGTACTGGCCGCTCGTGTTGAGCGTGAAGGCGTGCAGGTCCTTCTTCGCCGCCTCGATAGCGCCGGCTTTGCTCGGCTCCTTGGCGAGGGTGTATCCCGCTCCCGTCGATGGGTCGCCCGACACGGCGTACCAATTGTTCTGATCTTTGATATCTGTGCTTGCGCTTTTATCGCGCTTGAGCACCACGGCGAACAGTATGCCGGAGTCCAGGCCGACGGTCTTGTCGGACATCGTCTGGTCATCGTTCGCCTTGTACACGGTCGACGGCGCGGTGATGGTCTCCTTCGCGCCGGCGAACGCACCCGTCTGCCACACGGCGCTGTCCGCGTCCATACCGCCGCGGTTGATGATGACGCCGCCCGCGGCGTCCTTGTCGCTCGTGGGCACGTACTCGAGCTGCATGCTGCCATCCGTCGCCGTGAGACTCGAGCGATATCCCTCGGGCACGCGCGTCTCCTTCAGGAGGTAGTACTTGCTGCCGGAGTCCTCGTAGAGATCGTCGAAGTTGATGACGCCGTTGTCCACGTCGTTCGTGAGCGTTAGGTGGCCGGCCTCGTCCGTGGTACCGGAGCCGAGAAGCTCGTTCTTGTTATTGGTTGTATCTGTAAAGTTCTCGTCTGTTTTGTACAGCGCGAACTCGGCACCCTGTACGAATTTGCCGTCCTGGTCGAACTTGATGATGTCGGACTCGGGCACCGTCACGAGGTTGAACTTGAGCATCATGTTGGAGTCGGTGGCGCCGCGCTCCAGGTAGAAGAACTTGAGAGTGTGGTTGGTGCCGTCGGCGAACGTGTTGCCGTTCCACTTCGTCGAATCCCGCGCTCCTGCCGTCTGATACGCGCTGAGGAGCGTGCGTTTGTCGGATCCGTTGATCTGGATTTTGCCCGAGCGGAAGTTAATGCTCAGACTCGCCATGTTATGGATGCCGCCGATATCGCCCACGAGGACATCGTCGATGAATACCCAGACATCATCGTCTCCCGCGAAGTCGAACACCATGTCGTCTCCGGTGTTCGTCTTGCCACCGGCAGGCTGCACGAAACGCGACGACATCGACAGGCCGAAGTGGTGGTTGACGGGCTTGCCGTCGTTGTAGCTCGGATTACCGGTGTTGTCTGCCGTGATGCCGTTTTGGACGAGCCGATCGTTTTCCTCTTTGAACACCTTGTCTGCCGCGTCGAACGGGAAGAACTGACCCTGGTGAGACGAAGTGCCCACATTGTTAATGCCCCAGGTGTCATAGATGTCGAAGGCATTCTTGTCAGCGTTGTAGGCTGCGTAGTTTTGGGTGCTGTCATAGACGTAGTAGCCGTTCTGAACCTTGAGGAGGCCCGTCACGCCAAAATGGGACGTCTTGCCGGTCTGGGCAGAAGAATCGAACAGGTAGCGGAGGGACTCGCCGCGCCAGGTTTTGGAAAGCTGCGGATAGCCGTCTAAAAGCGTGTTGTTGACAATGCCGGGCTGCGGGTTCGTGTTGCCCGTCCAATGGTTGAGCGACTCACTACCCTGGCCGTCGTTAAACTGGAGCCGGTGGTTCTTGTTGATGCCGCCGTTGCCGGAAACCGACAGATGGTCATCGGGATTCACCCAGTAATCAAACAGGTTGATCGTCGTCCCCGAGGGCGAGGTCGTCGCGACCGTGTGGTCCGCAATCGCCGCTTCCGCACGGGCCGGCAGGAAGAAACTCGTCGTCAGCGCGACGGCGAGGGCCAGAACAATCGCATATGGCGAGATCGGGCGCAGTCCGCGACGACGGTCATAAAACATGACGGACCACCGCTCGCGCGGCCGGTGTCTACCAGGATGTTCCCTGCTGAGACCCCCCCCCCCCGATAACATTATTCACGAGTAGAGATGTCGTCTCTCTGAGCTCCTGCATAATTTCCTCCCCAGTCACACGGCGACCTGCCCGGGCGCTCCCCGGGGGCCGAGGCAGTCTGGCACATGCCCGCAGTCGTTCATGGAATACCAACCCCAGCATATGTCTCTTAAGATATCTTAGTCTTTTTCTATGACAGTTTTTGTCTCATTACCGATGAAATCGGCTCAGTCCCTTTGTCGCATTCTAGAGCGTGTGGAGCAGGGCGATGAGGAAGCGGATGCCTTGGAGGTAGGCGCGACGCGTGATGCGCTCGTTGGTGCCGTGGACGCCGCGGTCGCATTCGTCATCGTCGACCACAAAGGCAGAGAAGCGGATGCACTCGCGGCAAATGCGCTGGTAGTTGGCGGCATCGGTTGCACCAATCACGGTCGAGGGCACGATGCTCATCGGCTCTTGGCCCACCGCAGGCGATCCGTTTTCCTCCGTCCCCCTGGGATCGCGGAAATAGCGGGCGGCGATGGCGCAGACGGCCTCGAGCCCCGGGCCGCCCACGCGCGGGGACGGCGAGGGCTCGGAACTGCCGGGCCCCAGCTCGACCTCGACTCGGCCAGCGAGCCCAGCGGTGGCAACGGCCTCGCGGCAGCAGGCCACGACATCGGCCACGCTCGTACCCTCGAGCATGCGGAAGTTGATATTGGCCCACATATCCTGCGGCATTACGTTGGCACCGGTACTGCCGCCTTCGATTTGCGTGGGCGCGCAGGTGGTGGTCACAAGCGGGTACAGCTTTTTGCTGGCGAGGCAGTCGCGCACGATGGCATCCTTGTTGGCAGCAATCTCGTCTGCGGTATAAAGCCCCAGCTCGACGAGCTGCGCGGCAAGCAGATCGGTCACACGCGTCGGCCACTCGATATCGCAAATCGCGGCAATAGCGCGGCTGAGCACTTCGAGCGACGTGCCACCGTAGGGGTTGGACGAATGCCCGCCTTCGCTCTTCGTCTTGAGCACGATATCGGCATAGCCCTTCTCGGCAAGATCGGCATGCATAAGCCAACCCTCACCCGCGCTGTACTCGGCAGCCGGAACGATGCGATAGTCGCCCTCGTCGATCAGGTACTCAAGCTCAACGCCACGCTCCTCGAGCGCGCGACCAATGGCGCCCGCGCCGTACTGCGTGGTCTCCTCGTCCTGGCCAAAGGCCAGCAGCAGGGTTCGTTCGTGTTGCCAGCCGTGCGCCAGCGCATACTCAACGGCCTCCAAGATGCCCGCAACCTGGTCTTTCATATCGATGGCGCCGCGACCCCAAATATAGGTGTCGTCCACGTGCCCGCTAAAGGGATCGTGCGTCCAGCCCGTCTCGGTGCCCGGCACCACGGGGACCACGTCCATGTGGCCCATGAGCATGACCGGCTTGAGGGCGGGGTCGGCGCCGGCAAGCGTCACGAGCAGCGAATGGTCGATGAGCTCGACCTCGCCCGCCGCAAACACGCGCGGCCAGGCCTGCTGCATATAGGCGCGCAGGTCGGCAAACGCCTGCCAGTCCACCGTCTGGGCATCCATGCTCGAAATCGTCGGAAACGACAGCACGCGGCCCAGGCGCTCGCACGCGCCGACCTCGTCGATGTCGGCAAAATCATCCTCGTGCGCAAAGAAGCGCCAAACCTCGGCCATGCCTTCCTCCAAAAACAGTGTGGCAAAGAGGCGGTCCCTTTGCCACGCTCCCTTGCATTATTTGTCGTTGAGATAACGCGAGAGGAACTCGCGGGTGCGCTGGTGCCTAGGATTGCCAAAGAGCTCAGCCGGCGCGGCGTCCTCGAGCACCACGCCCTGGTCCATAAAGACCACACGGTCGGACACGGTGCGCGCGAAGGCCATCTCGTGGGTAACGACGACCATGGTCATGCCGTCGGCGGCGAGTTTGCGCATAACGTCGAGCACCTCGCCCACGATCTCGGGATCGAGCGCGGAGGTAGGCTCGTCAAACAGCATGATCTGCGGGTTCATGCACAGGGCGCGGGCGATGGCAACGCGCTGCTTTTGGCCACCGGACAGGCGACCAACCGCGGCATGGGCGAATTTTTCGAGTCCCACGCTCGCCAGATGCTCCATCGCGACCTGTTCGGCCTGATCTTTGCTCATCTTTTTGAGCGTGACGGGCGCGAGCGTGCAGTTGTCGAGCACATCCATGTTGTTGAACAGGTTGAAGCCCTGGAACACCATGCCGATGTCCTCGCGCAGCTTGTTGATGTTGCAGCGCTCGGCCGTGAGATCCTGACCGTGGAACCAGATGTGGCCCGCGTCCGGAGTCTCGAGCAGGTTGAGGCAACGCAGCAGTGTCGACTTACCCGAGCCCGAGGCACCGATGATGGTGACGACTTCGCCGGGGCTAACGGCCAGGTCGATGCCCTTGAGCACCTCGAGCGAGCCAAAGCTCTTGTGCAGGCCCTCAACGCGGATGAGCGGCTCTTTGGTTTGCGCGGCCGCAACGCCGGTAGTGGCGGTATCTGCCATGATGATTCTCCTCGTCTTAAGCCTAGTTAGAGCTGGGCAGCGTGGCCGGAGCCTCGGCACCGAGCTTTTTGCCAAAGGCTTCGAGCAGGCGGCTCGCCACGAGCGTCAGGATCAGGTAGACCACGAGCGCCACGCAGTAGACCTCCATCTGGCGGTAGTACACGCCGGCGACCGTGGTAGTAGCGTACATAAGGTCGAACACGCCGATGACCGAGAGCACCGACGAATCCTTGATGTTGATGATGAGCTCGTTGGTGAGCGCCGGAATCGCATTTTTAATGCCCTGGGGGAACACGACTTTGCGCATGGCCTGCCACTGCGACAGGCCCAGCGATCGCGCCGCCTCGGCTTGGCCGGAATCGATGGACTCGATGCCGCCGCGCAGGACCTCCATCATGTAGGCGGTGGAGTTG